>ULYR01009777.1_pt1 | contig 14218 bp, 14 predicted proteins | sample 1962341 | NCBI WGS metagenome assembly ULYR01 (sample SAMEA4835868, study PRJEB28245) | human gut metagenome | biome: gut microbiome; material: fecal sample | place: Denmark | collected 2008 | reverse complement strand
CCCGCGGTGCCGACACCTACGTAAAAGCGGTTGGCCAGGTCAGCCAGGGGGCCGACGCCCTGGCCGAAGGCAGCGCCAAACTGGACGACGCCAGCGACGCCATGTACGAGGGCCTGGCTGAACTCCACGATGGTGCAGCAGGACTCCACGACGGCGTGCAGGAGTTCAGCGATAAAAACACCGACGACCTGCGCAACGTAGTCCGCCGCCTGAAAGCCGTCCAGCAGGCGGGCAACAACTACCAGACCTTCAGCGGCTTGCACAACGGAGATACCGGCAGCGTAAAGTTCATCGTGGAGACGGCGGAGATCAAGAAGTAAACAGGGTAGAAAAAATAAAAGGGAAGAATCTGTGAGGAACAGGTTCTTCCCTTTTTGTAATGCGCATGCTTGACTTTCTGCACAAGGCCGCCGCCATCAAAGTCTTTGAGTTTGCAAACAGCTATGGCATCCGATGGCATGGCTTTGTTCAAACGCTCCAGGTGTTGTGCAGTTCAGGAAGGCTCTACTGGTCAGATCGAGTTGAATAGAGACCGTTTACCAGATGCAATCATGATATGCTATCCTGCCGCTTCGGAGAGGTGGACGCCTACGGCAAGGCCGGACACCGCGGTACGCCCACATGACGCAAACTGCCGTTACCGCACGTGAAGCGGTAACGGCAGGGCAGTAAGACAGCACCAGTCGTCACGGGGGCGTGACGGCTGGTGCTGTTATACTTTAGGTGGTTGCCTTATCAACGCTGACGGTAAAGGTTACAGTGCCGGTGTAGGTGCCGGAATAGGTTGTGGCTGGGGCGTCAAACAGCAATTCAACGGATTTTTCAGCACCACTGCTCTCGACAGTCAATACGGTATCGCGGGGTTTTATTTCGTCTTTGCCCTTGGTAACGGTGTACGCCCATTTGTCAACGACGATATTGTTATCGTCCACCTGCGCGACCTCGAACTTGCTGCCTTCTGCCACTATGACTTTCAGCTCCTTACCATCCGGCAGGGTCACGCCCGTGGCTTTGATGGTCACGGTTTTGCCCAGTTCCACCGTGGCGGGGATGTTTACGGTGTAGGCAATGCCTTGCTTACCACAGTAGATGCAAACGCCGTTTTCATACTGGTGGTCACGGCTGTCATTTTCCTTATTGGAATAGCCCTTGCAGGGGGAATCTGACTTCGTGGGGTAAACCTTGTAGTTGGCATCGCTGCCAAGCACAGGGGGGGGTGTCCGTGCCGATCCTCTGCCCCCAAACCTGCGCGGCAGTTGCTGCATCGTCTAGCGCTTTTTGCAGCAGGTACGCCACCTCGCCGCTGGCAAACTGTTCTTTCGTTTTGGCGTTGGGGTCGTTACTATCCGTTCCGCTTGTAGCAGAAAGGTAATAGCAATTGCTCACAGTGCGGTTGTTCTTACCGCACACGTCGCCGAAGTCGCTGCTGCCGGAAACCTCGCCGTTGTTAGAACTGTTTTCCAAGGTGCCTTCGTTTTTGCCGCACACACCGTCGGTGCTAGAACTGTTGCTAGTAACCCTGCCGGAGTTATGGCATCCGATCACAATGCCGCCTTTGTTATAGCCGCACACGCCGCCGACATAAGAGTTTCCGGACACATAGGAACCCGTGACGGTGACTTTTTTACGGTGCCGATTGCGGTGCCATCCGTGCCAACGCAGCCGAACAAGCCAACGTAGCCCGTAGTGCCATTAATGTACAGCCCGCTGATGGTATGGTTTTGACCGTCAAAGGTGCCTGTAAACGGCTTGTATTCTGTGCTGATGGACGTCCACGCATCGAAGCTGGCGTTGGTGTTCAAGCTGCCGTCGTTGTTTAATACTTTGCGGTCGCCGTTGACGTTGATGTTATCCGTCAGCCGGGCGTTGATCGTTTTCTAATTAAATTGAGTAACACTCTTCAATGTACTTATCAAACAGCTTACGTTTGATAAGCCGTTTGCTGCCGACCCAGAGGACGAAGGGACAGTTTTCATCGTTGGAGAGCTCTCGGATCTTGTTGACGCCGATGCTGGAGTAGGCGGCGGCTTCTTCAATTGTCAGGTTGGATTTTTCCCAGATGGGCACCTCTTTCATGGCCATTCTCCTTTCGCGGGACGGGGGTTACACATTGTAGGTTGTTTCGTGGGTCGCCATGTTGTGCAGCACATCGCCGCGCAACATTTTATCGGCATAGGCAATTCGCTCCTCGCGGGTCTTCAGGTGAACCATATCCTCGTAGGCCTGCTTGGTCATGTCGATTAGCCACGGCTGGGTAGCCAGCATCGCATCGGCAAAGCGGTAGACCGTGGGCCAAAATTCCTCTTTGGCTACCACGCGGTTGACAAGCCCCATCTGCAAGGCTTCCTCTGCGGAAAGATCCCAACTGGTCAGCAGGGCTTCCAGTGCACGCTTACGGGGCATGGCATCCACGATATCCACCAGCACCATCATCGGCACACCACCCATACGCACTTCGGGGAAGTTGAATACCACGCCCTTGCGCGCCACGGCGAAATCGCACAGCGCCAGCACCCCCATGCCCGCTTTCATGCAGTCACCGTTGACGGCGGCAATCATCGGCTTGGTCACGGCGCCGGATGTCTTCAAAAAATGCGTCAGGGCATCGGTATACTTGTCTTTCTCGCCCGGGGCGTTGGGGTCCACGCGGCCGCCGGTGTAAAAATACTGCTCGTTGCCGGTGATGATGCCCACGCGCACATCTGGGTTGGCTTGCAGTTCTTCATAGCTGCGGGCCAGCTGTTCGATGCCGTCCCAATCCAGACCGTTTTTCGTTTCGGGATTGTCTACGCGGATCAGCATGATATGGTCTTTGATCTCGCAAAAGACCTGTTGCCTGGTTTGCATAGCCGCTCCTTTCTCCGCCTCAGCGGTTGCACTGGTGGTGCGGGCCCTCGGCCGAAAGATCCGAGATCTTGCCCGCACGCAGGGTAGCACTGTCACTGTGGCCGAGTGCTTTCCGCACAAAGCGGGCCGTATCAAGCAGACCGTCAATGTCAATACCGGTCTCGATGCCCATCTCATTCATAGTATCGACAAGGTCCTCAGTGGCGATATTGCCGGACGCACCGGGCGCGTAGGGGCAGCCGCCCAACCCGGCGACCGACGAATCAAAGTGCGTAATACCAGCCTGCATGGCGGCAAACACGTTGGCCATGGCGTTGCCGTGGGTGTTGTGCGGGTGGAAGAAGAAGTTGATATCCGGGTAGGCATCCAGCAGACGGCTGGTGGTGTTGTACACTTGCAGCGGCGTGGCTACGCCCGAGGTATCCCCGAGGCCGACCGCCTTGATGCCCATGGCAGAGAGCTGATCCAGCACAAATTTAAGGCGGGAGAACGGCGGCACACCTTCAAACGGGCAGCCGAACGTGACCGCCAAACCCACGATGAGGTCAACATCAAGCCCGCTGTTCAGGCACTGCTCGATCATTTTGATTGATTGTTCGGTCGTCATGTTCATATTGTTGATGTTGTGGGAGTCGGTGGCTGAAAGCGTCAACTCCACTCGCTTGACCCCGGCAGCGGCGGCACGCTGGAAGCCGCGTAGGTTAGGCACCAGGGCGCTGTACTCCACGCCCGGTTGGCGGGTAATGCCCGCCAGCACTTTCTCAGCATCCGCCATGTTGGGCACAGCCTTGGGATGTACAAAAGCAGCGGACTGGATATCGGCAAAGCCGCACTGGGACAGGCGGTCGATCATCTCGATTTTGGTGGCGGTGGGCACAAAAGTTTTTTCGATTTGCAGGCCGTCGCGCGGGCCGACCTCTTTGATATAGATCCGTTTGGGCAGATTCAGCATCGTGGGTTCCCCTTTCCGGCCATCCCAGGCCATCTTAAATGATTTTTTCCTCTTTCAGTTCTTCAATCTCGGCTTCGCTCATCTGCAGATCGTGGCCGTACACATCCTCGTTAGAGCTGCCCATCTCGGGGCCAAGGTGGTCGATGGTGCAGGGCGTACCCGAGTAAACCGGGAAAATGCCCGGAACGACCACGTCCCCCAGCACGGGATGCTGCACATGCTTGAGGCTCTCACGGTAGTTCATCTGCTCGTCCTTGAAGATATCGTCGATATAGTTGATGGGCGTAGCCGGGACGCCGAAGCCGTCGAGGTACTTGCACACCTCGCAGGCTGAGGCGTAGTGGCTGCTCCAATCGTCGATGATCTTGTCCAGTTCTTCGTGGTGGGCTACACGGTCGGTGTTGGTCACAAAGCGCGGGTCGGTCAACAGTTCGGGCATGCCCATGGCTTCGGGCAGGCGGCTCCAGGTGTTCTGGGTGCTGGCCGCCAGCACGAACCACCGGCCGTCGGTGCCGCGGTAGTAGTTGGCAGGGCTGGCCGCGCCGGTGTAAAGCGGCTCGATCTTGGGCAGCTTTTTGTTGACAGAGTAGTTGGTGATCTTATCTTCCATCGTGCGCAGCAGCGGTTCATAGAGGGAAACATCCACGACCTGCCCCTCGCCGCCGTTCTTTACGACGTTCATCACGGCACTCAGGCCACCCATGACGGCGTACATACCAGCCATCAAGTCCGCCAGCGGCACGCCCGGGCTGATGGGAGCGCGGTCGGGATAGCCGTGGAATCCGGTAAAGCCCGAGTAGGCTGTAACTGGCGTGCCGAGGCCCGCCTTTTTGTGGTAGGGGCCGGTCTGGCCGTAACCGGAGATGCGCACCAGCACGACCTTGGGGTTGACGGCTTTCATCGCGTCGTAGCCGATGCCCCACTTTTCCAGCGTGCCGGGGCGGAAGTTCTCGATAACGAGATCGGCATCTTTGACGAGGTCCAGCAAGATCTTGTGGCCTTTTTCGCCGTGCAAGTCCAGCGTAACGCAGCGCTTGTTGCGGCCCATCGTGATCCAGCGCAAGCTAACCTCGTGGTTGGCGTCATCGTAGGGCAAAAACGCGCGGAAGGGATCGCCCTTGCCAGGCATCTCGATTTTAATGACATCCGCACCCCAGTCTGCCAGCAGAGAGCCAGCAAACGGACCTGCCACCACATTGCAAAGTTCGATCACTTTTAAAGAAGTAAGGGGTCCTGTTCTCATCGTTCGTTCTCCTTTTTACGGTTTTTTATCCATCACTATCCATCACAAAGGTATCGCCGGTAGAAATACCGCCATCGACGCAAATCACCTGGCCCGTCAGATGCACACTGCCGGGGCTGAGCAGCATCACAACGGGACCGACGAGCCACTCGACACGGCCGGGCACCCCGCGGGGGATGGCCTCGATGCGGCGGCGGTAACCGTCGGGGTTTGCCATGACGGTGGCGCGGTTGATATCAGTAACGACCAGTCCCGGGGACAGTACATTGACGTTGATGCCCTGGGCGCACCACTCGGTAGACAGCGCACGGGTGAAGCCGTTGATGGCTGCTTTGCTGGCCGAGTAGGCCGTGTACTTAGCCTTGCCCTGCAAGGCGCTCAAAGAGCTGACGTTGACGATGCGGCCCTTATGCGCGGGCAGCATGTAGGTACCGGCGGCCTTGCAACAGTGGACGATGCCCGTAAAATTCACATCCACCACATGGTTGAAATCCGCCATGTCGATTTCCAGCAGCGGCAGGGCTTTGTTGATACCGGCGCAGTTCACCAGACCGTCTATTTTCTGATAATGTTCATAGATCTTGGCAAATGCGGCCTGCACGGCGGCAAAATCGGTAACATCGGCCGCACAGCCGATGGCATCCTGCGCGCCGCGGGCTTTAAGTTCCTCGGCGGCCTGGTCACAGGCGAACTGCTTGGTGGCGACGATGGCTAGTTTGGCACCAAGGTCGGCCAGGCCGTTGGCGATCTCCCGCCCGATGCCGCGCGTACCGCCACAGACCACGATCACTTCGTCGTTTACCCCGAAGAGGCTGTCTAACGTGTAGTTCATTCGTAACATCCTTTCCCGAAAAAATTGCGAAATATGTTCACCCCCGCTGGGAGCCAGCGGTTGTTCGTCTGCCTTTATTTTGCCAAGCCGCAGGGCGGTTGTATAGCGGCAATTTTGCTGGATGATGAACACGCCGTGCTGTTTGCAATGAACAAATTCTGCACCCGGTATCACAATTCGCACTTTTTGTCATTTTGGGGAATCTTACAGGCAAAAAAGCAACAAGCCCCGTCCGCTGTAGCGGGCAGGGCTTGTTTGTGCGTTTTAACAATTTTTTCGTTATTCTGTTGTTTCTTTTTCCTGTTGGGCGTTTTTCAAGGCTTCAGCTTCTACCTTCCCATCCTTTTTGTGCAGGCTGCGGTAGTTGCCGGGCGTCATGCCCACGATCTTGCGGAAGCTGCGGATAAAGCTTTGCGAGTAACGGAAACCCACATAAGCGCCGATTTCGTTACTGCTCATTTTGGTGGTTTCCAGCAGTTCTTTGGCGTGTTCGATGCGCAGGTTGTTGATGTAGTTGACCACGTTGGTGCCGGTGTAAGCTTTGATCTGCTTGCTGGCATAGGTGGCGCTCAGGCCCATCTGCTCAGCGACATCATCCAGCGCGATATCCTGATTGTAGTTGTTGCCGATCCACTCCAAAATTTCCTGTACGCGGATATCCTTTTTGTTTTGCAGCTGGTCGTACATCACGCGGGCGGCGGCCTGCGCGTAGGAGACAACGCAATCAGCCACATCATGCACCGATTCCAAGCTGTGGATCTCGGCTTTCAGCTGTTTTACATCGCTGTAGCGGTCGTCGAGCTCTTTTTCTTTGCCGATGATGGCGCTGTGGATGGTATCGGTCAGCTGTGCGCCGATTTCCCACGCGCGATCAAGCTGCAAATAGGGATTGTCGTGCAGCATTGAGAAGTAACTTTCCAGAAGTTCCGAAGCATCCTTCACCTTGCCGAGCTTGATCTGGTCCACCAGCTTTTTCTGGTGGTCATAGCTCATCTGCATGTCGATCTCCATTTTTTCGGAGTAGGTGTAGGGCGCATCCTTATTATAATAAACCTTGTGCTGGATCAGCTGCTTGGCGTGGCCGCAGCTTTCGGCCAGGTCCCACGGCACATCCATCACACTGCCAAAGGCGATAACAACGGGCTGCTCGCTTAACAAAGTAAGCTGTTTCTGGATGGCGGCGCCCATCTGATCCAGCCCCAGCTGAACCTGGCGAGCGTTGAACTCGGCCGGGATGCAGAAAATCGCCGCGAGCAGCGAATGGTCGGCCCAGGTGTAGTAGGCGCGGTAGCCTTCCAGCAGACGTTCGTTGCAGCCGTACTGCAAAATTTTGCGGAACTGGCCGTAGATATCCTGGTGCATGTTCAGTTTTAGGGCACTGATGGCCTCGATGCGGGCGAGCATGACGGTGTATTTTTGCGGCTGATCCTGCAGAAGCCCCATTTTGGTCATCAATTCACGACGGGCCGTCGCTTTTTCGCCGTGCACCGGTTCGCCGCTAATGAGTGAGAGTACGATGTGTTCCTGCAGTACATCGCGGAAGCTGTGCAGCACCTGGTCGTTGGCGGCGGCGCGGGCCTGTTCCTGGGTGCTGACACGGGCCAGGTAGGTCAGGCAGTCCTCGGCTTCCTCGGGCGGGATGTTGGTTTTCAGCCGGATATTTTCGGCGGCTTGCAGTTCGCTGGCATTTTGTGTGTAAATGGTATTGAACCAGATGAACAGCAGAATCACGACCACAATGATCATGCCCGCCCACAGGCGGCAGTTGGTGTTGTGCGTTTTGTTCAGCACATTGGCATAGGGCAGTGTCTGCACGTAACGCCAGCCGTAGGTGGCATCCGCGGTCGTGGCGGTCAGGTAGCGGCCCTCTTTGGTGGAGATCAGCACGCCGTCGCTCACGGTCACGCTCGTATCCTGTCGGGACAGTAGTTCGTCATACGTTTCCGGGATGTCACCATCCTGCTGGCTCCAGATCAAATTCCCTTTGCTGTTGTAGATCCACAAAGTGTTGCTGTAGTTGGCATCCCGCGAAGCTTCGGCCTCGGTGATCAGGCGGTTGCCCAGGTCATTGATGCTTATATTGTACACCAGCCACTTGTTTTGCAGCGTGGAAAGGTACGGCACACGGCTGACCATCGAAATATAGGTATCCTCCTGCCGGTAGGGCGTGCGCACGGTACGGATATCATCCAGCAATTGCATACCGCCGCGGGACGCGTGGTATTGCAGACGCCAGCTCAAATCATAAAATTCATCATCGGCATAGCCGATCTTATCCAAGGAATTATAAATGGTATGGTTCAGGTTGCAGATCAGATAGGCGCTGTTGATGTTGGGGTACGGCTCGGTATTTTGGCGCAGCACCTGGCAGGCCAACGCGGCGTCAACCTCGTCGTCCTTTGCTTCGGTGCGGCCTACATCAATATAATGGATGTTGGAGGTGCTCTCGTTCATGATGAGCGCGATGGAATCCAGCGTGCTGACTGCAAAATCCCGCTGGCGCTCCGACGTTTCGCGCAGGGTGGCGGTCGTATTATTCAGCATTTCCTGGTTTTGGGTGCTGGCCAGGATACTGCCCGCAAGGATGGGCGCAAACAAAATCAGCAGCAGCACCGCCCAGGTTTGCGGGCGGCGGAAGATGCTGCGCATCACCACGGCAGGGTCAATATTATGGGGCGATTTGCGGTATTCCATGATTCACCAATTCCGTCTTTCCGGGGTCAGCGGCACGAAATTGCAGGTTTTGTACATTCTCAGCCTGCCATATAGGGGATGCCACCGACCACTTTTTTGCCTTCCTTCTCTTTTTCAGCATACAATATGCATCAAAATTTGTCAACACTGTTTATTGGGCTTGTCGTTTTTTGCCAAGTGCCTGGCGTATTGCCCAAGCGGGGAGCGGTTTCTTTGTGTGGTTTGCCAGTAGGTACACAAAAAGCGCGATTCCAGCAGATGATATGGGGCGTAAAATAGCGGAATTTGATAGCAATGACAGGTTTTGTCCATTGAATCTTCGCAATTTCTGTCCAATAATGGACTTGTCGAAAGCGAAGCGACGCTGCGGGCGTTCTTCAGCGCGTGCAGACCGCAGCACAGTTTCCCAGAGAAAAAGAAAGAGAAACCGTAAAAACAAGGAGGCACAAACACCATGAAAAAAGCACTGAAAGTTCTGAGCACCGTTATGGCCGCCGGTATGCTGGCCGCCTGCGGCAGCACCGCAGCATCTTCTACTGCTACGAGTGCTACGAGCACCGCTGAAAGCACCGCTGCATCCAGCGACGAGGCCGTTACCCTGCGCCTTGGCCACACCCAGCCCACTGACCACCAGGTCAACATTACTGCTGAGCGCTTTGCCGAGCTGGTCAATGAGTACAGCGGCGGCTCTGTTACCGTTGAAGTTTACCCCAACAGCACCTTTGGTTCTGCTTCTGAAATGAACGCCGCCGTCCAGAGCGGCGACCTGGACCTGTATGTGAACGCTTCTGCTCAGTTCGCATCCCAGTACGAACCGATGACCGTTGTGGACGCCTGGTATATGTTTAATGATACCGACCACCTGATGAAGTTCTACAGCCCCGACTGCGAGGTTTACCAGACCCTGTGCGAAGGCCTGAAGGAAGCCTGCAACATTGACAGCCTGGCCGCCATCTACTACGGTGCCCGCCACATGACCGCCAACACCCCGCTGAACAGCGTTTCTGACCTGAAAGGCCTGAAGATGCGTGTTGCCAGCGACCCGATGCCCACCGCTTTCTTTGAGGCCATGGGCGCCACTCCCACCCCCGTTGCTTACAACGAGACTTACCTGGCCTTGCAGCAGAACGTTGCTGACGGCGAAGAGAACCCCGCTGCTTCCATCACCAGCATGAAGTTCTACGAGGTCCAGAAAACTTTGAACCTGACCGCCCACCAGTACCAGATGCTGACCATCTACATGAGCGTTCCCAGCGAGGAAAAGCTGAGCGATGCCCAGATGGAAGCCGTCCGTAAGGCCGCTACCCAGGCTGCTGAAGAGCACAACGCCGTTGCTTTCGATCAGGAGCAGGAGATTATCGACGCCCTGAAGGACAAGATCGAAGTTGTTACCCCCAGCGATCTGGACAGTTTCAAGGAAGCCTGCGCTGCCGTCTATCCCCAGTACGAAGAGACCTGGGGTGCCGGTGTTGCTGACGCTATCAAGGCCCTTGCCTGATCCTGACACATCTACCCTGAACCTGTAAGTTATCCGATACAGGGGCGTTGTACGGCCTCCCGGCGGACAGCGCCCCCTTTTTGTACCTGCAAGTGACTTTCGGCCACCTGGAAGCCACCTATTTTTAAGAGAGGACTTGCTATGATCCAGAAATTCGAGAAATTCGAAGCGATCCTTGCCAAGATTCAGAGCATCTTCTTCTGCATCGTACTTGGCTTCATGGCCATTGTCATGTTCGCTTCGGTCATCTTCCGCTATGTGCTGAACGACCCCCTCATCTGGAGCGAGGAGCTTACCACCGTGATGCAGGGCGCGCTGGCCTTTGCCGGCATTGGCTACTGCTGCCACTACAAGGCACACACCCGCGTGCTGCTTTTCCACGATAAGCTGCCCAAATTCATGCAGGGCATTGTGGATATCCTGTGCGACGGTATTATGATCTTCTGCCTGTACAAATTCTGCGAGACGATGCCCAAGTACATCAAGAGCAAGGCTGCGTACCTGACTACCATCCGCTGGCTGAACTACACGCTGTTCAACTACATCATTTATGCGGGCTTTGCAATCGCCATTTTGTACATTCTTGTGGATGCTATCCGTACTGTATACACCATGGTTCACCCCGAAGCTGCCGCTGAGGCCGCAGAATAAGACGAAAGGAGAATACCCACTATGGCATTGTTGTTTGGTTTGTTTTTCCTGTTCCTCATCATGGGTATGCCGGTCGCCTTTTGCATGATGTGCAGCGCCGTGCTGTACTGCACAGTCTTTGGCGAAAGCATCAACATGGTGCTTACCCGCACGATCGCAGGCCCCAGTTCCTTTACCCTGATGGCCCTCGCCTTCTTTATCCTGGCGGGCAACATCATGAATAACGGCGGCGTCACCGACCAGATCTTCGGCTTCTGCAAAAAGGCCGTGGGCTGGATCCCCGGCGGTCTGGGCCACGCCAACGTGCTGGCATCCGTTATCTTTGCCGGTATGTCCGGCGCTGCGGTTGCCGATGCCGGCGGCCTGGGCGCAATTGAAGTCAAGGCCATGCGCGATGACGGCTACGACGATGAGTTTTCCGTTGCCGTTACGGGCGCTTCCTCCATCATCGGCCCCATCATCCCGCCCAGTATCCCCGTAGTCGTGTACGCGGTTGCGGCCAGTGTTTCGGTCGGCAAGTTGCTGATCGGTGGTTTGATTCCCGGTTTGGTGCTGGCGCTCTGCATGATGGTTTACATCTACTTCGTTAGTAAAAAGCGCCACTACCCCAAACATGAGTTTGAAGGTTTCCCGGCACTGGGCCGCTCGTTCGTCAAGTCTCTGCCTGCCCTGCTGACGCCCTGCATCATCCTGGGCGGTATCCTGACCGGCGTCTGCACCCCGACCGAGGCTTCGGCCGTGGCCGTTGCCTACGCCCTGATCCTGAGCCTTGTCTCCCGCAACCTGAGCCTGAAGGACCTGCCCCGCATTCTGGATGAGACCATCCTGACCACGATGTCCGTGCTGTTCATCGTCGGCTGCGCCAACGGCTTTGGCTACATCATCACCATTGCCCAGCTGCCGCAGAAGATGATTACCTTGTTCTCCAACTTCATCACCAACCGCTACACAGCCCTGCTGCTGATCAACCTGTTCCTGCTGGTTGTTGGCATGCTGATGGAGTCCCTGTCCGCCCTGACGCTGCTGACCCCCATCCTGGTCCCCATTGCCATGAGTTACGGCATCGACCCGATCCACTTCGGCATCGTGATGATTTTGAACCTGATGATCGGTATGCTGACCCCGCCCGTTGGCATGGTGCTGTTTGTTCTGAGCCGCATGACGCCAACACCATTTGAAAAGATCTGTAAAGCAATGGTTCCGTTCCTGGGCATGTGTATCATAGCGCTGATCATCATTGCTCTGGTTCCCCCGCTGGTCACGTTCCTGCCCGGCGTACTGATGTAACTTTGATTCTTGAAAAAGGAGTGTTTATTTATGAATCCGTTCTTTGAATTTCACCGTGAAGCGCTGGATTCCCAGATCCGCGAAAACGTAAGAAAGACCCTGCCCATGCTGGACGAGATGAAAGACGCCGAGCTCCGTGAGAAAGTAATCGACGCCTGGGCGCTGTCCTTGCAGCTGAACGGCTGGACCGCCATTGAGGAAATGCCCGGTTCCGGCATGCCCGAGGCCTCAGCCATCGGCGACCAGTCGATGCACATCAAGGTCGTCATGTACAACGCCCTGAGCATCTACCGCAACCTGAAAAAAGCCTACGAGCGTGACTTTGGGCTGGATGAGGATATCCTGATGGCCTGCGCCGCCCTGCACGACGTTGGCAAACCGTACGAGTACAACCGCACCGAGCGCCCGAAGTGGGTGGCCGATGACAAGGAATACGGCATGCCCAACCTGCGCCATCCCTCTTATGGTGTGTTCATCTGCGGCGTGTGCGAGCTGCCCGCGCCCGTGCTGAACGTGGCCGGTTATCACAGCCCTGAGGGCCGCTTTATCAAGCGCAGCGCCTACGGCGAGATCGTCCACTACGCCGACGACGGGTCCTGGTTCTCTCTGGCCCGCCTGTGCGACCTGAACATCCCCAAGCTGTAAGATTTCATCATCGCCCTTCTTTTGTTCTGTTTCCTCCCTCTTATGTTTTGCAAGCGGCAAGGCCGCTGCTGCTTATTTGGATTTTGCTGGCAGCTTAATACGATTATGGAAAGAGCCTGAGATATGACAACAGCACATCCACGCAAACAGGTTTGTCAGCAAAATTCAAATAAGTAAGGCCGTTGCTTCTGCCCGAAGCAGCGGCCTTGCCGTTTTATGGATGTGGTCAGGGAATCAGATGGCGTACATCGTAAAGATGCCCTCGGCCAGCAGCTTGTTTTCCTCGGGGCAGCGCACCGCAATGTCCAGCACGCAGACGGTGCGGCCGCGGCGGATGACCCGGCTTTCGGCTTCGAGATGCCCCTGTGCAACGTTGGACAGGTAGTTCAAACTGCCGTTCTGGGTCACGTATTTGCGGCCATCGGTGCGCGCGGTCAGGCCGCTGCAGCAATCGGCCAGCGTGTATAGCATACCGCCGTGTACCCTGCCCAACGGGTTCAGCAGTTCAGGGCGGACCTCGGCGGTCATCTTCACGTAGTCGTACCGCATCTCGGCTACCTTGATGCCGCAGATTTGGGCAAAGGCGTTGTTCTCGAGATGGGCTTTGAGTTTTTCAATCCGCTCTGTCGTGAGGGCGGCAGCTTCGTTCTTTGGTTCCATTTTGTCAGTCCTTTATACACAGTAAAAATGCCTGCTTTTGGTTTGCAAAGGCAGGCGTGCGGTTGCGTAGAGTTATGCTGCGCCCCGCGGAATTGCACCGCTGTAGGTTGAAAATTTCACAGCGCAGCCTTATTATCATACCGCAGAAAAATCCATTTTGTCAATACAAAGGAGCGTATATCTATGATCCGTCGCAGTAAAGAAAAGCAATCCGTCCGCAAGCCCGCCCCGTTTAACGGCGTGGGCGAAATCACCGTCCGCAGCCTGTTGAACGGCCCCGAGGAAATGAGCCAGAAGGGCCGCGTGTTTGGCCACACCACCGTCTACCCCGGCAGTGAGATCGGCTACCATATCCACACGGGCGACAGCGAGACCTATTACATCCTGAGCGGCAAGGGCCTGTACAACGACAACGGCACTGAGGTCGAGATCGGCGCCGGTGACGTGACCTACTGCGCTCCTGGCGAGGGCCACGGCCTGAAATGCCTGGGCGACGAGCCGATTGAAATGATTGCACTGATTTTGTACGAATAAAGTTTCGCCCTATCACGGGATGTTGGAGAATCTCTGCAAAGCACGTATCCTATGAGTCATGCCCCACAAAAGGCTTTTACTTATGAAACGAGGCTGTTGCGCCCCCAAAAAAGAAATACCGGAGTAAAAGTGATATGCTCCCTATATAGCAAACAATGAAATAAAGCATTGAAAAGCTATATGGGGGGCATTTTTGTATGAGAGAAAAATATCACCATCAATCAAGCAAAAGACAGCGGCCGACATAGAACCAGGCAGCCTATTGCAAAGCGCAGCCGCCAGAAGGTTGGGTGATAAAGACAATTATAGATTGTTTTTGGTCCGGTATCCATAATGAAGTGACCCCGAAAAGTTAGACAATATTTTGAAGTAAAA
>ULYR01062879.1_pt1 | contig 14245 bp, 9 predicted proteins | sample 1962341 | NCBI WGS metagenome assembly ULYR01 (sample SAMEA4835868, study PRJEB28245) | human gut metagenome | biome: gut microbiome; material: fecal sample | place: Denmark | collected 2008 | reverse complement strand
TTTATTCTTGTTCTATTCGACAAATTGCAGTTTATCAGTTACTCTCCACCACTCCTCCATCTTGGCTCACACCACGCACACTGATATCGAGCCACTGCTCGGGGCGTGAATTGGTGAAGAAGAGTACGTGTGCCTTGCCGTCCTTGTCAGTCTTTACCGCAGGATTCCAATAAAGCGTGCGACGCACATCATTGTCTGACGGTAAATCGAAGCGACGATAGTCGGGAGAGTAGAATTGAGGGTGTGAAGCAAAGCCTTGTAAGATGCGTTGATCTTGGCCGCGTGTGCAATGCTGCCGATAGAGGTCGGGCTGTTCGTATACATAGAGTAAATCTTTATCGCTATGCCCTAAACGCTTATCTTTACCTGTCACTGCATTTTCGTTTACAATGCTTGGCACGAAAGTGATGCTCTTATACCCCTCGGCCGATTGAATGAATACGTTATCTTGATAACGAAGGTAATAATTCTCATACCAAGGCAAGTTGTTGATAAACATCGTTACGTAGTTGGCATTGTAATTAACGTGAGGCGCTTCATACATTTTCTTCATCATGACTTTTTGCGCCTTCTTTTTGTCTACTTCTAAATGGATGTCATTTCTTTTCCGCGCTGTTGGTTGTGCTTCAGAGTTGAGCCCACCGAAATGGTCACCGCCTGTAGTAAATTCAGGCTTTTCGTCACCATCTTTTTCGTTATCAGCTTCGTCTTCTTCAAATGAGCCATTTTTTCGATACAAACCATACAATTGTACCGAGAAGTGATTGTCGAGCATAGGCAGCAATTCGCCCAAGTCGGGCAGCGGCTTTCCTTCGTCCTTGAGGCGTTGCATGATTTGGGCAACGTTATAATATACTGTGCTGCGATCCAAACCTTTGTTTTCGCCTCCTAACCAAGTGTAACGCGTACCTGTAAGGCCATGATATTTACCTCTGATTGTTACCTTTGCTTCGTTGAGCTTTGAAGGCAAAGTGCGTGGAATGGTATCGCGCCATGCAAAGGTTTCGGGCTCTTCTAAGCGTTGATAAGTGACCAAACTATCTTGGACGAGTGGAATGTTTAAGGCTAAACTCTGAGTTGTAAAGGCACGCGGTTGAGGTGCAAACCATTGGTCTATCGAGAGACGACTCCATGACTTCTTGCCTGTATCAGAGGATTGTGAGAATTGGGCATAGAAGTTGCCCTTAAAGGGAGCATTATTCTCAAATGCGAAGCGGCCGTCCTTATCGGTACGCGTCTTGCCCTGCATGGTCTGTCCATCGAGCGAGTAGGCCAACATGTTAAGTTGATAGTTAGCACGTGGCTTTTGGCGAGCATTGTCGGCAAATAGGCGGCCGCGCAATATGGGGTGTTCCTCTATGGGTTGCTGCAGAGTGAAAGACTCAGCTCCACACATTACACTAAATTGATTCGCTTGCCAACCTTGCACCATGAGCAAGAGGTCGAGCATTTGGCGGTGGGCGGCATCGTCTTTTTCAAAATAAAGGTCGGGACGTGCCACATAGCCGCGCAATTCTGATGTTAATAATAGGTTGGCCTCCAGTCCTCCGTCACGCGTGTCGGTTATGTTGCTACCACCGTCGCGTACGGCTACTGAGAGCGTAGTTGACACGGGGCGATTGGCCTTGTCATGCAAGTCGATAGTTACGATGGCTGGACTAAAGGGAGCATATATCTTCTCGTTTTGTTCAAGGTGTACGTTTAGGCAGCGGTTCTCCTCCTGATTGGGCGCAACCCATACCAAGTGCGTGGCTTGACTATGGCCGCTCACATCGTATAGTTCAACGCGATTGACTCCTCCACGCAAGGCTTTGCGAGGAATGAAGAGTTCCGTTTCATTCTCGTTGACCGTCAATGTGTCAAAATAACAGACCTTCTCGCGTGAGAGTACGGCCACCCCTAATAGGTTACTCTGTTGGCATACTGAATCGTTAGCCAATATAATTAATGAAAGTCCGTCTTCTGCTTGATGCGCACGCAAGCCGTAGTTGGTTGTAGCTGTGGGTAGGGTAAATTGTTTTTTCTCTCCTTTAATACTAACGTAACCTCCATTTAAATTATCTGGTAGTATAAAATATCCTCGCCCAGCATATAAGGGCGCAAAGGTAGCTAATAGTTGTCTCTGTTTGTTATAAAGTTGTAGTGTATCGTCAGCAGGCGTTCCGCGTCCGTCCGTTAGTTCGTAAGCAATGCGTTGTGCAATGCCTTTTGCTCGTGCGCCCCCTTCGGGGTAGAACGTGAGCACTCGCTCGCTCTTATTCCCCATGATGTAAGGGCGCGGAGCGCCTAACGTCACCTTATCGTGACGGCGCGGACTGGGTAGGGTGAGTTGTGAAGCATCGCCAGAGGCAAGTGTGTGTTCAGCCTTTTGTGGATTATGGCTTTCAAATATAGGAACAATGCGTGAAAAATATCCCTCCCAATTAGTCATGGCACGGGTGTAGGCGCGCACTTCATAGTAGCCAGCGCGAATGGGCTGTTTTAGTACAAAAGCGCCATCAGCCTGTCCTAAAGAGTCAATGTGCAACATTTGGCGCTCCATCTCTTGTCCGTCGGCATTCAATAGGTCAACATAGAGCACCCTACTCACATCGGTAGGTAGTAGACTGGAAGCGCGTACCACATAAGCCTTATACCACAGTGTATCGTTTGCCATATACGATGTATTGTCCATGTGCAGATATACCTTTTCACGTGGATAGTTGCGGTCAAAACCCGATGCCTTCTTAAACCATTCAAAAAGTGTTTCAACGTCTTTTTGTCTACTTCCATCTTGTGCTTGTATGCTTAGCACCGAAAGTAAACAACACAATACAGCGATATATTTTTTCATAGTATCAGATTTTGTTAGACTAATAGGAAGTCAGATTTCTCCCATTTTTGGAATGTCTAATTGTACCTATCTATTTGAAAATACAAATTTGTAGGACACAATGTTAACCTCTAATGATTGGATTTACCCACAACAACAAGAGCTACAATATCAAGGGGGGAGTAGGGTTAGGGGTGAGGCCCAATTGCAGCTTATCGGTAATGTTCGTTTTTTTGTAAAAAAGAAATCCCCTTGTCACCCCGTGTGGGGTGCAAGGGGATTTCAAGCAACTATGGCTTTCTTTCATTCAATATTTTCAGAAAGGGAAAGTTTCGCGATGATTAATCGCGACGAGGACGACGAGGAGCGTGACCGCCTTCAGCGCCACCTTCGCGGCGTGGACGACGTGCGGGACGTTCTTCCCAGCCTTCGGGCTTCTCCTCCAATACGCGGTGTGAGAGTCGGAACTTACCCGTCTTCTCATCAATCTCGAGGAGCTTCACTTGAATGGTATCGCCTTCCTTAATGCCAGCTTCTTCAACTGACTCAAGACGCTTCCAAGCAATCTCTGAGATGTGGAGCAAACCTTCCTTACCTGGCATGAACTCTACGAAGCAACCGTAAGGCATAATGCTTACTACCTTAGCGTCGTAAACTTCGCCTACTTCAGGAATGGCTACGATTGCACGAATCTTAGCTACAGCAGCGTCGATGCTATCTTTGTTAGGACCTGATACTTGAATCTTGCCTACGCCGTCAGCCTCTTCGATTGTGATAGTTGCACCCGTATCTTCTTGCATTCCCTGGATGATCTTACCGCCCGGGCCAATAACGGCTCCGATAAATTCTTTAGGAATATCGAAGGCTTCAATGCGGGGTACGTGAGGTTTGAGTTCAGCACGGGGAGCGGGCATCGTTTCAAGGATCTTGCCCAAGATGTGTTCACGTGCTTGTTTAGCTTGTGCAAGGGCCTTTTCAAGGATTTCGTATGAAAGGCCATCGCACTTAATATCCATTTGAGTGGCAGTAAGACCCTTAGCAGTACCCGTAGTCTTAAAGTCCATATCGCCTAAGTGGTCTTCATCACCAAGAATGTCGCTCAATACAGCGTACTTCTCTTCGCCAGGGTTCTTAATCAGTCCCATTGCGATACCACTTACAGGAGCCTTGATGGGCACACCAGCGTCCATAAGAGCGAGCGTACCAGCGCAAACGGTAGCCATTGATGAAGAACCATTTGACTCAAGAATGTCACTTACTACGCGTACAGTGTAGGGATAGTCTGCAGGAATTTGGCCCTTGAGGGCGCGCCATGCTAAGTGGCCGTGACCGATTTCACGACGACCTACACCGCGTTGTGCCTTAGCTTCGCCTGTAGAGAAGGGAGGGAAATTGTAGTGTAACAAGAAGCGCATGTAGCTCTTGTCAAGCACGTCGTCCACCATCTTCTCGTCTAACTTCGTACCGAGTGTAGCAGTGGCCAAAGCTTGTGTTTCACCACGGGTGAAGATAGCTGAGCCGTGAGGCATGGGGAGGGGTGATACTTCACACCAGATAGGACGAATGTCGGTAGTCTTACGACCGTCGAGACGCTTGCCCTCGTCTAAGATGCAACGGCGCATAGCGTCGCGCTCTACGTCGTGGTAGTAGCGGTCAACCATGGCATTCTTCTCTTCCAACTCATCGGCAGAGAGTTCGGGGTGAGCTGCAGCGTAACGTTCCTTGAAGTCTTCACGAATTTGTGTGAAGGCGTCTTCGCGTTGGTGCTTATCGTGGTCGCCAGCTTCGGCAATGGCGTAAGCGGGCTGGTAGCATTCGTCTTTAACTTGCTGACGGAGCTCTTCATCATTTACCTCGTCATCATATTCGCGCTTAACGTCTGTGCCGAGTTCCTTAGAGAGTTCCTTTTGCAATTGACACATAGGCTTAATGGCCTCGTGAGCGGCCTTAAGAGCTTCGAGCAGTGCGCTTTCGGGCACTTCGTCCATTTCGCCTTCTACCATCATGATGTTCTCTTCCGTAGCACCTACCATGATGTCCATGTCAGCGTGCTTGAGTTGTTCGTAGGTAGGGTTAACTACGTATTCGCCATTGATGCGAGCTACGCGAACCTCAGAGATCGGACCTTCGAAGGGAATGTCGCTGGCAGCCAAGGCAGCTGAAGCAGCGAAACCAGCCAATGCGTCGGGCATGTCAACGCCATCAGCAGAGAAGAGCGTGATGTTAACGTATACCTCGCAGTGGTAGTCAGAAGGGAAGAGGGGACGCAATGCACGGTCAACAAGGCGAGAAGTCAAGATTTCGTAGTCGCCTGCACGGCCTTCGCGCTTAGTGAAGCCACCAGGGAAACGACCTGCTGCACTATATTTTTCTTTGTAATCGCACTGTAAGGGCATAAAGTCTGTGCCGGGCTGAGCTGTCTTTGCAGCACAAACGGTGGCCAAAAGCATAGTGTTGTTCATGCGCAACATTACTGCGCCGTCAGCTTGCTTGGCCAACTTTCCTGTTTCGATGCTGATGGTGCGTCCGTCAGGCAACGAAACGGTTTTCGTTATCACGTTCATCTGATTGTTATTATGATTGTTGTTTTTTATTATCTTATAAGAAACGTGCAAAAATAGTAATTATTTTTCATGTGGTATTAAACTCTGCACCTTTTTTATTCACATACAACGATTTATGCTACAAAAAAAAGACTTGCCAAGTCCTCATTGCTTTTGTTAGAACAATGAGGACTTGACAAGTCTTTGAAGTTTAGTTTATGTTGTAAGGTAATAAAAGAGAGGATTACTTACCTTTTTTAGCAGTTAGCTTTGTGTTGAGAATTTTGTAGCGCGGTTGTTGCTTCTTGCGAAGTTCAGCCATGTGTTGCTGACGCACGCTTTCGCCACGCGTCTTCCATTCTTCCATGGTGTAGAAGCGACCAGTGGCGGGGTCGAGATATTTAACTTCGGGAATGTAGGGCGCGGCTTTTGTATCCTGTCCGCCGACATTGCCAATGGGTTCAAGTTTGACAGCTGCGATGCCTTGGTTGACCATTCCCAATTCGCGAGCGGCAGCCATTGAGAGGTCTACCACGCGACCAGCAGCGTAGGGGCCACGGTCGGTTACGCGAACGATCACTTCCTTTCCGTTTTTCTTGTTTGTTACCTTGATCAAGGTGCCAAAGGGAAGGGTGCGGTGGGCGCAAGTTAAACTGTCTTTGTGATAGCGCGAGCCATCGCTAGTGCGATGTCCGTGAGCGCGGTTGCTGTAGAAAGATGCCTTGCCGTGCTGTTGGGCATGGGCGTTAGTGGTGAATGCGAATGTTACGAGTGATGCTAATAATACTTGTTTAATAGTCATTTGTTTTGTTTTGCCACGAGGATTGCCGACGATGCTTGTGCTGTGGCAGCTTAGCCATACTGCCTGTGCCGCACCATGGTTTGAACGGGAGGGGTGAACTTATAACAAGTCGAAAAGAACAGGAGGTAAAGAGTTTCATTATGCAATCACTATCGGCCTCAAATCTGCCTCAACTTGTCTAACTTCACGCACCGTAAATTCGGCAAATGCACGAGGGACAATTTGTGTCTAAAATAGACCTTATAAGTGTCCGCCCCGTGAGGTTTACGGCTGCAAATATACGCATTTTTCTTGGTTTGGCGAAACAATAAGTGCTGATAATCACTACTTTAACATTTTTGGCCGTTGATTTTAAGACATTTGTTTACAAGCGTCTCTTAGATGGCGCAAGGCTTACAAACTGTGTGAGAATAGGCTTTTGGGCGTCCTGCCGCTTTGTTAAAAAGTATTGAATAAGCAAGAAAATGCAGCATGTAACGAATAGAAGTGTTAAATGCTTTTTTAACAACTCTAAAAGGCTTGTTTTGGTGTAAAAAAGCATAGTTTTCAATTGCCTTTGCTTACACTTTGCGCTTTTATTGTTACCTTTGTGGCCAATGAAAGCAGATAAATTCATGACACGAATATACACATTACTCATTGCGCTTTGTTGTACACTTGTCGTTGCAGCGCAAAATGCGTTGCCAACGGCCAATCCAACGATGACCTACGTAGACGCTGACGGACAGGAGGTGAGCGAGAGTCAGTACGACGGTTCGGCCCCCTTCCGCGCCACCTTTAAGGCTTGTCCTGAGAATGTGGGCGACTACACGCCACTTTATGAATGGCGCTTTACGCGGAGTGGCGAAAGTACCCCTTTTTTGGTGCGCTATGATGAAGAAACAGAGTATGCCTTCAATCAATCGGGCACGTTCAGCGTTGAAGTGCGCATCAGTTTTGTGCAAGGCACCGACACGATAGCCTACGAAATGGACCAACCCTTCGCAGTGACCATCAGCGAGTCCAAACTTGAAGTTCCCAATGCTTTCACGCCCAATGGCGACGGTGTGAACGACGTGTTTAAGGTGAAGGACGGCTATCAGAGCATTGTATCGTTTAAGGCGATGGTCTTCGACCGCTGGGGTAAGAAACTCTATGAATGGACTGACCTATCGGGAGGTTGGGACGGCCGAAGCAACGGACACGATGTGCCCGACGGCGCTTACTACCTCAACATTCAGGCGCGAGGCGCTGACGGACGAAAGTATAACATAAAAAAGGTAATCAACCTATTGCGTGGCTATAACGAAAACGGCACGTCAACAAACTAAAGGTTAATGTCAGAACAAAAGATTGAAATATTAGGAGCACGCGTTCATAATCTTAAGAACGTCGACGTAACCCTGCCCCGTTACAGCCTCTGCGTTGTAACGGGGCTCAGCGGTTCGGGCAAAAGTTCGTTGGCCTTCGACACGCTTTATGCCGAAGGGCAACGTCGTTATATCGAAACCTTCTCGGCTTATGCTCGCAACTTTTTAGATAACTTGGAGCGCCCCGATGTTGATAAAATTACAGGCCTTAGCCCCGTAATCAGCATTGAACAGAAGACTACGAATAAAAATCCTCGTTCGACGGTAGGCACCGTGACCGAGATATACGATTTCCTACGTCTACTTTACGCGCGTGCTGGCGAAGCTTACTCCTATGTGTCGGGCGAACCGATGGTGAAATATACCGAAGAGAAGATAGTCAACATGATACTTGACGATTATGAAGGCCATAAAGTCTACCTCCTTGCTCCCCTCATTCGCAATCGTAAGGGACATTATAAGGAACTCTTCGAAAGTACCCGTCGCAAAGGATTCTTGACTGTACGCGTTGACGGTGAATTGCGTGAGATTACTTCGGGCATGAAGCTCGACCGCTATAAGAACCACGACATTGAAGTGGTGGTTGATAAGTTAGCCGTACAAGCCAAAGACGGCGAACGATTGACCAAAAGCGTGGCCGAAACGTTGCGTCAAGGCCATGGCATGATGATGCTGCTCGATGCTGCCGACCACCAAGTGCGTTTTTATTCTAAGCAGTTGATGGACCCCATATCAGGCATCGCGTATCGCGACCCCGCTCCTCACAACTTCTCGTTCAATTCTACGCAGGGAGCTTGCCCCAAGTGCAAGGGGTTAGGCTTTGTAAGCGTAATGGATCGCGACAAGGTAGTGCCCGACCCCAAGCTCTCTATCAAAGAAGGAGGACTCGCTCCTTTAGGTAAATATCGCAACGCTTTGATATTCTGGGAGATACAGACCGTCTTAGCCGATTACGACTGCGATCTCAAAACACCCATCTGCGACATTCCTGAAGAGGCTATGGACGAAGTGTTTAACGGTCGTGCCGACCGTCTACGCATTCCCGCCTCGACGGCTCATACTACTGACGACTATTATGTAGAGTTTGACGGCCTTGTAAAGTACATTCAGCAAATGGCCGACTCTGAGATGAGTGCCGCCTCGCAGCGGTGGGCAGAACAGTTCTCAAAGACGGCCCTCTGCCCAGCGTGTCATGGAGCACGACTCAACAAGGAAGCCTTGGCCTATCGTTTTGCAGGTAAGACCATTGCCGAACTGAGTAATATGGACATTGCCGAACTCTATGACTTCTTGCAACACGTTGAGGCTGAACTCAGCACCAAACAACGCGCTATCGCCCACGAGATATTAAAGGAATTGCTCTCACGCCTAAAGTTCTTGCTTGATGTAGGACTTGACTACCTCTCGTTAGCTCGTTCATCAATGACGCTATCAGGTGGCGAAAGTCAGCGCATACGTTTGGCCACACAGATTGGTTCGCAGTTGGTCAACGTTCTTTATATATTAGACGAACCGAGCATCGGACTTCATCAGCGCGACAACGTGCGCTTGATTAATTCACTTAAAGAATTGCGTGATTTGGGCAACACGGTCGTAGTCGTAGAGCATGACAAAGACATGATGTTGGCTGCCGACTACATCGTCGACATGGGGCCCAAGGCTGGCCGTTTGGGCGGTGAGGTCGTATTTGAAGGTACGCCCCAACAGATGCTCCAAACGCAAACGCTCACCTCACAATACTTAAATGGCAAGCGCGAAATCAGCGTTCCTACAGTGCGACGCACAGGCAACGGCAAGACGTTGCGCCTCATTGGTGCGCGAGGCAACAATCTTAAAGGTGTGACGGTCGACATTCCGCTTGGCACACTCATCTGCGTAACGGGCGTTTCGGGCAGTGGCAAGAGTACACTTATTAACGATACGCTGTTGCCCATTCTTTCACAACACTTCTATCGCTCTCTACGCGAGCCTTTAGCTTACGATAGCATCGAGGGCATTGACTTGATAGATAAGGTAGTGGCCGTCGACCAAAGTCCGTTAGGCCGCACCCCACGCTCCAATCCCGCCACCTACACGGGCGTGTTTGCTGACATTCGTTCGCTCTATGTCAACCTTCCTGAAGCTAAGATACGTGGTTACAAGCCTGGTCGCTTTAGTTTCAACGTACGAGGGGGCCGCTGTGAAGTGTGCAAGGGCAATGGTTATAAGACCATTGAAATGAACTTCTTGCCCGACGTATATGTGCCTTGCGAGGCTTGTCATGGCAAACGTTACAATCACGAAACGCTCGAAGTGCGCTTTAAGGGCAAAAGCATCGCCGATGTGCTTGACATGACGATTAATCAAGCCGTAGAGTTTTTCGAAAACGTGCCCAACATCCTGCACAAGATTAAGACGCTGCAGGACGTTGGCCTTGGCTATATTAAGTTAGGCCAAAGCAGCACCACGCTTTCGGGAGGTGAAAGTCAGCGCGTCAAGTTGGCTACCGAACTCTCAAAGCGTGACACAGGACAGACGCTTTACATACTTGACGAGCCGACTACAGGACTTCACTTTGAGGACATTCGCGTACTAATGGACGTACTGCAAAAGTTAGTAGAACGTGGCAATACGGTTGTCGTGATAGAACACAACCTCGATGTAATCAAAGTGGCCGACTACCTGATCGAAATGGGTCCCGAAGGCGGTCGAGGTGGAGGCCAACTCCTCTACGAAGGCACCCCCGAAGGCCTTGTCGAAAGCGGCGTAGGCTATACGGGTAAGTTCTTGAAGGACGAACTTGCGCGTAGCGAATGTGCAAATGAGTAAATGTGCAAATGTGGGCGAAATGTGCAAATGTGAGAATGAGCAAATGTGCAAATGGTCGCCTTTGTACGCGCAGATATTCAAACATTATTCAAACATTCTCACATCTGCACATTTGCACATCTGCACATTCCCCCTCACATTCTCACATTCTCACATTAAAAAAATTATTCACTCTTAATAAATTCAATTTTCTATGTTCGAAGGACAACCGAAAGGCTTGTATGCCCTTGCCCTTGCCAACACAGGCGAGCGCTTTGGTTATTACACCATGTTGGCCGTATTCGTACTCTTCCTCAAAGCCAACTTTGGTTGGGAGGCAGGTACAGCAGGCGCCGTATATGCTTGCTTCTTGGCCTTAGTTTATTTATTGCCCTTGTTTGGCGGTATGATAGCCGACAAGATTGGTTACAGTAAGTGTGTAACTACGGGTATCATCGTAATGTTCTTGGGCTATGCTCTGCTCTCTATTCCAGCAGGAGCTGGCACAATCGCTGCAGCCCTTATGTTTGGTGCACTCATTATGATTAGCGTCGGCACCAGTTTGTTTAAGGGTAACCTCCAAGTAATGGTGGGCGACCTTTACAATTCGCCCGAGATGCAAGGCAAGCGCGACTCAGCCTTCTCTATCTTCTACATGGCCATTAACATTGGTGCCCTCTTTGCGCCCACTGCAGCCGTTAAGATTATGGAGTATGCACAGCACAGTTTAGGCGTAAGTGCAGCCGACTCTTACCACTATGCCTTTGGTGTAGCTTGCGTATCATTGATTGTGTCAATCGCCATTTATTATGGTTTCCAAGGCACATTCAAGCAAGTAATTGTTGCGCCCACTCGAAAGGACGCTGTCAAGACCACCGATGCTGCCGCCACTGAACCCGAACTCAGCAAGAGCGAAACGAAGGACCGCATTGTAGCCCTCTGTCTCGTGTTTGCCGTTGTTATCTTCTTCTGGATGGCTTTCCACCAGAATGGTTTGACACTTACTTACTTCGCCGATGAATACACCCAGAAGCACGCTGTGGGCATTGAAAGCATGCTGTTCGACGTTACCAACCTCTTGCTCTGCATTGTAATCATCTACGGTCTCTTCTCACTCTTCCAAAGCAAGACGGGTAAGGGTAAGCTGATTTCAGCCCTTGTTATATTAGCTTGCTTGTGCGGTTTAGGTTATAAGTACGTCACACTCGATCCCAATGGTATTGGCATCGAAGCGCCTATCTTCCAACAGTTCAACCCCTGCTTCGTAGTAGGTCTTACCCCCATTAGTATGGCTATCTTCGCATGGTTGGCCAAGAAGGGTAAAGAACCTTCAGCACCTCGCAAGATTGGTTATGGTATGTTGGTGGCTGGTGTCGGTTACGTAATCATGATATTGGCTTCAATCGGTGTAACTTCAGCTGATCAAAACACCGTTTCGCCCAACTGGCTCATCACTACTTATCTTGTCCTCACATTTGGTGAATTGTTGCTCTCTCCGATGGGTATCTCATTCGTGTCAAAGGTAGCACCTCCCAAACTCAAGGGTACGATGATGGGTGGTTGGTTTGTAGCCACTGCCGCTGGTAATATGTTAGTATCTATCCCCGGCTTCCTCTGGGGCAAAGTGCCTTTGGTAGTTGTATGGGGCGTATTAGTTGCCCTTTGTCTAATCTCATTCATCTTCATCTTCAGCGTGATGAAGAAGTTAGAAAAGGTTTGCTAATTCTATATAAACGCATAATTACGGCCTCAGTCCTCTTTTAGGGCTGAGGCCGTAATTACTTTTACAATTTGTCGAAGAGGAAATAAATATTAATGTCTCTTTGTGAAATTCAAGTTACAACTTTCTTGAAAATTTTGTAATGCGCAGAGTTTGCATTACTTTTGCATATATAATAAATAGACTCAATATGCGTAAACTACTCTTTACCTTCGCGCTCTTTGTTTTAGCGCTCACAACGCTCACCTCATTCACAACACGAGGCACAGCAGTTGACCAAAAGCGTTATGCCCTTTATGGCGTAGCCTTTTATAATCTCGAAAACCTCTTCGATACCTTACACGATGCGGGTAAAAATGACTACGAATTCTTGCCTAATGGCACGATGAAGTGGGGCAAGATGAAGTATGAGGCAAAGTTACATAATATGAGCCGTGTACTCAGTGAACTCTGCACCGAGAAGCTGCGTAGCACGGGAGCGGCCGTTATCGGTGTGTCAGAGATTGAAAACTCTAACGTGCTCGATGATCTCTTGAAGCAACCTTCACTCGCAGGACGTGGTTATAAGTACGTCAACGTTTCCAGCTACGACCGTCGTGGTATAGAGTGTGCCTTCTTCTATAATCCCAAACTCTTCGATATGGAACGCTTCTTCTGCGTACAATACAACTATGGCCCCACCAATAAGGTAGACGACCCCATGGTAGGTTTCTATATCGACGACAAAGGCAAAGTGCAAGCCTATGACCACCTACAGGGTGACACTACCTACATCACTCGTGGATTCCTCGTTATGGAAGGAAAGTTGGCAGGTGAAAAGATGTTCTTCATCGTCAATCACTGGCCCTCACGTGCAGCAGGTGACGAGGTGCGTCAGCGTGCTGGTTGGCAAGTACGTCAGTTGAAGAATGCATTGCAAAAGAGCGAACCGGGTGCCAAAGTTATCATCATGGGTGATATGAACGACGACCCAGGCAACAAGAGTATGACGACTCAGTTGGGCTGTAAGAGCGAAACGAAGGATGTGAAGGAGGGTGATATGTACAACCCGTGGTATAACACCCTTTATAAGGTAGGACAAGGCACGTTGATGTACAATGGTAAGTGGAACCTCTTCGATCAAATTGTAGTGAGTGGCAACCTAATTGGCACAGATCGCAGCACCTTAAAGTATTATCAACACGCCATCTTTATGCCTCCCTACCTCTTCCAACAAGAGGGCAAGTATAAAGGCAACCCCTTGCGCACGCATGCAGGTGGTGTATGGCTCAATGGCTATTCTGACCACCTTCCCACCCAAATCTATTTGGTAAAGGAAGTGAAGTAACCCTAAATGTTCGATTATAGGGGCGAGTCTCATAGGCTCGCCCCTTTTTGTTGAGAAAATGTGCAAAGAATACATTCGCTTTCGCGCACCTTTTCTCGCCATGGTAAAATGAAAGCAAGCTTTCTTTTGCTCATTTGGCTTAACGAAAAGGTTTTCTTAAAATTGCACATCGAAAAACGTGTGCAGAACAATAGAAAAGCCTTATATTTGCAACGTGAAGAATAATCCTCTCTTTATCCTATTATGATTATAGAACAACCCGCTTGTTTCTTGCGCTGGCTCTATCCGCGAGCCCTATGGCGCATGAATCCCAACGAGCATGCTGTATATTTAACGTTTGACGATGGACCGATACCCGAGGTGACACCTTGGGTGCTCGACGTACTCGACCATTATGGCATTAAGGCCACATTCTTTATGGTAGGCGATAACATACGCAAACACCCCGAAGTCTTTGAAATGGTGAAGAGTAGGGGACATCGTTTGGGCAATCATACCTATAATCATATAGGCGGTTTGCGTCATGGCATACGTTCTTATATGCGTAATGTCGAAAAGGCCAATGAATATTTACAGACCGACCTATTCCGTCCGCCTCATGGCTGGCTGAAGTGGGAACAGTATATACGTGTGATGATGAAGTACCGTGTAGTGATGTGGGACCTCGTCACGCGTGATTATTCCATGCGTTTGAACGGTCGTGATGTGCTGCGCAATGTGAGGCATTATGCGCGCAATGGCAGTATTATAACCTTCCATGATTCCTTGCGTAGCCAAGACAAACTGCTTTATGCCTTGCCACGTTCTATTGAATGGTTGCAGAAGCAAGGCTATGAATTTAAGGTATTGCCGTAAAAACTGCGGTTTATCTGCCTAATTGGGGGGCGGGTTTGTAACCCGCGGCA
>ULYR01062744.1_pt1 | contig 14265 bp, 16 predicted proteins | sample 1962341 | NCBI WGS metagenome assembly ULYR01 (sample SAMEA4835868, study PRJEB28245) | human gut metagenome | biome: gut microbiome; material: fecal sample | place: Denmark | collected 2008 | reverse complement strand
CGACCCCATTTTTAAAAATTATATAGGTTTTTCGACAGCCTAAGGGCTGAACTGCTTAGTTGCAATTCAGCCCTTTTATTATTCTCTTACTCTCAGCTCTCTGAATGCGACAGCGGCCGCCGCACCGACGTTGAGCGAATCGACACCGTGATACATCGGTATCTTTACCGTATAATCGCAGCCGTCTATAGTCTTCTGCGACAGTCCGTAACCCTCAGAGCCGAGTATTATAGCAAGCCTTTTCTCGCTCTGAAGCGTCTTGTCATCAATACTTACCGAGTTATCTGTGAGTGCCATTGCCGCTGTTTTAAAGCCCAGCGAATTAAGATAAGCGGGGCCGTGCGACTGCCACCAATGCTCATCCTCGCCTATATATCCCCACGGGATAAGAAATACCGTTCCCATACTTACTCTTATGGCTCTCCTGCAAAGAGGGTCACAGCAGGACGGGGTTATCAGCACAGCGTCTATGCCGAGTGCCGCCGCTGAGCGAATTATTGCTCCTGTGTTGCTGACATCGGCTATATTTTCGAGCACGGCAATCCTTCGTGCGTTTTTGCAAAGCTCCTCTGCCCTTTTCGGCGCAGGACGCTCCATAGCGCAGAGCATTCCCCGTGTCAGCTCATAGCCTGTAAGCCCGGACATTATCTTGCTGTCGGCGGTATATACCGGAATATCACCGCACCGCTCTATAATGCCGTTTGCACGGTCATTGATATACTTTCTGTCTGTGAGCATCGAAATCGGCTTACAGCCTGCATCAAGTGCTACTTCTATAACCGTCTGACTTTCGGCTATGAATATTCCGTGTTCATACTCGTACACCTTGCGAAGCCGTGCATCTGTCAGGTGAGTGTATATTTCAAGCTCGGGTATATTTATATCGGCAACATCTATTATTTCAGCCATATTGTTTATTATTTCCTTTCGGGCGGACTTTTCCGTATTGCAAATAATATCGAAAAGTGATAGAATATTATCACAGCGCATCCGCTTGTCGCACTGAATATTATAGCGTATCGGGCGGATGTTGTCAAATATGGCGGTACTAAAAATATATTACCCGAAAAGGCGGCAAGCATGGATTACTTATACAAAATCACGGTAGAAATAGATAATGAAAAAGTGCTGAGCTTACAGCAACACGATTTGGATGCGGTATATAAGACCGTAAGAGAAGCGTTTGCAGGATGCAATTTTAAAGAAGTGCCGACAGATAATAAGCGGCTTGCTTTTGTTATCGGGGACGGTAATGATTCTTTCAGCGAAGTCGGAATCGCGGCAAATGCGCTTCACGACAGCTGGCTCGGCAAATACCTGAAAAAGATGGAATGGTACGATATGAGCGATGACAGCACTGAGGATATGCTCAGAGAAATACAAGAATTTGACAACGAATACGGCAAATAAATTTAACGGAGAACATTATGAAAACAGGACTTGTGCTTGAAGGCGGCGCTATGCGTGGAATGTACACGGCAGGCGCACTTGACGTACTTCTTGAAAACGATATAAATTTTGACGGGATAATAGGAACATCGGCAGGTGCGGTGTTCGGAGTGAATTTCCTGTCAAGGCAGGACGGCAGGGTCATCCGCTACAACTGCCGCTTCAACGGCGACAGGAACTACATGGGAATAAAGCCGCTACTTAAAAACGGGGACTTTTTCAACACGGAATATGCCTATTACAAAGTGCCGAACGAGCTTGATATATTCGATGACGAAGCCTATCAGAAATCGGGCGTGCCGTTTTATGCAACGGTGACCGATGCAAAAACGGGAAAGCCGGAGTATCTGCAGGTAAAAAGCGTACTTCGGGATATGGAAATGCTCCGTGCTTCTGCTTCGATGCCGTTTATATCAAAGCCTGTTATAATCGGCGGCAGGGCGTATCTTGACGGAGGAATTTCCGACAGCATACCGTTTGAGCATTTTTCTGCAATGGGATACAAAAAGCAGGTGGTAATCCTCACCCGTGATATGAACTACCGCAAAAAGCCGATGAACAAGCTGCTGATACGCTCGTTCTATGGCAAATTCCCAGACTTGTGCAAGGCGCTTGAAAACCGTCACAATGTCTACAACGAAAGCATAGACAAGCTATGCGAACTTGAACAAAGCGGCAAGGTGTTTATTATCCGTCCGTCTGAGCCGATAACGATAAGCAGAACGGAGAGAAATCCCGACAGGCTGAAAAGCGTTTACGAGCTTGGGAGGAAGGATATGGAGATGCGTCTTGAGGGTCTTGAAGAATTTTTGGAGAAAGAACAGGAAATATAAATGGCAAACAAGAAATGTCCCGTTGCGAAAAAATGCAGTGGCTGTCAACTGTCCAACATGACATACGAACAGCAGCTTGAATGGAAGCAGAAGGATACCGAAAAGCTGCTCGGCAGTTTCGGCAAGGTATCTGAAATTATAGGCGCAGACGACCCGTATAACTACAGAAACAAGGTGCAGGCGGTTTTCCGCTCTGACAGAAACGGCAGGATAATCTCCGGCGTATATCAGTCGTCCAGAAACGGCATTGTCGGAATTGACAGCTGTATGCTTGACGATAAACGTGCGGACGAGATAATAGTAGGCATAAGAGAGCTGCTCAAATCGTTCAAATTACATCCTTATGACGAGGGTACGGAGCGTGGCTTTTTACGTCATGTGCTTGTCCGTGTCGGAAAGAATACGGGAGAGATACTGGTTACTCTTGTCGGCGAAAACTCAATGTTCCCTAAAAAGCACGACTTTGTGAAAGCGCTTGTAAAGCGGTTCCCGGATATTACGACCGTGACATTCTCGGTAAACCGCACTCCCGAAATGCTTCTTCTCGGAGATAATAACGAGGTGCTTTACGGCGAAGGATACATTACGGATATTCTTTGCGGAAAAAGATTCAGAATATCTCCGCACTCGTTCTATCAGATAAATCACGCACAGACCGAAAAGCTGTACGACTACGCTATAAAGGCGGCGAAGCTCACGAAGAAGGACGTTCTGCTTGACGCATACAGCGGAATAGGCACGATAGGCATAATAGCGTCTGACTATGTAAAGCAGGTACAGGGCATTGAATACAACGCATCAGCCGTCCGTGACGCTGTAAAGAACTGTCACGAAAACGGGCTTACCCGCAACATTGCTTTTAACCGGGGCGATGCAGGCGAATTTCTTGAAAAGAAGGCAAAGCTCGGCACTCATTATGACGCAGTAATCCTCGACCCTGCAAGGACGGGAACGGACAGAAAGTTTTTAAACTCGCTTTTGAAAATCGCACCGGAAAGAATAGTTTATATTTCCTGCAATCCGGCTACGCAGGCGAGGGATCTGAAAACGCTGACGAAAAAGTACAAAGTGACCGATATTCAGCCGTTTGATATGTTCCCGCATACGAGGCATGTTGAGTGCGTGGTTTCGATGTCAAGGTAAGCGGAGTAAAGCGGGATATTTGGCTTAACGGTGCGGTTTGCGCACATTGGGACAACTGCACCGTTTTTGCTGAATTTGGCTGTTTTGTGCGTGTGGTAATATTTCCACGGTGACAGCAGTTTCGCAGCGATACACAGAGTGTGGGTCGGGTGTGCGGAAGTGGTGTGATGGTGGGTGGGATAGATGTTTTCTGTGGTGCAAACTCAGTTTGTGTGAGCGATATGGTTATTGTATAATTGGGCGGCTCGACTGTTGGCTGTATGGCTGGCATTGGATTAGTATTTATAGAAGGAGTGAGTTTTGTATGCCAACCAAAAAGCAGCACTTTGTTCCATGTGTTTATATGAAAGCTTGGGAAACACAAGTAGAAACGCTTAAAGAGCCTGATAAAAAATTCAATGGAATTTATGTGATTAGGGACGAAAGTGCCGGTGATGGTGCAAACAGAAATTCCGTACTTTGGAAACCGCACCTGTATACCATCAATTTCAAGTATTCATTTATTTGCAATTCATGCGCCAAAGTAAAATCGCAGTTTGTTGATATGATTTATGAGCTGCTAATAAATGGATTTAAACAGCCTGTTTATGGAAAATTAGGATATAGCATTATCAAAACTAAGAAGAGTATAAAGAAGCATTTCTTTGAAATACCGAATTGGGATTTTTATTATTATGATGGTAATGCCGCAAAGAAAGCAGCCATTCTAAGTCAAATAGAGGCTCTTAATTGTTATATTTTAGAAGATGCATTTGACGATTATCTAGAAAAAAACTGGGAAAATATTATGAATTCATTTGTAAATGGTGTTCATTATGGTCAGCCGGTTGGAATTGGAAGAAGTGAAAGAATTATCCCTGTTGGCATTGCAAGGGATCTGTTGACGTCTTTTTTCATTATGCTTTGTAGAAATCCTAAATTTGACGCTATGGGTGTTTATAAACAAATAAAAGAAAACTTAATCTATCCCGTCTTTGAATCGATGTGCAAAGGCAAAGATGTAGAAACAAGCGAAGGTATAGAGTATGCTAATGAGTTAATGACCGGAATAAGGTATTCTGAACTCTATAAAATGTTCTTTAAGAATTCTGGTGGTTTTTACTATAATGTAGTTAATTTGGCACTAAAAGGATGTCAGGTGATTCTTTTTGAGACCTATGAAAATGCTGGTACATTTATTACTTCTGATAACCCTGCATTTGAGCATAGGTCTACTGTGGTTGAAAAAAAATAACAGTACGGGGCTTGTTTTTCCTATTTCCCCTAAACATTTAATTTTTATTGCCAAAGGAAATGAAGGAATTAATGTTGTTGACCACCGATTTGCCAACACTGATACAATTAAGAAATTTAATAGAATGATTTACGAGCACAAGACAGAACTAATAGTCTCTATGTCCAATAATCTAAATGATGTTATTTGATTCGCGAAATTTACAAAGTCTATTACAGAAAACAATAGGAGGTATTTTATGGCGATAGCACAAGATGCATTTTTCATTCCTGATGATATAGCAACAGGATTAGCAACAGGCCTTTATCGAAGAATTGGTAGTGTTGTAAGATATGCAACAGGGGCAAATAAAGGCCAGATTGTAAAGCACTTAAATCCGATTGATTTAAAGGCTGCTGAGCAGGCACAAGGCCTAGGGGCTAAAGCGTTACAGTTTGTAAAGCAGCATAAGAAAGGTACAATTATAGTTGCTGCAGGAGCTGCAATTGTTGGAATGAGTGTATTGGTTTACAACAAAGTAAAAAATCACGAATCAAAGGTTGTAACAGAATTCAGAACTAACTTAAAGATTTATATTGATGCAATTCGTAAGGGTGATATGGATGTTATTAAGATTAATAATCTAATGAGTTCTCTGGACGCATTGAAAGCGGATAAAAATTATTCTAAAATCAGTGTTCAGCTTACATCAGAGGAACTTGAGGTTTTAGTAGGACGTATCTATGAATATACCCTAAAGCTGGCAAGTAATAATGAGATAGAAATAACAGCAGATGACTTAGGAAAAGAGAAAGACGCTATCAGAAATCTGCAATCTTATCTTAAGTTGCAAAGACGTATATTTGCTGAAGTGGCATAGTAAGGAGGATGAATATGAGCTTTTTCGGTAATTTATTTAAAAGTGAATTTGAAAAATGGGTTGAAGGTGCTTCGCATGAAGAACTTTCAGATGCTTATGAAGAAGAACGTCAGAAATGGATAAGAGAAGGATACAACGGAGGAACAGGAGAAAAAACTTCAAAAATGAATCGACTAAATGATGAAATTAGTAAACGTGTTGCCGAGGAATGGGAAAATGACCCAAGAAGGAACAAAGACCCTAATTTCCGTTGGACAGATGCTAATCGTTGGGATAAAGATTAAAAGAACAAAGACTCCCCATCACCGGATGTATTTCAGTGGTAAGGAGCCTTTGTACATCTATGATGGTTATACTTCAACCTCCACCCTAACCCCCGACTTCAGCTCCACAGAAAACCTATCATCCCACACAACGATCTCCTTAAGCCACCGCCGGGCAAGGCTCTCGTCAAACTCGGTCAGCTCGGAATCCTGCTGCTGAATGAACTCGGTCAATTCGTTGATACGCTTGACCTGCTCGTCACGGACGGCGGTGTCGGTGAAGTTCTTCTGTTTCATCTCACGGAGCCGGAATATCTCATCGGCGATGTCGTTGTAGTCCTCCTTGCGGGACGCATGGTTGATAAGTTCCTGCTGAAGTTCGGCAAGGCTGCAAACATACCGCAATTTGCAATGTTAAAAAACGCTCCAAGGCTGCAAAATGACATATAAGGGCACTCGGAAAATCTCCAGGTGTCCTTTTGCATTGTTCCGCTAAATCCGATTATATTGTTCCGATAACGGCTTAATGTTCCACTTCAAATGAAGGAACTCGAACTACCGGGTTTAATTTTGTGTCGCATCTTGAAAAATTCATAAACTTGTGGTATAATGAATTATCTTGTAGGTGTAATTTGTTTGCAATATCGAGTGAGGTGCGTAATGGTTAAGAATGATTTTGATATAGATGTGAAGGTGAAATGCCTGGAGGAGCGCATTACCCAGGCGCAGCTTGCGGAGATGGTCGGTACTTCCGCTCCGTACATCAGCCGGCTTATCAACAAGCAGGACGGTATCGTGAATAAGATTTTTGTCGATATGCTCGACAAGCTCGGCTACGATATTCAGGTCACATATGTGAGGAAGGAAGCAAAATAAGGATAAGCCCGTGGCACCCATATTTGCGGAGAGCAGAGAAATAATTATTTGATTGAAAACATAAAATTGACTTCCGACAAAATGGGGTTCTGAATCGTTATATTAGTGTAAGGAGGATTTCAATATGCCGAAAACTGCATTGCGTACGGATGCGGATTTCGAGGCGTTTTATGACAGGCATTGGAAATATGTCTATCGCTTATGCTTCACATATATGAAAAATGAAGCGGATGCCGAGGACTGTACAGAAGATGTTTTTGTCAAGGTCCTGACGGGTAATTTTGAATTTGAGGATGAAACACACGAAAGAAAATGGCTGACTGTTACAGCGATCAATCTGTGCAAGGACAAACTCAAAAGCTATGCCCGCAAAAACATTGACTCCCTTGATGACGACATGATGCCGGAAATGGCAGCTCCGGAGAAGGAAGACTATTACGAGGTAACAGAAGCTGTCATGAGCCTGCCGCCCAAGCTCAAGGATATAATATGGCTCTACTATTATGAGGGATATTCGACAGATGAGGTTGCAGGAATGCTCGGCAGGCCGCCGTCAACAGTGCGGAATCAGATGAGAGACGCCAGAAATCTACTTAAATCCATTTTAGGAGGTGATTCACGGTGAAAGAAAACAGGGATGAACATATCCGGGAATCCATAAATAAAATAGAACCTGCAGAGGGCGCAAAAGAGCGTATGCTCGCAAATATCAAACGCAAAGCCGCCGAGCAGGTCATTGCGGAAAACGCTGAATCAAAACCGGAAAAAGCAAAAATATTGCCATTCAGACGCATTATGAAGTTGGTGATGCCGGTTGCTGCCTGTTTTGTGCTTGCCGTGATAGGAGTAACTGTTATGCCGAATATCATACATTCACCGGAATCGTCGAATCCGGGAGATCACATTGAAATATCCAATTCGTTCATGAGCATAAACAGCGCCGTTGAATTTGAAAATATACTGGGAATATCGATTGACGCTCCCGATGGCGCAGAAAACGTCGGATACAGCATCATAGACAACGAACTTGCAGACATTGTTTTTGATTTTGAAGGACACAGTTATAATATCAGAGCCTCAAAGCTCAGCGGGGATTTCTCAGGCTTAAACGGCATTGAAGCAAAAACAGAACAAATTGACGCAAAAAACAATGCCGTGTTGACAGTGATCCGCAGCGGAGACGAGTTCTACAGAAAGGTTTCTTGGGGCGACGGAAAGATAACCTTTATCCTTTCTAACACTGACGGGGCATCGGAAGATGAAATAAAGGCTGTCTATGAGAAAATAAAATAACACGACAGAATAATGCCTAAAAACTTGTCGGGAGATTTTAAAAATTTTTTTAAAATCTCCCGACATTTTTGTTTTCTCACTCGTTATATCTACAGAGGGGCAAAAAACCGCAGCGCACGGGCGGTACAGTCTGACTCTGAAAAATAACGAAACGAGGTACACTCACAATGAAAAAATTTATTGCATTTCTTCTCGCCGCCCTTATGGTTATGTCTTTTGCGGCATGCTCATCCAACAATTCCGACAATCCGAAAACGCCGGAGTCTGATCAAACATCTGATCAAACATCTGATCAAACATCGGATCAAACATCGGATCAAACAAAAGTTTATACGCCTGCCGAAATAGAGACCGCTATAGCGAAAGCTCTCGGTGACAGTGATCTCTGCACTGTGGATGTTCCCGAGGAAGAAATAATCTCAAGCGCAATCGGATATCTTGATCTTACCAAGGTGAAAGCTTATATCGCCAAGCAAACCAATCTCCCGTCGGTCATGCTTGACAGCATTGTAATCGCGGAATGTGAACCCGGCTATGCGGATGAAGCGGTCAAATTGTTCAATGAGAATTATGCACAGGTCATCAGCTACATCCGTCAATATCCGTTTGGTGTTGCAAAAGCTGAAAACGCACGGATTTACAAGGTGGGCAATACGGTAATGTTTATTATGGCAGGCGCAGATGCTGATGAAAATGCCTCTGCTGAAGACGAGGCAAAACTTGCCGTTTCAGAATACGAAAAGATCGACAATGCAATCAAGTCTCTTTTCGGAACGCTGCCTGAGAACCTTGCTGTTGTAGCTGAACCGGCTGACTCGGCAGACAAGCCCAATTTCTTTGATTACGGCAACGATTCAAATGACAGCGGTTTCGATCCGTTCGGCCCGGAAGGTGATTCAGAACTTCCTCCTATCGGGGGCTGATAAACCATGGTATTTTCCAGTCTGACATTTTTACTTATGTTTCTGCCTGCGGTACTGATTGTATACTTTGCGGTACCGAGGCGGGGCAAAAATGCGGTGCTTTTTATTTTCAGCCTCCTGTTTTACGCTTGGGGCGAGCCGATCTATGTCTGCCTGATGATCTTCTCCACGGTTCTCGATTACTCCTGCGGACGGCTTGTGGAGAAATACAGAGGAACATCGAAGCAGAAAATCGGACTCATTATTTCAATCTGCGTCAACCTAGGACTGCTGTTCTTTTTCAAGTATACCGATTTCTTCATCGGTACTGTCAACGGCGTCTTCGGTATGAGCATACCGCAGCTGAATCTGCCTCTGCCGATCGGTATATCGTTTTATACGTTCCAGACCATGAGCTATACGATAGACGTTTACCGCGGCGACGCAAAGATGCAGAAGAACATCATATCCTTCGGAGCTTATGTTTCTCTGTTCCCGCAGTTGATCGCAGGTCCCATCGTTCGGTATCAGGATATCGCAGATCAGCTTGACGAGCGCACTCACAGCTTTGATAAATTCGGCGACGGCGCAAAGAGGTTTGTGACCGGATTGGGAAAAAAGGTGCTTCTTGCCAACAACATCGGGCTTCTCTGGAGCACAATATCCGCAACGGAAGCCGCAAGCCTCACTACAGTCGGAGCATGGCTTGGGATCATCGCCTTTGCATTCCAGATCTATTTTGATTTTTCCGGCTACAGCGACATGGCGATCGGACTTGGAAAGATGTTCGGGTTCAGTTTTCTTGAAAACTTCAATTATCCGTACATTTCAAAAAGCGTGACGGAGTTCTGGCGACGCTGGCATATGTCGCTGGGCACGTGGTTCCGCGACTATGTATATATTCCTCTCGGCGGAAACCGCAAGGGGCTGCCGCTCCAGATCCGCAATATCGCAGTTGTCTGGTTGCTGACCGGCTTCTGGCACGGCGCAAGCTGGAATTTCGTGTTATGGGGCGTGTTCTACGGAATCCTTCTTGTGTGTGAAAAGCTGTTCCTTTTGAAGTGGCTCAAGAAAGTGCCGTCTTTCGTTGGACATATCTATACCATGCTGACCGTTCTTCTCGGATGGGTATTATTTGCCTTCGATGACTTCGGCAAGGGCTGGGCTTTCCTGAAGGTCATGTTCGGCGGCGGCATCGGATTCGTAAACGCCGACGCCATGTATCAGCTTCTGTCCTATCTACCGCTGATGGCAGTCTGCGTGATCGCATCCACCCCGCTGATGAAAAAGCTGTATGAAAAAATGACGGCAAAATGCGGTGAAGGAGTGCTGCTGACAGCGGATACTGTCAGAGTACTCGGGCTTTCCGCAATGTCCGTTGCGTACCTTATCAGCGGTTCGTATAACCCGTTTTTATATTTCAGATTTTAGGAGGCAGACATGAAAAATAAAGTGATATCCATATTGTTCTGCCTCATTCTGATCTGCGGCGTGGCTTTTCATCTTTTCACCGGGGACAAATACTATTCCGATAACGAGAAACGGACGCTGAAGCAGTTTCCGAAAATATCGTGGGAACAGATACGCTCCGGCAAGTTCGGAGATGAAATCGAGGGCTATCTTGCCGATCAGTTTCCCGCAAGAGACGGCTGGGTAACGATCAAAACGCTCTCCGAAAGGCTCTCCGGCAAGAAGGAAAGCGGTGGTGTGTATTTTGCCAATGACGGCTATCTCATCGAGATACATAAAGGCTTCTCAAACAAGCAGACCGTAGCAAATATCGGAGCGGTAAAGCAGCTTCAGGACTCTCTTGCGGCAAAAGGGATCACGCTGCGGGTCATGCTCGTTCCGACTGCGAGCGATATCCTCTCTGACAAGCTCCCTGTTTATGCGCCGAACGCCGACCAACAGGCGGTGATCGAATACGCAAAAAAACAGGGACTGAACGTTGTTGACGTGACGGCGGCGCTTAGCGAGCATAAGGACGAATATATTTTCTATAAGACCGACCACCACTGGACAAGCCTTGGATCGTATTATGCCTACGCCGAATGGATGCGGGACAGGAGTATGATACCCGATCCCATCTCAGCATGGAAAAAGGAACAGCTGTGCGGCAATTTCCGTGGCACGACCTATGCAAAGGTCAATTATCCGTTTGCGGCATATGACGTGATCGACGCTTATTATAAGTCAGAAAAACACAAGGTCGATTACAACAGCGGGAACTATATTACCGATTCCATTTATGAGCGTAAATATCTGGAAGGCACAGACCAGTATGCAATCTTTCTCAATTCCAACCAGTCCACTACGGTGGTCAGTGGAAGCGGATCCGGTAAGTGCCTGATTCTCAAGGACTCCTACGCCAACTGCTTTGCGCAGTTCTGTGTGGATGACTTTGAGGAGACTCATCTGATCGATATGCGATTCTTCCGCAGTTCGGTTCAGAAGTATATTGAAGATAACGGGATCGACGAGGTTCTTGTACTCTATAATATCCCTAATTTCACAAGCGATACAGGAATTACGGGATGCGGGAAATAAGGAATGGATTTGTGTGGGACACTCGGAAATCTCCGGGTGTCTTTTGCATTATTCCGATAACGGTTCAGTGTTCTGCCTAAAAAGAACACTCTTGGAGTTGCAAGAAGCATTTTCGCTCAGTATCTTGAAAAATTCATAAACCTATGATATAATGAATTATCCTGTAGATGCAATATGATTGTAAGGGGGTTAAATTGGAGGTATTACACTTCTGCTTGATTCCGAAGGAGAATTTATTATTTCTGATGTTGTGCAATAGCTCCTTATTTAGTGAGGCGTTTGACATCAAGCCTGTTGCTCCGACCCCAACTTATCGATATATCCCCGTGTAGGGAGAGCCGGGTCGAGTGCAAGGGCTTGATATGTACCAAAACATCGAGGGTGTTGCTCCGAGGCATGTGGAGTGCGTGGTTCTGTTGACTAAGGTACATAAGTAAAATTGTGAAAAAGGCTTGAAATAAGGTCCTTTTGAGATTTTTAGAATTGAAAATCAGACTGCGAAATATGCTCGGAAAAGAGCATAAAACCTTGATGTTTTTATAGTTGGATAGACAGAAATATTGAGAATAGGTTGGGCATATGAAAATAATGAATGGTATGTAATAAAAAGAATATAAGCGTTTCAGAACTTGCCAAACGGATAGGTCAGACTCCACAGAACTTTGGCAAGAAACTGAAACGAGATACTGTGACCTTGGAAGAATTAAAGCTGATAGCTGATGTCATGGGAGTAACCTTTGAGCAGTCATTTATCTTCCCGGATGGAGAGCAAATAATAACAAGTAATGAGTGAGGAAAATCATGGCATACGAAAAGAAAAGTATTAGAACAATAATTGATGATGTAAATAGTAGAAGAGTCTACCTTCCTGCTATTCAAAGAAAATATGTGTGGGGAGATTCACAGATTACAAGATTAATGGATTCTATCATGCTTGGATATCCTATTGGAACTTTTCTTTTTTGGAAAGTTAAGAAGACTATTGTGAACCAAAAAGAGTATTCAATGTATGAATTTATAAAAGATTACCATGACCGAGATATGTATAAGAATCCGGCTGCACCACAGCCGTTCCCAATTGGTAGTGGAGATGAAACTATCTGGGCAGTTTTAGATGGGCAGCAGAGATTGACTTCTTTGTATATAGCATTGCAAGGAAGTATGAGCAGAAAACTTCCAAACAAAAGATGGAAGAACGATGATGCTTTTCCAAAGAAGGAATTATACTTTGATTTACATAGTGAAAAAACGGATGATGAGGACATTTCTTATGAGTTCAGATTTTTAACAGCAGAAGAGGCTGCAAAGAATAAGGACGATAAGCTTTGGTATTTGGTAAAAGACATTCTTAAATACTCAGCTGAAGATTTGCTTACAGAAGTTATTATTCCTAATGGCTTGGCAACAGATAAAGTGGCAACAAAGAACATTTCTTTGTTACACACAAGATTGGTTACTGATGAGATAATCAATTATTTTGAAGTTGAGAAGGATTCTATTGATAGTGTACTGGATATCTTTGTGAGAGTAAATTCAGGAGGAACTGTATTATCAAAGAGTGACTTATTGTTCTCGACCATTGTTTCTCATTGGGATAAGGCAAGAGACGAAATTGATAAGTTACTATCAGAGATAAATAAAAAAGGAGAGGGATTCAAGTTTTCTAATGACTTCATAATGCGTACCTGTCTTTATCTTTTGGATATGTCGGTGGCATTGAAAGTGGAAACATTCAAGAAGGATAGTGTCCTGAAGATAAAAGAAAACTGGGATGCTATTCGCAAAGCCATCAAAGATACAGTTGATTTGTTAAATGAGTTCGGATTTAATTCAGAGAATATGATTTCTTATGTAGCTGTTTCTCCTATGGTTTACTACAGATACAAGGGTGGTAATTTTGATTCAAGCAGCAAAGCTGAATTAAGAAAATATATTGTAATCGCACAGGTTAAACAGATTTTTGGTACTGCATCAAATTCTGCACTAACAAGCATTCGAGAAGCATTGAAAGCTGCTCCGGCTAATTCATTTTGCATGGCAAACCTTAATGCTGTTAGATTTACAGGTGACAGATCTCTTCGTTATACAGCTGATGAGATTGACTCAATGTTTGATACATACGAGATTGGAGCCTATACATTTATGCTACTATCTCTGCTGTATCCTAATTTGAAATATAGTCAGAAGGGATTCCACCAAGACCATATGCATCCGTATACGGGATTTGAAGAAAGCAAAATTAATGGTTTGGTATTGCCGGACGGATCAGTGATTGATGATGATACTAAAGAAGATTGGCGAAGAAGAAGGAATACACTAGCAAACCTTCAATTGTTGGAAGGTAGAGAGAATGAATCCAAGAATGCGACACCACTTGTCGATTGGTTGAAGGTTACTGAGAATAGTGAAAATGCTAAGTACCTTCCGAGTGATGTTTCATACGAATTATCTAATTTTGAAGAGTTTATGGAGAAACGCCAGGAATTGATGAGTAAAGCATTAAAGGATATTCTTTTATAGAGATTTGCAAAATTTATAAGGACACTTATAAGGAGGTAAATCATGACTGATACAAAGAAAAAAGATAGATGTGGAAAAATGAAATGGTTTGTGATTGGAAGTGCATTGACTTTAGTCGGCTTTATCATTGCTCCGCCGCTTATCAAAAAGTATGGAAACAAAGTTTATAAGAAATCATTAGATACAGATGATATTGATTTCGATGATATGGGACCAGAGATTGTTCCATTTGATGAAGAAACTAAGGAGGAAGAATAGTGTCAGGAATAGATGCAGAAAAGATTGCACAGGAAGCAATCAATGCAATAGCAGAGAAAATCAAGAACCTAAACACACTTAATATAAT
>ULYR01086191.1_pt1 | contig 14380 bp, 8 predicted proteins | sample 1962341 | NCBI WGS metagenome assembly ULYR01 (sample SAMEA4835868, study PRJEB28245) | human gut metagenome | biome: gut microbiome; material: fecal sample | place: Denmark | collected 2008 | reverse complement strand
GCAGCAGGTGCAGCGCTTCGCCGCGCAGGCTGCCGCCAACGCGCACGGGGGTCAACCGGAAGCCGGAAAACGGCACATTCAGCGCGTTCATAAGCTGCGCGGCGCTTGCCGAAGCACCGTCTCCTGTCAGGTACAGCTGCTGCATCGGACGATTCCTCCATCATAGTCTTTTCGGGCATTAATTGACGAATTTTCTCCATGCTTTATTGTACCCGTTCGCATTCGTTTTGTCAAGCAGTGCATTTTTCCGCCGTATTTTCCGCGTGGGCAAAAAAACCGGAAAAGTACGGAAATACAAGGCTTTCAGCAGGATTTCCGCCGTTCAAAGTCGAATATCTTCCCTGTGCGTTTTCAAGCGCTGGAGAATTGTAAATAATCCGCCTGTTTGCTTGACACCGCCCTCGATTTGTAATACAATGTTAACAAACCATCTTTGCGCCTTGGCGCACGAACTTTGAGGTGAACCATTGATGAAGCACAGCTGGCATTGGATGCGGACTCTCCTGACGCTGACCCTCGTGCTGACGCTCTGCGGGCTGACTCCCGCCGCCGTCCCCAACGTGGGTTATGCGGAATCTGCTGCGGAAGGAACGACCGCCGCCGCCGCGTACGGCATGGCAACAGCGGATGATGTTATCGTCCGCAAGCAGCCGTCTACGAGCGCGAACTACTGGTTCCGCATCAATACGGGATTCGTCTGCGAAATCCTTGATACCGTCGTTCGCGGCAACACAACGTGGTATAAGGTCAACAGCACGCATCCGACCCCCAATGGGCGCACCTACATCGGCTATGTGCGCGCGTCATTCTTCCGTCCGCTGACGGCGGAGGAAACAGAGGCGTACCTTGCCAGCGGCCGCGTGAATGTGACGGCGACCCCTGCCCCCGCGCAGACACCCGCGCTCACGCTTCAGCCTTCGGCGGATGATGCCCTTGTGACCGCCACGCCTGCCAGCGGAAGCGATTTTCCGTTCGATACCAGCATCATGGGCGGTACAACGTCGACCCCGCTTGTCTCGATGATAACGCCCACTCCGACGAACTCTCAAGTCACTTACGGTACAGGTGAAATCACCGCCAGCGGCACGAACTTCCGCGTTGCGCCAAGCCTGAGCGCTGGGGTCATTGGCAAGCTGAACAGCGGTACGGTGGTGACGCTGCTTACCATTCCGGACACGATTGACGAAAATCACTGGTATCAGATTCGCTACAACGGACAGGAAGGCTATATCCAGTCCAACTTTATCCGTGTGCTGACCGCGGCGGTGACGGCAACACCTCAGCCTTCCGTCTACGGCACGGTGAAGCTGCTGTATGACTCCGCGAACCTGCGCGACGCGCCCAATGGCACGACCCGCGCGCTCTGGCAGGGCAAGGGCTCGACGCTCTCCGTCGCTGGGGTTTCGCAGGATAAGGGCGGCTTCACCTGGTATCCGGTGTATTACGGCACGGACAACACAGTCTATTATGTCCGCTCGGACGTGGTGGAATACACAGCGGGCAGCGGCGTCATCAACACGCCCACGCCTACGCCTGCATCCGGCAGCGCTTACGGCTACGTCATTACGACGGCGGCAGGCGTCAACCTGCGCCTGAGCGCGGGCGGCGAAGTCATCGTGCAGGTTCCGCGCAATGTTGTGCTGACCTGCATCGGCGCGCCTGTCCAGACCTCTGGCAGCAGTTATCTGTGGTATTACGTCCGCTACAACAATCTGGCGGGATACATCCGCGGCGACTTCGTGCGCGTGTGCGACCAGAACGGCAATCCGCTGGGCGAAGCGACCGCTGCGCCTTCCGTTACCGCGACCCCTGTGGTCTATTCCGGCTATGTCAAGCTGACGAAAACCGGTGTCAACCTGCGTGTTTCTCCCGCGGGCAGGTCGCAGGGACAGTATGACATCGGGCTGATTCTCCCCATTGCTGGTGCAACGGTGTCCTCCGGGCGCTACCAGTGGTTCTGCGTTCGCACGCCCGACGGTAAAACCGGCTATGTGCGCTCCGACTGCGCCGTGCCGTGCGACCTGAACGGCAATCAGGTGACGGTCACGCCGACGCCCGCGCCGACCACGACCACGAGCATCAGCACCTACGGCTATATTCAAATTACCAAGCCCAGCACGAATCTGCGCCGCACCATCGGCGGTGAAACCATCCACCAGCTGGCGAAAGAGTCTGTCTGGCCGCTGATTGGCACAGTTATCACCACGAACGGCGTGACGTGGTATCCCGTCTCGGCGGACGGCTACACGGGCTTCGTGCGCGGCGACTGCGCCTACAAGCTCTCTGCCACGCAGGAAGCCAGCTACCTCGCGGGCAAGGGCATCCCGAAGGAAACGCCTGCGCCTACGGGCAGCATTCAGCAGACCAGTTACGTTCAGACGACGCTGGATTACGTCAACCTCCGCCAGACGGCCAGCCGCGACAGCAAGTCTGTCGCGAAGGTGCGCACGGGCACGGTGCTGGCGTTCAATGCCACGACCACGGCGGGCACGTCCACTTGGTACCGCGTTGTCTACAACTCCACGGAAGTGTGGGTGCTGGGCAGCTGCGTCAAGGTGATGACGCAGGCGGAATATCAGGAATGGCTGAACAAGAACCCCGGCGCGGCAACGCCTCAGCCTGACGCGGCGAAGGGCTACATCGTTACCACGCGTGACGGCGTGAACATCCGCGCCACCGCGAACGGCAGCAGCATTCTCACCCGCGTGAAGAAGGGAACGGTGCTCCCGTACTATACCGAGAATATCAAGGCGGGCAGCTACACTTGGTATCTCATCCGCCTGAGCAACGGCACGGAAGGCTACATCCGCTCCGATATGGTAAGCAAGAGTAACAATAACGGCGGCACCCTGCCGACCGCGACGCCCGCGCCCACCGGCAGTCCCACCACGAAGCCGAGCGCAACCTATACGACCCTGCGCCTTGGCTCGACGGGCGACGCTGTAACCCGCCTTGTGCAGGAACTCATCAATCAGGGTTACTACACCGGCAGCGTCACGAACGTGTACACCTCCGCGGTTCAGGCGGCGGTTCGCGCCTTCCAGAGCGCCAAGGGCTTGACGGTGGATGGCATTGCGGGCAAGCAGACGCAGCACGCGCTGTTCGGCACAGTTGAACCCGGCGCGGACGACTACACGGACTACAACTTCCAGTTCTACCCGGCAGAGAAGATTGACTGGTACACAGGCGGTATCCAGCAGCTGTGGGCGAAGGGCGCCAGCTACAAGATTTACGACGTGAAGACGGGCATCGTTTGGTGGGCGCGCCGCTGGGCGGGTTACAGCCACGCGGACATTGAGCCCGTGACTGCCGCCGACACTGCGCGCCTATGCCAGATTTACGGCGTGAACAACGCGCAGGAAATCTGGGATAAGAACCTGTGGCAGCGCCGTCCCTGCCTGATTACCATTGGCAACAGGACGTTCGCGTGCTCCTTGTTCGGTATGCCGCACAACCCTGACGGCGACACCATCCCGGACAACAACATGACGGGTCAGATTTGTATGCACTTCACGAATTCGAAGGGTCACGAATCCGGCAAGGTGGATACCTACCATCAGCAAGCCATTGAGTACGCATGGCAGAACTGCCCGGCAGGACGCAAGTGACAAGGGGCGGCGCTGATTGACCTGCCCGCGCAATTTGCAGCGGCAGCGGAAGCGCAGAAAGCCATCCCAAAAGAAAAATGCGCCCGGCGAGTGGAGGAACAATCATCCTCCATCCACCGGGCGTTTTGTTATACCACGGCCATGCCCTTTTCTTCCGTCAGGCGAAGAATTGCGCTGTCAATGCACTGCCCAATCTGCGTGCAAAGCCCAACTTGCAGCGCTTCGTCCTCTGCCAGCGCATCCCGAATCGTCTGCGCCATCTTTTTCTGATTGCTGTCGCTGAGCAGCCGCTGTTCATTCGCCGTCTTCCGCAGAAGTTTGGGGATGTTCATCTGCCGCATCAGCGGACGGGTCAGCTTGTCCAGCGCAGGACGGCTGACGAACATGGCAATCAGCCCAATTGCCGCGCCGATGACCAGCCCCACCGGGCCGGACGCAATCAGCGCGATCCCGCCGCCGCCGCAGAGGTTCGCCGCCAACATCGCGACGATAATATCCAGCAGCACCTCCATCAGCGGCATTTCCGGCATCGGCAGATTGTCCCGCATCGGCAGGGTGCTCGTTGTTACCATTGCTTGGCGAATCTGCAAGCGCTGCACATCCACGCCATACTGCTCGCAAAGGCGGTTGAGGTCACGCTGCACGTCCATCAGAATGTTGTCCAGCCACGGCGAGACCACTTCTGACAGTGCTGCGCTCCATTCCGGTGACATCAGCAGCGATTCCGCCCGCTTCTGGCACGCATCTTCCATGTTGCCCAGTGTTGCCGTTTCGCCCTGCCGCCACTTTCGGTATTCCGGCACGAGCACGCTGTCCGTCAGCTGACGCGCCATTGCGGCGGAAAGCTGCTCCGTCAGCGCGGGCATAGCAGACTGCACCTTCTGCTCCACCGCATCGCTTTCTACATATGCCGCGGCATCCGCCTTCAGCCGCCTGACCATTTCGTCCACATGCCCCGCGTACGCCAATCCGCGCGCAATGTCAAATTCCGGCGTGGCGGAAACGTGCAGCACGCTGTCCGGGAATGTCTCACGGCAAAGCTGCTGGAAGAACGTCATCCGCGACGCGCCGCCTGTCAGCAGCACAACCTTCGGCGGACGCTGCGCCGTCATTTGCTGCGCCATCAGCAGACAGTTCATCATCCGGCTGCGGAAGGATTCACCCTCCAATAACGGTGACGGGCGCTCGCACAGTTCCTCGACGATGGCGGCACTGATGGTGAGGTTCAGCACATGCCGCCCTTCGCAGAAAATCGTCTCGCGCCTCGTCAGCTCTTCGCCTGTGCCGAGCGTGAAGAACTGTTCCTTGAGCCGCCGCGCGGACAGCATCATCCGGCTCTTCCACGCGCTTTTTTCGCGCAGGATTTCCCGCATAAGTTCCGCTTCCTCTGCGCACAGCGCGTCTACCGCCCGCTCCAGCAGCAGCTCATCCAGCATACCGCCGCCCAGCTGCACGCCCATTGTGCTGACGGCGTACTCCCGCCCGTCACAGACATACGCTAAATCCATGGTGGAGGAGCCAAGGTCAATCACCAGCGCGCAGTCCATCAGCGCCCGGCGGAGCGTTTCGTCCTCTTCCGCGGTCGACGCGGACAGGAATGCCGCCCGCGATTCTGGCACGATACGCACATTGGGCAGCCCCGCCGCCATCAACAGGGACGCATAGCGCGTGCGGTCGCTGTCCGCCCAATCCGCCGGACAGCCCACAATGAAACTGACGTCTTCCGTCTCCATGATATGGCGGACGACGCTATGGTCTTGCAGGGCGGTCAGGACACCTTTTGCGAAGGCGGCGACGGTCTGGTTGACGAAATCGCTGTTGGTGCGGAAGTTGCGCTTGAAGCAGACGCGGAGGTCTTCAGCCTGGGGGTTATCGCTGGCAAGTGCGCCAACGACGGGATGACCGTCATAGCGGGCGAGAGCGGTGATGAAGCTGTTGCGCCCGTGGACAGGGAGGATAATAGGAGCGATGTGCTGGTCGGAATAGAGGGCGACACAGCTTTCACCGTCGCCCAGGTCAAAGCCAAAATAACGCATAATTCACCTCACTGGGATAGGAATAAGAGAATAAACACGCGGAAGAACTATGGTAGAGATGCCAACTCAATCGCGCGGAGGGGTCAAGGGGGGGACTTCGTCCCTTTTCGTCTGCCCCTTGTGGGGTTTGGGGCACCCCCCCAACCGTTCCACGGGCGACCAATTCAAAGGGAAAAGCCAACAAAGGTGCAGGCAGCGAAGCGTCCCTGCCAGTAACTTTGCGCATCCGCAGATGCGCCCCCCAAGCTGCTCTACCCACCACTTGCGCATTGTCGCGCCAAATGGGCGCGACCACACAGCATGACTTCCGACCATAGCTGGTCTTTCCCGCAAGCAAGGATTTCGCCTCTGCGGAGGCGACCAGAGGGCTTTGCGGTCGCCCTCTGGACTGCTTCGCAGCACACTCCAATGTTACTTGATTTTTATTGTTGCAGGGGGATTCGCGCCTGTGGGCGCGACAAGGGGGCAGCGACGGCGTTACCCCTTCCTTAAATACAGTCCCCTCTGCTGCACAATCCCGTCCGCCTTCTGCACAATCGCGGGGCGGCGCTGCTGGGTGATGTCCGCGTCCATCACGTCGTAAAACATCGCCGTTTCCGGCGCGTAGTCCACCGCTTCGCAGCCGACCGCATTCAACAGGCGCTTTGCGTTCGACAGCGGCCACGAGAGCGCTTTTTCCTGATTTGCGTCGCCGTCCAGCCGGGCGTCCTGTGCCATTTCGTACAGCGAGGCATATAGCTCTGCTGCCGTTTCCGCGCCTGTGCTGATGATGGTAACAGATTCCTGCGCGAAAAGCGCTTCGATGGTCTGCGCGTCCAAAGCGATTCGCCCTTCCGCTTCCACCAAGCGGCGGCGAAGCTCGGTCTCATCCGCCACCGCAGCGGGATCGGGGAGCTTGCGGCGCATGGCGCTCACAATGCTCCCGATGGCGGCGCAGAGTGATACCGACTGCACAACGATGCACAGCGCGAATCGCCCCATCCAGCCGCTGTTTTCCGGCGTCACGCAGTTGGGCAGCGTCAGCCAGAGCGCCAGCGCACCCAGATTCAGCACCGCGGCGGCGAGCGGGAAAATCAGCGGCTTCCAGTCCCGCTTTTGGGCGGCGGGGATTTCAGCGCGTATCAGTGTCATGGATTGCAGCGCGGCGGCTTCCCGCGCATAGAGCAGATGCAGCAGCTGCCGGCGCGCAGGGTCGGTTTCACTGGTCAGGCGCGTCTGCTCCGCGGTTTGCAGCTGTTGTACAGCGGCTTGCAGCATTTCTTCGGTCGATTTCATGTCGATTTTCTGCCTTTCGGGGGAGACTCTCCCCAATACAAGGGTACTGCATCTGACTTTCTTTGTCAAGTGCGGCGAAAAAAACAAGGATTTTCGGGATTTTTGCAGAATATTTCATTCGGTATGCTCTGAAAGGGCTTCCATGCGTAGAGAGAATGAGAAAGGCAGGGCAAATCCTATGGCGATGAGCGCCGAAGAAAGACAGCAAATGCTCCTGACGCAGCCGGTGGAGAAGATTATCCCGAAAATGGCGCTTCCCACCATCTGCTCAATGCTGATTACCTCCATTTATAATATGGCGGACACCTATTTCGTCAGCCAAATTGGCACGGCGGAAGCCAGCGCAAGCGGCACATCCGCCTCCGCTGCCGTCGGCATTGTCTTTTCCGTGATGGCGATGATTCAGGCGCTGGCGTTCATGTTCGGCATGGGCAGCGGCACGAACGTCAGCCACCTGCTGGGCATGGGCAAGCGCAAGGAGGCGGAAGTGTACAGCGCGGTCGGTTTCTTTTCCGCAGTATCGGCGGGCGTGCTGATTGCGGTGCTGGGTAATGTGTTCAATGAACCGCTGATGCGCCTGCTTGGCGCGACGGAGACCGCTATGCCGTATGCGCTGGACTACGCGCGGTATATTTTCCTCGCCGCGCCGTTCATGATGGGGTCGTTGTCAATGAACAACCTCCTGCGCTTTCAAGGCTTGGCGACGTATGGCATGGTCGGCATTATTTCCGGCGGCTTGCTGAATATGCTCCTTGACCCGCTGCTGATTTTCGTGTTCGACATGGGCATTGCGGGCGCATCGATTGCGACGGCAGTTTCGCAGCTGACGAGCTTTGTCATCCTGCTGGTGATGTGCAGCACGCACGCCGACGCCATCACGATTCATCCGCGCAACTACCGCCCAACGAAGCAGATGTACGCCAAAATCCTGAACAACGGTCTGCCGTCGCTGGGGCGGCAGGGCATCATGAGCGTGTCGACGTCGCTGCTCAACAATGCCGCGGCGGTCTATGGAGACCCTGCGATTGCGGCGTTCGCGATTGTCAGCCGCTGCCTGAATTTCGTCAATTCCACCGTCGTCGGCTTCGGGCAGGGCTTCCAGCCGGTCTGCGGCTTCAATTACGGCGCAAGGAAATATGACCGGATGCACCGCGCGTTTTCCTTCAGCGTCAAGGTAACGACGATTGTGCTGCTGGTGCTGGGCGCAGCGGGCTTCGCCTTTGCCGAGCCGGTCGTCACGCTGTTCCGCCGCTCCGACCCGGAGGTCATTCGCATCGGCACGGAAACCTTCCGCGTTCAGATTCTGACCGTGTGGGCGTGGGGCTTTATTACGCTGAGCAACATGTACACGCAGGCGATTGGCTACGGCATCCGCTCGACGATTCTGGCGGCGGCGCGTCAGGGCTTGTTCCTGATTCCGACGCTGCTGGTGCTGCCGAACGTGTGGGGGCTGCGCGGGCTGGAAGTCTGCCAGCCGCTGGCGGATGTGCTGACGCTTGCCCTCGCCGTTTGGATGATGACGAAGGTCATTCGTGCGCAGAAGGCGCAAATGGCGCAGGAAACCGCGTGAAGCCCTTGCAAATCGCATGACAGAATGGTATAATAGCCCTTGCGATTGACCCCATTTTGTGCGAATTTGAAGGGAGCAGCCTTTATGAAGCAGATTACATCCGCCCAGCTGCGGGAAATGTTCCAGCAGTTCATGGAGTCCAAGGGACATCATCGGATTCCCTCCGCCTCCGTTATTCCGGAAAATGACCCGACCGTCCTGTTCACCACCGCCGGTATGCACCCGCTTGTGCCGTACCTGATGGGTACGCCCCACCCCGCTGGCACGCGCCTGACCGACGTGCAGAAGTGCATCCGCACGGGTGATATTGACGACGTGGGCGACCCCAGCCACCTGACCTTCTTTGAAATGCTGGGCAACTGGTCGCTGGGCGACTATTTCAAGAAGGAAATGATTCCGTGGAGCTGGGAGTTCCTGACGAGCGAAAAATACCTCGGTCTGGATCCCGACAAGCTGGCGTTCACCGTCTTTGAGGGCGACGAGGACTGCCCCCGCGACGAGGAAGCCGCCAATCTCTGGCGCAGCTGCGGCGTGAAGGATGACCACCTGTTCTATCTGCCGAAGGAACACAACTGGTGGGGCCCGGCGGGCATCACCGGCCCGTGCGGCCCGGATACCGAGATGTTCATCATCACCAAAAAGCCCTGCGGCCCGAACTGCTCGCCTGCCTGCCACTGCGGCGCGTATCTGGAAATCTGGAACGACGTGTTCATGCAGTACAACAAGCAGAAGGACGGCACGTTCATTCCGCTCAAGCAGAAGAACGTCGATACCGGCATGGGCCTGGAACGCACGATTTGTGTGCTGACGGGCAAAAAGACTGTCTATGAGACGGACGCCTTCACCGACATTCTGGCGAAGATTGCCGAACTGTCCGGCAAGGAGTACGGCGCGGATGAGGAAACGACCAAGGCGTTCCGCATCATTGCCGACCACATGCGCACGTCCACCTTTATTCTGGGCGACGACCGCGGTGTGTCCCCGTCCAACACGGATCAGGGCTATATTCTCCGCCGCCTGATTCGCCGCGCAGTGCGCTACGGGATGCAGCTCGGTATGCCCGACGGCTTCACCTGCGAAATCGCGAAGGTTATCATCAACCAGTACAAGAATGCGTATCCAGAGCTGGAGCGCAACGCGGCGTTCGTCATCGATCAGCTGACGCTGGAGGAAGGCCGCTTTGCCCGCACGCTGAAGCAGGGCAACAAGGAGTTCGACAAGGTGGCGTCCCGCGCGGCGGACGGCAAGATTGACGGCGAGACGGCGTTCCACCTCTACGATACCTACGGCTTCCCGATTGAGATGACCGTGGAACTGGCGAAGGAGCGCAATCTGACGGTGGATACCGCCGGATTTGAGGAAGCGTTCCGCAAGCATCAGGAGCTGAGCCATCAGGGCGCTGAGCAGAAGTTCAAGGGCGGTCTGGCGGACACGAGCGAGGAAACCGCACGCCTGCACACCGCGACTCACCTGCTGCACGCGGCGCTGCGCAAGGTGCTCGGCGACGAAGTGGCGCAGAAGGGCTCGAACATCACGGCGGAACGTCTGCGTTTCGACTTCTCCTTCGGCCGCAAGGTGACCAAGGACGAGCTGGCGCAGGTCGAAAAGATGGTCAATGAAGCGATTCAGGCGAAAGTGCCGGTTGTGTGTGAAGAGATGACCGTGCCGGAAGCGAAGGAGAAGGGCGCAATTGGCCTGTTTGAGTCCAAGTACGGCGAGAAGGTTCGCACCTACAAGATGGGCGATTACTCCTTTGAAATCTGCGGCGGCCCCCACGCGCAGAACACCGGCGATCTGGGCACGTTCAAGATTCAGAAGGAAGAATCCTCTTCCGCTGGCGTCCGCCGCATCAAGGCGGTTCTGATTCCCGACCAGAAATAAAGGACGGGGGAGACCCAAGGGGCTTTGCCCCTTGACCCCAGCAGGGCGCTGCCCTGCACCTGCGAAGGGTCTTCGACCCTCTCGACACCCTTTTCGCGATTGAGATGAGCGCATCTGCATACTGTATGCGCGTGTTGCTCCCAAAGATCTACGAACGAAAAAGCACCCCTCTTTCGGTGATTTGCCGAAGGAGGGGTGCTTGCTATCAGAATCAGGAATATCAGTAGTTTTCCGCCTTGACCATGAAGTAGCTCTGCGGATGCGCACACACCGGGCAGATTTCCGGCGCTTTCTTGCCCACAACGATATGGCCGCAGTTCGCGCATTCCCAAATCACGTCGCCGTCCTTGGAGAACACAAGGTCATTTTCCACGTTCGCCAGCAGGCGGCGATAGCGTTCCTCATGCGCCTTCTCGATGGCGGCGACCATGCGGAATTTATGAGCAATCGCCGGGAAACCCTCGGCGTTCGCTTCCTCTGCCATGCGGACGTACATGTCTGTCCACTCGGCGTTCTCGCCCTCAGCGGCGTGCAGCAGGTTCGTCGCGGTATCCTTGATTTCGCCGCCCTCCAGCAGCTTGAACCACATTTTGGCGTGTTCCTTCTCGTTCGCCGCGGTTGCTTCGAAGAGTTCGGCAATCTGCACATAGCCGTCCTTGCGCGCCTTCGATGCGAAGTAGGTGTACTTATTGCGCGCCATAGATTCTCCCGCGAAGGCTTCCAGCAGGTTTTGTTCGGTTTTCGTGCCCTTAAGTTCCTTAGCCATGGTAAAAATCCTCCTAATCGTTGGTTTAACGTGCATTTTGCAGAAGTCTGCTGGAATCATTATACCACAAAATTGAGGAATTTGAAACAGGATTTTTGCCTCCGCAAAGGCGAAATCCCTGCGCTGCACGCGCATATAGCATATAAGTATGAAAGCAAAGTCAACTGAATCGCGAAAACTTGACATTGACGCGGCATGGAGTTCGTGGTATAATTCACAATGTATTCATATGCCAAGATAAAGGAGCAGTATGGATAAGAAGAACTATTGGGTCATTGCGCTGATGGTCGCACTTGCCGTCGGATTGCTGGCGGCGGTAACGTTGCTGCGTCCGAGCGGGGGTCAAAATGGCGAAATCGTCGTGACGGTGGATGGCGCGGAGTACGCCCGTGTGCCGCTGGGGCAGAAGCAGACATTGACCGTCACGCAGGAGGACGGCAGTGTCAACGTGATTGAAATCAGCGAGCGCGGCGCGGTGATGGCATCTTCAACATGCCATAATCAGCTGTGCGTCCAAATGGGCGAAGTGACGCTGGACAACTGGGAGACGCGCCCCAATCAGCAATTCATTATCTGTCTGCCCAATCGGGTAAGTGTGGAATTGGTGGTGAAGGAATGAAAAAAACAGCGGTGCTTTCGGGGCTGATGGCGTTGACGCTGCTGCTGGGCGGATGCAGTGCGCAGCAGGCAGGCGGCGAAACCCCGACGACACCCCCCGCCGCGGCCGCCACGGTTGACCCGGCAGAAAAAACAACGGGCGTGGGTTTCTACTTCGACACAGTTGTGACCATCACGCTCTACGGCGCGGACGACACCCTGATGGAGGACATTTGGGCGGCTTGCAAGCGCTACGAGAACATGCTCTCCAAAACCGTGGAGGGCAGCGACGTCAGCCGCATCAACAACGCTCACGGGCAGACCGTGACCGTTGATGCGGAAACGTGGAACGTCCTCAGCGAAGCGAAGAAGCTCAACCGCTTGACCGGCGGCGCGTTCGCCATCACGATTGCGCCCCTGACCGCGCAGTGGGACTTCACCGGCGGCACGAACCGTATGCCGACCGATGAGGAGCGAATCGCCGCCCTGCCGCTGGTGGACGACGAGCAGCTCACGCTGGGCGAGAACAACACGGTTACGCTGCCTGACGGGATGCAGATTGACCTCGGCGGCATCGCCAAGGGCTACATTGCAGACCAAGTGGCGGCACTGGTGCGCGGGCGGTGCAGCGGCGCAATGCTGAATTTCGGCGGCAATGTCTACGCCGTTGGGACGAAGCCGGATGGATCGGCATACCGCGTCGGCGTGCAGGATCCGGACGATCCCAACAACAGCAGCCCTATCGGCGCCTTTCCTGTCATCGACCGCAGCGTCGTGACCAGCGGCATCTACGAGCGCGGCTTTACCATCGACGGCGTGCGGTATCATCACATCCTGTCGCCATGGACGGGGCTGCCGTCCGATTCCGACTTGGCATCGGCAACCATCATTGCAGAAAGCTCCATGGACGCGGACGCACTGGCGACAGCGTGCATCGTCCTCGGCAGCGAGAAGGCGCTCCAGCTCACGCAGGAGAACGGATATCCCGCGCTGATGATTCTGCGCGACGGCACGGTGATGATGAACGACCTGATGAAGCAATGGGGCTACACGTCCCTGCGATGATACGCTATTTTCCTCTGAAAATAGTATCAGCTTTCAATTTCACTTTTTCATAGTTCTCAGGAGGAGGCAATAAACCATGAGTGAAACCAAAACAACTCGGAAACAGCTTCCGGCGTACCTGATTCTGGCGCTGATTGCGCTGGCGGCGGCGCTGCTGCTGGCGGTGACGAATGCGATTACGGCGGGTCCCATCAAGGCGCATGAGGAAGCGGCGCAGAACGCGGCGTTCCAGAGCGTCATGACGGCGGATTCCTTCAGCACCATGAGCATTCCGGATGGCTGCAATGTTACATCGCTGGTGGAAGCGAAGAAGGACGGCAAGACTATCGGCTACTGCGCGGTGTCCTCCGCCAAGGGCTACGGCGGCAATGTCGCTGTGACGCTGGGCGTTGATATGGATGGCAAAATCGTCGGCTGCCAGATTGGCGACACGAACTTTGCCGAGACGGACGGCTTCGGCGCGCGCTGGAAGGAACCGGCTCGTGCGGAGGCGTTCATTGGCCTGAGCGCGTTCGGCGGCGACACCATCGAAGCGATTACCGGCGCGACCGTCACCTCCAAGGCGGTGCTGGCGGCGTCCAATGATGTGCTGAAGTGCATCAGCCATGTGCTGGGCAAGGACGTCGAAGGCGACGTGTTGGCGTTCGGCGTGAAGGAAGAAAAGCCCGTGCAGACGGTTGAGCTGACCGGCGACGTGCATCAGGGCAAGGCCGTTGGCTTTGGCAACGGCGAAGTGACGGCGCGCCTGACGCTGAATGACGACGGCACGATTGCGGCGCTGGTTATCGACGCTTCCACGCAGACGCCCGGCTTCGGCACGCGCTGCGCGGACGAAGAGTTCACGGCGCAGTTCATCGGCAAGAGCGGCCCGTTTACCCTGAATGAAAATGTGGATGGGCTGACCGGCGCGACCATCACCTCGACGGCGGCAGTGGAAGCTATCAACGCGGCGCTGACTTCGCCCGCGATGGCGGCGGAGGATCTCGAACCTGTGGCGACGGAAGCACCTACTGCGACGGAAGCGCCCATGGTGCTGGAAAACGCGAAGACCGCGACGATTGCGGGCTTCGGCGGCGCGGACATCACGGTGCAGGTGACGGACGAGAACGGCGTGATTACGGCACTGGTGGTGGATGCGTCCAGCCAGACGGCGGGTTTCGGTCAGAAGTGCGCGGAGGAAGCGTTCACGAGCCAGTTTGTTGGCAAGAGCGCACCGCTGACGCTGGGCGAAGGCATTGACGCGGTGGCAAGCGCGACGATTACGTCTCAGGCGGTTGTAGACGCGGTGAACAGCCTGTATGCAGCGGCTGAACCCGTGGAAGAACCGACGGAAGCACCTACTGCGACGGAAGAACCCGCTGCGCAGACTGCGGAAGTTAAGACGGCAACGGCTGCGGGCTACGATGGCAACGAAATCACGGTGAACGTGACGGACGAAAACGGCGTGATTACCTCCCTGACGGTGGATGCGTCCACGCAGACGGCGGGTCTGGGTCAGAAGTGCGCGGAGGAAGCGTTCACGAGCCAGTTCATTGGCAAGAGCGCGCCGCTGACGCTGGGCGAAGGCATCGACGCGGTTGCA
>ULYR01003808.1_pt1 | contig 14529 bp, 6 predicted proteins | sample 1962341 | NCBI WGS metagenome assembly ULYR01 (sample SAMEA4835868, study PRJEB28245) | human gut metagenome | biome: gut microbiome; material: fecal sample | place: Denmark | collected 2008 | reverse complement strand
TTAGGAATTATAATGTATTTAGCTTATGACAACAAGAAAAGACTTATTCTGTCGTATATGATATTTGTTGTTGTGTATATGTTTTTTATGTCCACTAATATTGTTCCCATTATTTTATGGAAAATCAAGGAATTAATTCCGATAATAGGAACAGGGCTTTCCCATGGTATGGAATATCTATTGTCTATAATAGGTGGAATTTCTCCTATGGATGTAGGAGGGAATATATTTACAATTCAGTATCAGTGGATTATGGTTCTTGCTCTTCCGCTAATACTATCATACAATCATCAACGAGGAAAAAAGTGTAAATATCTCTTTTATATTTTCTATCCCATACATATAATATTGCTTTGGCTGTTATCGAATTTTGTTTTTGTTTAAAACAGTGGAACAAGGAACATATTTATTACATTGAAACATCCAAACCAAAAATGGAGTGATGAATGTGCCTTTAAGCTTTAAGTACAATTCGATATATTCAAATCTGATTTAACAGCATACTATCTACAATTAAATACACTATCCCAGTAGCTCGCACAAAATTCATGTTTTGTGCGGGCTTTTTTGTATCCGAAAATTTTTTCAAATCTTTTCAAATTCCTGCAACAAATCACACCTTTCCGTACCGATATGGTGCAGTTCTGCCCACAAGAATGGGAATAGTTGAGATACTAACAAAGCTTTCCAATACCATCTGTTTGCTTCTGTAACATTGTGAAAAATACGCATATTGGATAAGCCTATGTGCGTATGTTGAGAATAGATAGTTGATTAAGGGAGCTGATACATTGACTAAAAAAAAACCTGCACAATATATTGTAGAACGAGAATTTTTATGTAAATTTTCTGTAGAAGAATTACTTATCCGTATCGTGAAATCTCATATTAAAAACGCATATCAAGAGGGGAAAACCTTTGAAAATCATGGAAAGAAGCCGTACTTTATTGTATGATATTATTATAGGTACGGCAGTTGAATAGGTGGAAAAATGATTTATCAAAAAGGTTCAAGCTTATTTAACGTAGCTATTTATATCAGATTATCACGAGAGGACGGAGATAAGGAAGAAAGCGATAGTGTAGGAAATCAGAGAAAACTTTTAACAGAATATGTGAATAAGCATGATGACTTTATCTTATATGATGTTTATATTGATGACGGTTTTACGGGAACGAATTTTAATAGACCAGACTTTCATAGAATGATTGCTGACATTGAAGATAACAAGGTAAATTGTGTTGTTGTAAAAGACCTTTCCCGTTTTGGACGAGATTACATTGATACGGGGCGATATTTGGAAAGAATATTTCCAGAGCTTAATGTTCGTTTTATTTCTGTAACAGATAATATTGATAGTATGAAGCAGGCATACGATATGTTACTTCCTATTAAAAATATATTTAACGAACAGTATGCCAGAGATATTTCTAATAAAATTCAAGCGACTGTAAAATCAAAGCAGAAAGCAGGGGAATTTATCGGAGCTTTTACAAGTTATGGTTATAAGAAATCTCCTGCAAATAAAAATAAACTTGTGATTGATGAATATGCGTCCGAAGTTGTAAAACGAGTATTTACTATGTATGCACAAGGAATAGGAAAACAAAGCATTGCAAAAATACTAAATGCAGAGGGTATCCTTTGTCCGTCGGAATATAAAAAGCTCAACGGTGAAAATTATAAAAATTGCAACCGTTTGGAGAAAACTTCCTATTGGACGTATTCAACAGTAAATATCATGTTGAAAAATGAAATGTATATCGGCAACATGATACAAGGGAAGAAACATCAGCGTATGAGAAGCAAACAGCGACCAGTTGAGAAAGAAAACTGGATAAGAGTTGAAAATACGCATGAACCGATTATAGACCGTCAACTGTGGGATAAGGTACAAAAACTGCTGACAAAGAAGCATAGGGATATTGACTTGGAAACAAATAAAAATATCTTTGCAGGCTTTATAAAGTGTGGCGATTGTGGTCGGGCAATGATGAAAAATTTCTGGCGACGTGCAGACGGAAGCAGGTCTTATTCATTCTATTGTGGAACTTACAAAAGAAGTGGAAAGGACTATTGCACTCCGCATACTCTCCCATTTCAAGTATTGAATGATATTGTGCTGGGCGATTTAAAGCAGATTATCCGCAATGTAGAGAATTTGCAGGAGCTTGTAAAATCACAATCTTTCACAGCAACAAAAATCAGAAAATCAACTGACATAGAACTGACAAAGTTAAAAACAGAACTTGAAAGAGTAAAGAAACTGAAAAAGTCAATTTATGAAGATTACAAAGACGAACTGATTTCTAAAGAAGAATTTCTTTCTTATCGAGAGGACTATCAACAAAAAGAAACGCTTTACTCCAAACAGATTGAAACGCTGGAAGAAAAGAAAAAAGAAAGTGTAACAGAAGATGTTTTTGAAACACCGTGGTTAAGGCGGTTGTTGGAACTGAAAGACATTGAAGAATTAGACAGAGATATTATTGTGGAAATGATAGACCAGATAACAGTTTATGAAAACCGCAAACTTAAAATCTCATACAACTTCGGAAATGAACTGGAACATTTATTTTCAAGCGTTTACTGTGAGGACTTGGAGAAAAAGGCTATCTAATCTCAATACATTTCTAACTCCCCATATATACTGGGGAATACATATCACAATTTGCGTAAACTACAACCAGCACATGGTGGAAGTGATCCCGGTAAGATTTCCACCTCCGGCGTCATGGAAAAGGATGTCAACCTCAGTATTGCAATGGCTCTTAAACAGCTGTTTGAAAACAGAGGCTTTACTGTTGTCATGACCAGAACCACCGACTGCGACCTCGCCCCGGATAATTCCAAGCATCCAAAGACAGATGATCTCACAAAGAGAACTGCCCTGATGTCTAAAAGCAATGTGGCAGTCAGCATCAGTATCCATCAAAACAGCTTTGAGGACAATTCAAGCTGCGGTCCACAGGTATTCTATTATGAAGCCTCTGATGCAGGAAAAGAGCTCGCATCCTCTGTCCTTGGAGCTTTAAACACTTCTCTTTGTGTCGCAAAGCCACGAAGCATTAAGCCCAATAAAGAATACTTTATACTTAAAAAATCCACATCCCCGACCGTAATCGTAGAATGTGGATTCTTGAGTAATCCTGCTGAGACACTTCTTCTTACTGACAAAAACTATCAGGATGACCTGGCACATGCAATATATATCGGTGTTACAGACTATCTTGCGCAATCACCCTCTGGACATTTACAATAAACTGCTCTGCGATGTGATATAGTCTGGTTGTCTGGACACTTTCGCTGCCATCAAGCTGCTTTTTAGTCTCATTATCTGACTCAGTATTTGATTTCATATCTGACATCTTAGACTCTTTTGCAGATATATCATGCTCCAGTGCCACATCTATGCGCACACGCTGTTCACCATCACTTATTCCTGCCTCAAACATAGTGATATTGTCTTCAAACAGCCTTTTAGTCTGCTCATCGTCTGTGACTATCATAGCAGATACTGAGTTTTCCTTTGCCTCAAAATATGCAGCTACCCTGCCGCATTTTTTATCCTCAAGGAATATGTCAACCAGTCCCTTTTTATCTTCACCTCTTACTATGCGAAGCTTCATACCTGTGACCCCGTCTGCAGTCTCTATTGGTACAATATAGTTTTCCTGTCTCGACATATTTGAAGCTATCCTTAGCTGGCTGCATAATAGCTTCATCTGTCTGATGTCTATTGAACCGGTGTGCCTATCCTCTATAATCATCGAATCCATAACATGCTCTGCTGTATCAGCCAGCGTTTCCTGCGCCTGCGCAAGCTCCTTTGGATTTTTGACCGACTCAGAAAACCGTCTGAGAGTCTCATCCAAAAGAGCCCTTGCCGTAGCACTGTCTCCACGCTCCCAGAGATTTCTTACTGCCTCTGACGGATTTTTCATTAGCCGTGACGCAGCCATGAGGTTTACCGCGGTTGTTTTTACATCATATTTCTCTAGAAAAGCATATACGTTCTCAGGCACCGAAACTGCCTGATTGAACTGTCTTAGCTGTTCTGTGGCATATTGCTCTGACAGTGCGTTATCCTCGTCTGCCTCATATACAGCCTGCCTTAACTGCTCCGGAGTCATATCAAGCCAGCTGTCATACTGCATAAACTCCATTTTCTCAGGTGAAAGTGTATCAAGCACATCCCTTAGGCAGTTTGTATGATATGCGCTTTCTATCTGTGAGTCAATTTTAATGCCACTGCTTACACTGTCCACTCCGGCAAAGGTATCGTCCACCTTATAGTCCATGGCACTCTTTCCTCGTACCCGGACCGCTGTAAGCAGATTTTTCATTGTAATATCTGCTCCCTGATTAACAAGTGAGCCTATCACAGCACCATCTGACTGCTCCACCTGTGAAATAAGCCTGTATATGCCTATATATGAGTCTCTTTCCTCCTCTGAGATTTCATTTTTCTTTTCAAGCTTCCAGAGAAACTCGCTGAATTTCTCATCCTTTTCGTCAGGATTTTCTGATTTTATCCGTCTGGCAGTGTCACTTATGTCACTCATGCTCATATCAAGCGGTGATATGCCTCTTTTTATCATCTCAATCGTCACCGCCGGTGTCATATCGCTGAATGCTCTCTGCACCTGCTCATCTACAGACTTTATCTGCTTTATATTGTCCTCTGTGATGTCGGTACTATTGTACGCAAGTATCCGCACAGCCCTGCGATTGCTTTCAGATGTATCTATCTGAAGCTCTTTAAGTATATCATCCACATTCTGAAATGCTTTTGATATACTGTCTCCCATATCTGCCCGCGGTGATGTCATAAGAGTCTCATATCCTGAGGCTGCTGCTTCTAATGACTGCTTCATTGCTTTGCCTGCTGTATACAGCTCATACACAGTGTCATCAGCGGATTCCAGGGTCAGTACATACGCCGGCTGCTGCTTCATCTGATTGAAAATATCACAGACATTATTGTACATACGTACCCTATCATCAGATGCCTCTACACTGCTATCACCAAACAGCGCTCCGTAGTATTTATTTTCCTGCTGCTTAAGCAGCTCCACTACACGTTCAATAGGCTCTGTGTCTATTGAAACTCCTTTTTTTATGAGTGAAAGGTTGGCTTCTGCTGTCATGGAAAGTCTCGCTTCCTCAAGCTTTCTTTGAGCTGTCACAAGCCTTGCTTCCCGGCTGTCTGTAATCGAATTATCCGCAGCTTTATTTGCTGAGGCTTGCGATGCTGCACTATCCTTACCCCTTGCAGCTATAAGCTTTGACAGATTCTCTATCGTGACAGGTATGTTATCTGACTCTAATGTGACAATGTCATCTGCGGTCGCCTCACCTAATACATCACAGGCTTTCTTTGCCATGTCAAATGTCAGACCATCTTGTGACATAGTGGCATCTGTAGCCTTTTTTCCCATTGCCAGTGCTTCTGTCACTGCCCTTGCATAAAAATCACTGCTCACATTTTCTTCTGCTGCGTTGATGCAGTCTACCTGATTCGCAAGCAGCACATTGTCAGGTGTAACGGCTATATCTTCATCTATCAGCCATCTGCACTGATTCAGATTCTCATCACTACTGTCTATATGAGCTTCCTCTAATATCTGTTTAAGCTGTGGCTTAAGCTCCTCAAACAGCTCATCTGATATCTCCGTCATTTTGGTTTTCTGCCTGTAATCTTGTACCTGACTGCTGCTGTACGTAGCCTTGTATACATTGGAAACCGTCGGATTCATGTTATTTCTGACCAGATATGCCTTTGTCTCATTGGATATATTTGTAAGGCTCTTTGCCCGGTCTATGGCATCTGTACCTGCCTTTATATTGTCATCTGTAGCAGGAATATCATATGCTTTCATCTGATTGACAAGCATGGCCGCTTCAGTCTGGCTTCCCGTGATGTCTGTGAGCTGCTCCATGCTCAGATCATCTCCATATATGGATATATCTACACCAGCCTTTGCCAGCACTGCTTTTATCTTGTCGGTCTCAGTGACAATGACATCATATCCGTCATCCTTTGCAGCTTTGTAATCATCACTCGTTGTGGTGCTTGCAGTGACAATCATATCATTTCGCCTGTTTTCTGAGGTCTGATTCATGTCATTTAGCAGATTTTCTGCCATATCTGCGCCATCGTTGTTCCCGGCTTCGTTTTTAGCCTGCGGTCTTGCATATATCGTATCCGACATATCAACAGAATTTGACGAACCGACAACAGCCGCCTTTTTTGACATATTGTCACTGCTGTCTGTCTTTATGTAGTCTGACACACGCATACCCGCTGTCATGTCATTTATGGTTTTTGTGTCCGTATTTTTCGTATCTGTGCTTTTATTAATCAAATTCTCTATCTGCATATTTCCTGCTCCGTGCCCTGCATATATACCATCTCTGCAGCCTTTATTTATGGATATTCATACCTCGTATTTTTTATCCAACTGTTCAGAGCCACCTTGAGAACAAGAAAATCTGCTGCTTACATGCAAGCATGACGCATCAGTTTTTTTGTTCTCAGTGGTTCTGAATAGTTATCTTTTTATTTTATATCGACATATAATACGCAAAAATAAAGACCGCGCCTTAAATTGGCGCGGTCCTTTAGCCTGCTGTTTACCGGTATATTAGTATTTAAATACAGCAACTCCGTAAGGCGCAAGTGGATAAGCAAATGAAAATGGTCTGCCGTCACACTCTGATTTGACTGCCTTATAGTCCAGCTTCTTATATGACTGTTTTGCTGCCTTGCCTCTGCCCTTTGCAGCCTTCTTTACAGGCGCTTGTACCGTTTTGCCGGTAAACTTAGGATCCTCACTATCTAAAACGAGCTGATATGTCTTGTGCTTTGGCACTCCGACTCTGTAATCAGGTCTCTCTACCGGTGTGAAATTGATGACAAAGAGCATATTATTCTTGCCATCCTTACTCTTTCTGATAAAGCTGAAGATGCTTCTGTCTGCATCGTTTGCATTTATCCATTCAAAGCCTTCCCAGCTTGAATCCAGCTCATACAGACAGCGGTTTCTCCTATAGAGGTGAAGCAGCTCCTTTACCCAGTTCTGGATCTTTTTATGCTCCGGATTCTCAAGCAGATACCAGTCGAGTTCTCTTTCCTCACTCCACTCCTGCTTCTGTGCAAACTCCTGTCCCATGAAAAGAAGCTTCTTTCCACAGTGTCCCATCATAAATGCATATCCTGCCATGAGGTTCTTGAATTTATCCCCTTCTAAGCCCGGCATTTTGTTGAGCATAGAACACTTCAGATGTACCACCTCATCATGTGACAGTACCAGAATATATTTCTCACTCTCATTATAGCTCATCGCAAATGTCATCTTGTTGTGGTTATTTTTACGGAAATATGGATCCAGCTTCATATAATCAAGGAAGTCATGCATCCATCCCATGTTCCATTTGTAGCTGAAGTTCAGTCCGTCTTCCTCTACCTTGCCTGTTACCTTTGGCCATGCGGTAGACTCTTCGGCTATCATTACAGTTCCGTGATTTCTTCCAAGTATGAGTGTATTGATATGCTTGAAAAACTCTACTGCCTCGAGGTTCTTATTTCCTCCAAACTTGTTTGGCACCCACTGTCCGTCGCTCTTTCCATAGTCAAGATAAAGCATTGACGCAACTGCATCCACACGGAGTCCGTCTACGTGGTAATTTTCTATCCACATCAATGCACTTCCGATAAGGAAGTTCTTTACTTCATTCTTACCGTAGTCAAATATCTTTGTGCCCCAGTCGGGATGCTCTCCCTTTCTTGGGTCTGCATACTCATATGTGGCTGTTCCATCGAAATTGGCAAGTCCATGCGCATCCTTTGGGAAATGTGCAGGTACCCAGTCGAGGATTACTCCGATATTATTTTTATGGCACTGATCAACAAAGTATGCAAAATCCTCAGGCTCTCCATACCTCGATGTAGGTGCATAGTAGCCTGTCACCTGATATCCCCATGAGCCATCAAACGGATACTCTGAAATACCCATAAGCTCAATATGTGTATATCCCATAGTTTTCACATAGGATATGAGTGATTTTGCAAGCTCCCTGTATGTATAAAAGCCCTCATCATCCCTGCCCGGATGTCTCATCCATGAGCCCGGATGGCACTCATATATAGCCATAGGTGAAGAATATACATCAGCATCTGACTTTGCTGCTCTCTTATCCATCCACTCTTTGTCAGTCCATGTGAAGTGCTCGATATCTGTGATGATTGACGCTGTTCCCGGACGAAGCTCTGCGTAGTTTGCGTATGGATCCGCCTTGTACAGCTTATCACCCTGTTCAGTGACTATAATAAACTTATACATCTGACCCTTTTGCGCTCCCGGTACAAAAAGCTCATACACTCCCATGGTTTCCGGCTCTACACGCTTCATCTCATGACTGGTCTCATTCCAGTCGTTAAACTCACCAAACACGTATACTTCCCTCGCATGTGGCGCCCAGACGTCAAAGCACACTCCTTTTTTTCCTTTACGCTCAGCTAAGTGAGCACCCATCTTCTTGTAGATATCATAGTGTGTTGCCTGACCGAACAGGTAACAATCCATTGCTGTAAAATTACACATATATATACCCCCCATAAGTATTTATTTTTCCCTGAAATGATCCTCTTTGAGTACAATTCGGTCATCATCTGTATATCGCCTGGCTGTCAGAATACTTATAGCCTTCTTAAGTCCGCTGTGAGCCTCCCTGTCTATGGCCTCGTCAATTATATCCTTGACCTCTGTCAGAGTGGTAGCCTGGTCTATCCTCTCAATATTGCTGATTCTGTTATGCAATGCCAGAATAGCCATCTCATCTATCTTGTACCCAAGCTCTGCAGAGTACGATTTGGCAAACAATACGAGTTCATCATTTGTAAAAATAGGAACCGATATCTTTTCCGTGAACTTGGATGCAAAGCCCTCATCCATTGAGAGAGCCTTCTTTATACCCTTTGATGTATCCTCAAGTATATAGAGTGTTCCTGTAATATCATGCTCCATCAAAAATGATAGCTGGGCAGCTATGCTGCGGTCGATATCACCGGCTCTTTCTATGATGAGACAGCCTCCTGTTATCTTTCTGACTACCTGCTGCACATCCTTTTTATTGAGTGCGGCAGCATCAATCTTGCCCATCTTTCCTGTAAGCTGTTCACCATCTTTTTGTAATACCTTTATAAAGCTTGTAGCAAGCATTGTCTTTCCGCAACCCTGCTCTCCCTGTATAATGAGGTTGCCTGTGGATGCGTTTTCTTTCCTGTTGAAATGATCAAGCACTGCATTATATGCCTTGCAGATCTGATCCTCCATACCCTTTACCGGTATGAAATATGAAAATATAGCTTTCTGTTCGCTTGTAAGCTCTTTTATATGTTTTGTTTCTTTCAATTTCGAGTCATCTTCTTCGCTGTCTAAATCCTCCGGCAATGAAATATCCGGCATTTTTCTTGTCTTAGCCATATCCAGCTTCTTCTCCAGTCCCGGATTTTTTGCTGTCATCTTGGCTATTTCCTGCTCGATAAATGATGTCACATGATCAAAATCTCTCTTCTCAGAAACGTTTTCTTTCTCCTGTGAAGTCTCATCATCTGATGTATCATCATCGACATTTAACATATCATCTGTTATTTCAGGCATCATGGTAGTCGGCTGCATGAGTATCTCGTCTTTCTCAGACTCCTCTGCCATAATTATATCCTCCGGCTCTCCAACCGGTTCCCTGGCTTCATCTGCAGCCTCTTCAGGTACTTCCCGTGACTCCTGCACTTCTTCTATAGCTTCTTCTATAGCCTCTTCCGGTGCTTCCTGCGGCTCCTGTGCTTCGTCTATAGCCTCTTCCGGTGCTTCCTGTGACTCCTGTGCTTCGTCTATAGCCTCTTTGGGTGCTTCCTGCGGCTCCTGTGCTTCGTCTATAGTATCTTCAGGTGCTTCCTGGGGCTCCTGTACTTCATCCACAGTCTCCTCTGCATAAAGCTCCTGCATATCCGGTTTCTGCTCTTCTTCAGGCTCCTTCACGGCAGCTTTCTGCTCTATAATATCAACCGGCACCTTCAAATACTCCTCCTCAAGAAGTTCCTTCGGAGTGACACCTGCATCCAGCTTTGGAATGACATCATTTAGTCTCTCCATGATGTCTCCTGCCTCCTGAAGAGCTCTTGCCTTAGCTGACTCAAGCTTCTGCTGCTCAGCCTCTTTAAGTGCAATTTCAGCCGCATGTCTGGTCTTTTCCCATTCTTCAAGCACATCCTGTATAGACATCTGTCCTGTAATCTGATGCTCAAGCTGAGTCTTTTCACTCATGACCATAGACATCTGTCCGTCAGCGTCTTCACCCAAAAGCTCCTTGAAATTCAACTTAAGTGAACCATCTATCTCTTCATCTGTAGCGATATGCTCTGTCTCTTCCGGCTGCTGTACATACTCTTCCTGCTCCTTTTCGAGCTTGAGATAAGGAATATCCTCAACTATCTTTTTGATGGTATCCATCGTATCAGCAACTTCATTCTTGCCCTTGGCCTCCATGATCTGCTGCATACCCTTGGCAATCTCCTGCTGTAAATTTACAGTATTGAACTTCTCCTGATTTACAGTAATCTGCGGAATAGTTACGTCATCATGCACTATCTCTCCGCCCTTTACCATCTCCATGGCACCTATCTCAGTGACCTCAGCCTCATCATTTATCTTAGCCGGCTTTTCCTTCTCTGCCTTGAATCGTCTGTACTTTTCCTCCTGAGCCTTGGTAAGTGGCTGATAAAGCATCTTAAGCTCCAGCGCACGCTCCACATATGGTCCGTCTCCGAACCACAGAATGAGCTCATCGCAGGCATCTATACACTTATCGGCTTTTCCGGCCTTGTGGTATAGATATGCAAGCTCGTATGCCCACTCCTCAGTGTATTCTTCATCCTTGTACTCTTCAAGAATAGTGATAAGCTCATCAAATGAAGCTCCCTGCCCTTTTTTGATGGCATATCTTAATACATACTTCATATCATCATGAGGCGCTATCTCAACAAACTCATCATAATACTCTGTAGCAGCATCATAATCCCCCATCTTGATGGCGACCTCAGCCAGTCTGTATATAATCATCCTGCCGATTGGTGAACGGTCATAGGCCATTAAAAGTATGTCCCTTGCATCCTGGTATCTTTCGGCCTTCTCGTAGATTTCGCCGATTTTAACGAGTGTATTTACATTTTTAATTTTGTTCCAATTTATGCTATCCGCAATCTCTGCTGCGCTCATATAGCCCTCCTCGGCGCTTAGGGCTTTTATCTGATCCAGCTTGAGATTGTATTCGTATTTATCCACTTATTTCACCTACTCGTATTTAAGCTTATTATTTTTTGTATCTACGCCTGTTGTCTTTGTATAATCCATTGTGTCCTCAGGAAGCTTCTTTTTCCTGAGAGCATAATTAACAACTCTTTTCACAATATAGTATATCACAGCAAAGGTTGGAACACCAAGTAACATTCCAAGAAAACCAAACATTCCTCCGCCGATTAGTATGGCAAACATAACCCAGAAGGTCGAAAGACCGGTAGATGAGCCAAGTATCTTAGGCCCTATTATATTGCCATCCACCTGCTGCAGCACGACAATAAATATCAGAAGATAAAGCGCATGCCACGGACTCTGAATTACTACTATGAGTAACGATGGAATTGCACCGATAAACGGTCCGAATACCGGAATCACATTTGTGACGCCGATAATCACTGCAACGAGCACCGATGATGGAATCCTTAAAATCAGACATCCGAAATATGCAATCACACCTATAATCAGTGAATCTATAATCTTACCGCTTATAAAGCCTCCAAAAATCTCATTTGTCTTTCTAATCGTCTCAATGATGATATTGCCTGTCTTTGGCTTGCAGACAGCATATATTATCTTTTTACTCTGTCCTGCGAGAGTCTCCTGAATACTCATCACATAGACCATCACGATTATTCCGATAATGAAATTGAATAAACCTCTGACTACCGAAATCACACCGGTTGTAATCTGTGCAACATACTTCTGTGCCTCAGGAATTATCTTTTCTGTGGCATAATTCTCAATGTAGTCGGTTGCATTCTGTAAACCTGTGCTCGCGAGCTCAGCAATTTTGCTGTCCCCGAAATTGCCGTTCTTTATCATGTTGATGAATGCCGCAACATCATTTGGCAGTGTCTTCATAAGTCCTGATATACTTGCTATGACAGAAGGCACAATAGCCGCAATGAGAAGCGAAATAATCGCTACAAGAATAATAACCGAGCCTGTGATTGCAAGAGCTCTTGAAACCTTTCGCAGCTTGCTTTCGCTTTTCATCTTTTTGGAAAGAAGCTTTTTAAAGCATCTTTCCAGCCACAGCATGACAGGATTCATCAGGTATGCAAGCACAAGTCCCATTATAATAGGCATTGCTGCCGCAAGCAGCTTGCTCCATATGCCTGCAAAGCCCTCAAATCTGTACAGTGCAAAGAAAAACAGTATACTGACTGCAAACGTGACAAATACCATGACACCTATTCTGATCAGATGTGGCCATTCCTCACGCCCCGGGTGCGAATTCTGCTTCGCACCCTTATCTGCATTTATCTCAATGTTTGATTTTTTACCAGCTTTTCCGGTTTCTTCCATCGGATTAAACTCTCCTTATTTACGATTATAGTTGATGAGACATCCCTTTAATATTATCTCTCTTTCATCATCTGTGAGCTCACCCATCTTCAGTGTAAATGGCTTTAATTCACCATCCTTGACAACATATGCCTCAAACTCCGTCTTTGCATCCTCGATTTCCTTCTTGATTCCCGGAAGGAAGATATAGTCGAGGTTGTGGAACGGAAGCTCTCCCTCATCGATGATGAATGGAAGCATTCCCCAGTTGATAAGGTTTGAACGGTATCTCTTTGTGGCATACTCGTTTGCGATATTTGCCCAGCCTCCGAGTACCTTCTGGCAGCTGGCAGCCTGCTCTCTTGCTGAGCCGTCACCCGGCTTAACAGCAAAAATTGTACTTCCGAAGCCCATATTCTCATGGCTTGCCTCAGGGAATTTTTTCTTTACTACTCCCATGATTTCAGCAACCTCAGGAACAGCCTTTCCTGCGCACTCACCACTCTCTATAGCCTTCTGGGCCTTCTGGATTTCCTTTGCTCTGCCTACATACTCAGGATCCTTTCTTGAAAGTGCGAACTCTGCAAGTCCAAGAGGGTTTGAACGATATGATGATGTCTCTCCTGAAGGAATGAGCTCATCTGTTGTAGTAACAGGATCATGAATCTCTGAAACCACCTTAAGGAGCATATTCTCAGGAAGCGCGCTCATTGCCGGCCAGTCCTTGATGTTTGGTCCGAACTGGATTTCAACTGAAGGATCTGCCACTCCATGGCTGTCAAATACACGGTTCTCATATATAGTCTTGTCAAAGAAATATTTTGGCTTTGTAAAGTTGACATCAATATCCGCTGCTGATGTAAGGAAGCCCTTGTTTGCTGCTGTTGCAGCGATTGAACGTGCATCCATGAGTGCCACTGAGCTGATCTGTCCGTTCTGTACCTTAGAACCCTCTCTATTAGGGAAGTTTCTTGTTGAATGACGGATAGAGAATGCGTTGTTGGCAGGTGTATCTCCTGCACCAAAGCAAGGTCCGCAGAAAGCAGTCTTTACGATTGCACCTGTCTCAAGAAGCTTTGCTACAGCTCCGTTTTTCACAAGCTCCATGTATATTGGAGTAGATGCCGGGTAAACACTCAGTGTAAACTCGTCTGCTCCGATTGAATGTCCGTTTAATATGTCAGCCGCATCGCAGATATTCTCAAATCCACCGCCTGCACAGCCTGCGATGATTCCCTGGTCTACATACAGTTTTCCGTCTCTTACCTTACTCTTTAAATCAAGCTTCACCTTTCCGTCAAAGCTTACCTCAGCTCTCTTCTCACAGTCATCGAGAATATCCATGAGGTTTGCATTGAGCTCATCGATAGTATAGGTATTGCTTGGGTGGAATGGCATAGCTATCATTGGGCGGATCTGGCTTAAATCAATCTCAATAAATCTGTCGTAGTAAGCCACCTCACCCGGATTAAGCTCCTTGTGGTCCTCAGCCCTACCGTGAATCTCAAAGAATTCCTTAACCTGGTCATCTGTTCTCCAGATAGAAGAAAGACATGTAGTCTCTGTTGTCATAACATCGACACCTATACGGAAGTCAACGCTCAGATTAGACACACCCGGTCCTACAAACTCCATAACTTTGTTCTTTACGAAGCCGTTTCCGAATACCTCTCCGATAATTGCAAGTGCGACATCCTGTGGTCCAACGCCTTTGATTGGCTCTCCTGTCAGGTAAATACCTACTACCTCAGGCATATCAATATCATATGTCTGTTCAAGAAGCTGCTTAACAAGCTCAGGTCCTCCCTCGCCGACTGCCATAGTACCAAGTGCACCATAACGTGTATGTGAATCAGAACCAAGTATCATTTTTCCACCGCC
>ULYR01057457.1_pt1 | contig 14578 bp, 10 predicted proteins | sample 1962341 | NCBI WGS metagenome assembly ULYR01 (sample SAMEA4835868, study PRJEB28245) | human gut metagenome | biome: gut microbiome; material: fecal sample | place: Denmark | collected 2008 | reverse complement strand
AGTATTTAAAATATTCTATATACTCACCTTAAAGCTCTCAAACCTATAATCATTATTATTATGCTAAGGTCAAAATATATTTTAATTTCCATAAAATGCCATATTTATTTTTTTAATTTCCATTATTAACATTACACAAGTTCAAGGGTCTTATCCGCAAGCTCTTTTATGTCCTCCCAGTCGCCTGCGGAGTCCTCATCATACACTGCACACACATTAAGTCCAGCCTCTTTTGCAGCCTTTACACCTCTTAATATATCCTCATACACCCATACCTGTGATGTATCTTTCATACCTGCAAGCTCTGCCACCTTAAGATAGCTGTTCTTATCACTCTTCTTAAGTCCTACATCATAGACTGTATATATATCATAAAAACATTCTCTTATTCCAAGGTGTGAAAGAAGAATTTCAACACTTCTTCTATCTGAAGCCGTAAACACAACAAGTCTGCTCCCGGCCTCATATTCTCTCGTGACAAGCTCTGTCATACCGTCCTTTGCAGGTATATCTTTTTCGTAATGTTTATTCATAATCTCGACAGCCGCTTCTGTTATCTGCTCAAGATTAGTATCTATGCCAAGAACATTTTTAACATACTCAGCATAATCATTAAGGTCCATAACGCCAGTTATCTCATCGAAATTATCCGGAATATCTGCTCCACGTAATATCGCATACTCTCTTGCGCTCTTTTTCCAGAAAGGCATAGAGTCTGCAAGTGTGCCATCCATATCCATTATTATGTTTCTTTTCTTTCCAAACAATTCCCTTGTCTTTACAAAAAGCTTTCTTGTGGCAAGCGCACAGTCATCACTTGCAAATATGGCTGAAACAACTGCTATTCCATCAACACCTGTGTCCTTTAAGTAATCGCAGTTATCATAGCTTATGCCGCCAATGGCAACCACCGGAATATCCTCCATCATCCCTGCAAGCTCTAAAAGTGTTTCCCCGCTCATATCCTTTGCATCTTTTTTAGTGCTTGTATGAAACACTGCCCCCATTCCAACATAGTCAGCGCCAAGTCTTATGGCATTTTCTGCCTGCTGCCTTGTCTTGACCGTCATTCCTATTATCTTGCCTTCTCCAAGAACTTCTCTTGCCTTCTCATAGCTTGCATCATTCTGCCCTATGTGGACACCATCCACGTCTGCCTCTTTAGCTGCATATATGTCATCATCTATGACAAAAGGCACTCCGTACTTCTTAGCTATTGGCTTTATTGCCTTCGCCTTTGCCACTATTTCCTCATGTGTGGCATTTTTTTCCCTTAACTGTAAAAATGTAGCTCCATTTGCAAGAACGCTTTCTATTACTTCAAGAAAGTCACGCCCGTTAAGCCACTGTGTATCTGTAACAGCATAAAGCTGCATATCCTCTGCTTTAACTTTCACACTATTCCTCATTTCTGCGCACGTTTTTTGCGCATAACGAGTTTGTGTCGAGTGCGCGCAGACACAAATCTCGCGTGTGAAAAATTTATTTTTCACACTGTCCTCCTATAACAGCATATATTTTCTGTACTTTACTTCTAGTATATGCCATATCAGATATTATAAATTTCTTTGCATTTTTTCGCAACTGTATTTATAATGTACGATAAAGAAAAATCGAAAGGAACTAAAGATTATGACTAAAGACTTAACCAAAGGAAAGATTATGCCTCTCCTCGTAGGATTTACTATTCCTCTTGTTCTGGGCAATCTGTTCCAGCTTACATATAATGCCGTTGATAGTATTATTGTTGGTCAGTTTGTAGGAAAGGAGGCACTTGCCGCCGTTGGTATATGTAATCCGGTTATGACACTTATGATACTTTTTCTTAACGGATTATGTATGGGAGCAAGTATCCTTATGGGTACACAGTACGGTGCCAAAGACTATGACAAGCTTCACCGCCAGATAAGTACAACTATGCTGTCAGGTGTTATATTCTCTTTTATATTAAGTGTGCTGTGTATTCTGCTTGCCACACCTATATTGCATATTTTACAGGTAGATGCTTCTATTATGAAGCTCACAACCTCGTATATGCGCATTATATTTATAGGACTTGTATTTACATTTCTGTACAACTTCTTCTCAAGCACACTAAGGGCGCTCGGCGACAGCCAGACTCCGCTGTACTTCCTTATTGCAAGTTCAGTGCTCAACATATTTGGTGACTTATTCTTTGTTATAGTGCTTAAGATGGGAAGCAACGGCTGCGCCATATCCACTGTTATAAGTGAAATGATGTGCTGTGTATTCTGTATAATATATATACAAAAGAAAGTACCTATCCTCTGTCTTGGAAAGAAATGGCTCATATTTGACCGTTCACTCCTTAAAAAAACTATAAGCTACGGATGGGTATCTGCAATGCAGCAGGCTACTGTACAGCTTGGAAAGATAGGTATACAGGCTATCGTCAATACTATGGGGGTATCCGTTGCCGCCGCATTTGCCGTTGTAAACAGAATAGATGACTTTGCCTACACTCCTGAACAGAATATCGGCCATGCCATGACAGCACTTATGGCACAGAATAAAGGTGCCAATAATCCAAAGCGGATGAAGGAAGGCTTCAGATGCGGCATGATACTTGAATTCATATACGGAATTATCCTGTTTTTCATATGCTTTGTACTTGCAAGACCTCTTATGCTTCTTTTTGTCAAGGATGAAGAGGTTATATTACACGGTATAAGATACTTAAGACTTATATCGTTTATGTACATCCTTCCCGCTGCCACTAACGGCATACAGGGATACTTCCGTGGTATCGGCGACCTTAAGATTACACTTCTTAGCAGCTTTATCAATATGGGTGTGCGTGTAATTGCCGCTATTCCTCTTGTTCTTTTACTTGGAATGGGAATAGAGGCACTTCCTCTTTCATATCTTGCCGGCTGGATAGGTATGCTTATAGCTGAACTTCCTCTGCTTATAAAGAATTATCACCAGCTTGCCAGAAATGTATAATTTTGCTTTTGACACATTCATAAATATATAGTATAATAGCAATATCTTTTTGCTGTATACAACAAAAGATTAATAGTGTTTCACAAAACACTATAGTAACAAAGGCCTAAAAAGAAAACCGGTTCCTTAATAAGAACCGGTTTTCTTTTTATTTATATTACTATAAAAGCACATCCTCAAGCTTTAACTTTGGAACATGATGAACATTATTCGCATCTCTGTGATATTTAAGATTATCGCCTTCTGAAGCTTCGTCTATAACAACTGTTTCTTTAGGATATCCAAGAGCAATAACCATTCTTGCACTCAGTTCAGATGGAATTTCTAACTTACTGTTAAGCTCAGGAATATTGATACTTGCAAACATACAGCCTCCAAGCCCTTTTTCTGCTGCCGAAAGAAGTATTGTCTGCGCTGCTATTCCCTCATCTCTTGGTGCCTGAACATTCACCGGACTACATATAATAATATAACCTGTAGGTTTTTCGCCCTCCTCTGGTCCATCCCAGTCTGTAAGTGCTGCTGCCCACTTTAATGTAGAAAATACTTTCTCATTATTATCATTGTCACATACAAGCTTATATCTTAATGGCTGTCGGTTAGCACCCGATGCCACATTTCTTACTATATCAATAAGCTCTTCAAGTTCCTCTATGCTTATCTTCTTATCCTGATAAAATCTTCTATATGACCTGTTTTTTAATACTAATTCTTTAAGTGACATATTTATTTCCCCTTTTATATTATGCATTAATTACCTGTTCCTCAACATTAATATGTGCCATTATACCTCTCTTTATCTGCTCTTCATTCTGAACAAACCTTCTCTGCTCTGAAGGCACAAATCTTTCTGACATAACAAAATCAAAAAATTCATTGTATGGAACATACATATAGTCCATCGTTTCTCCTGGCTGCAATATGATATGCTCTTCTTTGTCACACAGGTTAAGATATCCATGATATATACAATGCCTGTTATGGTCTGTACATTCATATAAAGGAATTAGTTCATCTGGTTTACGTGATATTCCCGTTTCCTCATACAGTTCCCTTGCAGCACCCTCTCTTGAAGTTTCACCACTTATAATAGAACCGCCTGTAACTTCCCACTTTAAAGGATATGTCTTATTACGTGACCTCTGCGTTGTAAGTACCATTCCATCCTTAGTTATGGTATAGACCATAACTACAACATGATATACACCTTCTGGAAGTGACTTTGCCATACTTCTTCGCACCTCAAAGCCTAACTTATTCTCGTTGGCATCATAGGCATCCCACATTTCCTCATCTACCATCTCAATAAAGCTGTCATAGAACTGCTCTTTAAAATGTATTATCTCTTCTAACTGCTGCTTATTGTATAATATATTCTCAGGTGCAACTATCCACACTGTGTTAGAGTCATCTCTTCTTCTTGCTACCGCAATAAGAACACCTGTATATTCATCAACTGCAACATCCACTCCTACAAGATAAGCCCTCTGTTCGCCTTCATTCTGTAAAAGCCCAAGTTCACTTTCATTTACAACATACCCTGCATTAATAGGATACACCGCCGAGGGGTTATCCTCATCTGTACTTCCTAACGGATGGTCTACCTTAACCGTAACTAATTCTTCTTTCACTGTTTACCTCTTTCTTACATTATGTCTATGGGGTCAACCCACAACTATGATACCTACGGATTGTTCGTGCTACGCACTCCCACGTCTACGCTCCGCTTCGGTCCGTGCTAAACATGTGCCACTGGCACATAGTACCATATCCAATATTCACATATCATTATATATAATTTTCACTCTCTTGCAAGTACGAAATATTATAACAAAGGTGATATCATACGCAGGATACATGTACCAAGCTTAAGTGGTCTTATGACATCCTTTGCATAATCCTTTGTAACTTCCCTGCCTTCCTCAAAGTTATTAAGCATGTCCTTTTTTACTTTGGCAGCAAGTCCTTTATTATAAGTAAATACAGCATTTTCAAAGTGAAGATAAAGACTTCTGAAGTCCATATTGATAGTTCCCACAACGCTCACCTCATCATCACTCACCCACTGCTTTGCGTGGCAGAAGCCTGGTGTATACTCATATATTCTTACACCTGCTGAACAGAGTGGTTCATAGTATGACCTTGTAATCTTATATACCATCTTTTTATCTGGTATACCCGGTGTAACTATCCTTACATCAACACCTCTCTTAACAGCAAGCCTTAACTCTCTTTCCATCTCATCAGTTATAATAAGATATGGAGTTGTTATGTATACATAATCCTTCGCATTTTTAAGGATATTAAGGTATACATCCTCACCTATCCTGTCCTGTCCAAGCGGATTATCAGAATAAGGCTGTACATAACATTCACTATCAACAGCCTTGTAAGTGTTGTCAGCAGCATCAAGATACTTATCATAATCAGCCTGCGAATCAGTATGGTCTATGGCATTCCACATAGTAAGAAAGCTTGCCGTAAGACTTCGTACCGCATCGCCTGTAAGCTTAATACCTGTATCCTTCCAGTATCCGTAAGGATGTGTTATGTTAAAGTACTCATCTGCAAGATTATAGCCGCCTGTGAAGCCGACCCTGCCATCTATAACAGTTATCTTTCTGTGGTCCCTGTTATTCATAAACATATTGACAACAACCTTTAACGGATTAAATACCCTGCACTGTATTCCCTGCTCTCTCATACGCTTTATGAATTCCTTGTTAAGAAAGAATATACTTCCAAGGTCATCATAGAATATCCTTACTTCAACACCGCTCTGCGCCTTTTCTATAAGCACCTTCTTAAGCCTTTCAAAGCTTAATGCATCCTCTATTGCATGATACTCCATAAATATAAAATGCTCCGCCTTCTTGAGCTCCTCTATCTGTGCCGCAAAGCTTATATCTGCTTCTGCATAATATTCAACATCCGTATTCTTATACACCGGATATCTTGCCGTATGGCTTATGTACCTACACTGGTTGGCTATTCCTTTATCCTTTGCTGCTATCTCATCTATTACCGTTTCGTCCTGACTAAGCTTGTTCACTAATATATCGCTCTCTATGCCGTTGAAACGTCTTCTCATTCCCTTTGTCACTATAGAACGTCCGAAAAGAAGATAGATACATATTCCAAAGAACGGAACAGCCGTAATAACTATAAGCCACGGCATCCTCTGCGCTGAATTAACGTGGGTTCCGAATATCTTAAGCGCAATAAAAACGGCTATAAACGTAAGTGCAAGTGTAATAGCTGTCGAATAAGCATTCAGCTTAAGCATAAGAAATACCATCCAGCCTGTCTGTATAAGCACAAGCAGTGCTATAAGTACCAGTCTTGTTGCGCTGTTCTTAATACTTGATTTCTTCTCTGTTCGCATATTGTGTTTCTGCATATTAAGTTATCACTCCTATATAATACTCACTTAGTATTTAAAGATTTGTAATATATAATTATAGCACTAAATTGCTTCTCCTGCAAACTGTGTCATATAAAGCTGGTAATATCTGCCTTTTTTCTCTAAAAGCTCACTATGGTTGCCCGTTTCCACTATCCTTCCCTCATCCATAACAACTATAAGGTCTGCATCCTGTATCGTTGAGAGCCTGTGTGCGATTATAAGGCTTGTTCTGTTCTTCATAAGCTTAACCATCGCATCCTGTATATGCTTTTCTGTTCTTGTATCAACACTTGATGTTGCCTCATCCAATATAAGTATCTTAGGCTGCGCAAGAAATGCTCTCGCTATGGATAGAAGCTGTCTTTGTCCCTGTGATATATTCTCACCCTCTGACATAAGCTTAGTATCATACTTATCCGGCAGCTTTCTTATCATATTATCACAGTTACTCATACGTGCTGCTTCATACATCTGCTCATCAGTTGCCTCACTGTTAGAATACTTAAGATTATTCTTCACACTATCTGCAAAAAGCACTGTATCCTGAAGTACTATCGCTGTATTTTTTCTCAGATTATCACAATCTATATCTTTAATATTAACGTCATCTATAAGTATACGTCCGCTGTCAACATCATAGAAACGCATAAGAAGGTTGACTACTGTCGTTTTTCCACTTCCCGTTGAACCTACAAGTGCAACCTTATGCCCTGCTTTTACCTCAAGATTAAAGTCATATAACACCTGCTTATCATCTGTATATGAGAAGTTTACATTTTCAAACTTAATAACTCCCTTTAAGTTATCCATCGTCTTATCACCGCTCTTATCTTCAAGTGGCTCATCCATAACTGCAAATACTCTTTCAGCACCCGCAATCGCTGTCTGTATCTGCCCGTATATCTGCGCAAGTTCGTCTATAGGTCTTCCAAACTGCTTCGCATACACTATAAATGCTGATATTACACCTATAGATATTATATGGTTAATAGCAAAATAACCTCCAAATGCAGCTATTATAACGAAACCTATATTATTGATTACATTCATCACCGGTCCCATAGAACCGCCAAGAATTTCTGCTATAATACCAACCTTGGTAAGTTCGTCAGACACGCCGTCAAAGTCACTTACAACCGCCTGCTGCCTGTTATACGCAACAACTGTCTTATAGCCTGTCACCATTTCCTCGACATTGCCATTAAGCTGTCCGAGTAACACCTGCCTTTTCCTGAAAAATACCATCATAGCCTTCGATAAAAACTTTGTTGCCGCTATTGTGAGTATAACTGTCACGCACGATAATACTGCAAGCTGCGGACATAAAGCCACCATCATTACAACCGTTCCTATAATCGTAAGTATCCCCGAAAAAAGTGAACTCATTGACTGTGACACCGTTGTTGATATATTTTCGACATCATTAGTCATACGGCTCATAATATCACCATGGCTGTTCATATCAAGATACTTAATAGGAAGATTAACTATACACGAAAAAAGGTCTTTTCTCATCCTGGCAACTATATTCTGGCTTAATATAGCACTTAATTTACTCTGTAAAAATGTACACAGACTATGTATGATATATACTATAACCATAACTATAAGTATAGGAGTAAGACTTTTCCACTCCCCCTGTGTTATTGCATCTATGGCATTGCTTTGAAGCCGTGGTGCATATACTGAACATACAACTACAACAACCACTGCTAACATAAGCATAACCAGCATTTTCTTCTCCGCCACAAAGTATCCTAACAGTCTTTTTAACGTTTTCTTTCCATCCTGTGGCTTCTCAACTGTCATATTCCTGTTACCGGGTCTTCTTCCAAAAGCCCTGTAATTATTCATCTGCGCCTGTCTGCTTTCTTCCTGTTTCATACGCCCAACTCCATATTTACACTATTATTCTACTTCTTTAACTGTGAATCATATATATCTTTATATATTACACTTGTCTTCATAAGCTCGCTGTGACTTCCCACATCTACAAGTCTTCCATTATCCATAACCACTATCCTGTCTGCATTCTTAACTGATGCAATTCTCTGTGCAATTATAATCTTTGTTATATCCTTTCTGTTTTTTCCCAACTGGCTATAAAGCATGGCCTCTGTCTTAAGGTCAAGGGCACTTGTCGCATCGTCAAATATAAGTATTTCCGCGTGCTTTATAACTGCCCTTCCTATCGCAACTCTCTGCCTCTGTCCGCCTGACAAGCTGTGTCCGCCCTGACTTACAACAGAGTTAATACCATCCGGCTTATTCTTTATGAATTCAGTCGCCTGTGCTATATCAGCCGCTTTATTTATCTCCTCCATATCAGCATAAGGAGCGCCCCACGATATATTATCAGCTATTGTCGCATTAAATACCTCCGACTTCTGCAACGCAACCGATACTTTATCCCTCAACACTGAAAGCTTATAATCCCTTACATCAACATCATCCACAAGCACACTTCCTGCCGTCACATCATAAAATCTTGGAATAAGATTAACAAGACTTGTCTTTCCGCAGCCTGTAGCACCAAGTATTCCGATAGTTTCACCTTTGTTTATGACAAGATTAAAGTCTTCTATAACATTGGCCCCATTAGTACCCGGATATGCAAATGATACATTTCTGAATTCAACCTTGCCATACACCTCTGTATCGCCCTCAAAGCCTCCATCCTTTATGGCAGGGTCACAATTAAGCACCTCCATAACTCTCTTTCCGGATGCCACACCTCTTGATGCTGTCTGGAATATCATCGTCATACGCATAACAGCATTAAGCACCTGTGAACAATATGTAATAGCTGCCATTACATTTCCCGGTGTTGCACTTCCTGCGGCTACCTGTATCCCGCCAACCTTTATAACTGCCACAACCGACAGATTAAGTATAATATTCATAATAGGTGTCATATAAGACAGAAGCAGCAGTACATCAAGCTGTGTATTGACAAGCTCATCATTTGCCCTGTTAAATCTTTCTGTTTCATAATCTTCCCTTACATATGCCTTTACAACTCTTGAACCAGACACATTTTCCTGCATAACATTGTTAAGCTTATCAAGCTTTTTCTGCAGCACTGTAAACTTGGGATTAGACTTTGCTATAAAGTACACCACGCACAGGGCTATAAAGGGGAGCGCACAGGCTGTAACCACACCGAACTGCATATTAAGACCTATCATGCATACAATTCCGCCTATAAAAAGCATACTCGTCCTGACAAAGCCCCTCATACACTGCATAACAAAATTCTGAAGCTGTGTTATATCGTTAGTAACCCTTGTTATAAGTGAACCTGTCGAAAATCTGTCCGTCTGTTCAAAGGAAAATGACATTATCCTCTTAAATGCATCTTTTCTTATATCATTACCAAACTGCTGTGCCGAAAGGTTCGCAAATACGCCCGACATAACTCCGCACAGACCGCCTATGGCTACAAATAATACCATCTTAAGTCCGAAGCCAAGCACTATATCAAGGCTTCCCACCCCACCGTTATTAATTCCTAACACTCCGTCATCTATTATACGGCTCATAAGCTCTGGCTGTATAAGGTCCATACTCACCTCGCCAATCATAAAAAGAGGGGCAAGAATTGTCCACAGCCAGTATTTTTTAAGATATTTAACCATAAATGTGTTCTCCTGTTCATATTTTCTATTTATTCATTATGTTTTGTAACATATATAACCTCTATGCTATGCCATGCAAGTCCCCAAAAGCTTACATGTAGTATATCACAAAAATTATATTTTTACAATTCATATTTGCGCATAATTAAAAAGCACCAACGGGAAGACTCTTCTTTCCATCAGTGCTTTTAGTTATTGCAAATAATTATTCTATTCTTATGTCAGCTTATACACTATAATCTTGCGTTCTTATATTTTTTCTTCTGACGGTACATATTGGTATCAGCTCTTTTTACTATATCTTCAATATAGTGCCCCTCACCAAATGCCCTACCTACGGAAGCAGATATATTGATACCATCAAGACGGTTCTTATTCTTATCGTCAACAATACTGTTATACTTATCTATGATACTCTCCACCTTATCATCATCTGTACTTTCAAGTATCGCAACAAACTCATCTCCGCCTATTCTGTATACCATACCTTCCTCTGCGACTGCACCTGCTATAGCGGCGGCTATCTCTTTTATAAGAATATCCCCACTCTCATGTCCAATCTTGTCATTCGTCTGCTTAAGCCCGTTGACATCCCAGAATATAACTGAAACCTCCGGTACATGTGGATAATAATCCCTTATCATATCAAGATACTTATTCCTGTTATATACCTTAGTCATATCATCTGTTTCTGAAAGATGCTTAAGATATTCTTCATTGACGGCTTTGCTTGCAATCGTGTCTGATATATGTATAACCATAAGCAATACAGCAAGTAAAAGCATGCATCTTGGAATTATAAAATATATAAAAAGTGTCCATGCCGGATTACTGTTCGCAGGAGCCGCCTTAAACATAGTTCCTGTTATATCAACATATTCATCTATCGTGCCTCTTGTAAGAACTACCATATTCGCATCACACAGACCATCATAATAGCCGACATACACAGATATCGCAAGACCTATTATACTAAGTATATATGTATAATATACCATCTTCCTCTGGCCATACTGCAGAGAATATATTACCGGCAGAACAATAAGCAGATACATATGATAAGTAAGCAGCGAAGCCTGTATAAATATAGCAATAACAATTCCAGCCATGGCACAATACTTTGTAATCTTATTCTCCATGCCAAGCACAGAACATACAACCACATTAAGTACTGTTACTACAAATGATAACAAAAGGCTCATAAACATAAGCTTTCCCTCAACTGTAAATATACCAGCACAGTTAAGCACCCACGTTATGAACGGAAATATCATAGTAAGAAACTGGCACTTAATAGAATATCTGTTAGCATCTGCCTCATACGCAGACACTACATACTTTTCCTTCCCCTCTATGTCATTATAATTCATACTTACATCTCCATAAATAACCTTCTGACATGACTAATAATATATGCCAAAATATCTCATTTTACCCCGTTACATTAATCTTCAAATACCTGCTTTATACTGTCATAGTGAAGAAATTCTCCCTTTGCAGCAATATTTTCAATCTCTTCTTTAGTCACAAATCTGTAGCCAAGAGCCTCTTCTGTCTGTATATGTACATCCTCATCGCTGACATCCTTTATAAATCTGTATACATCCACGAAGTAGTTATCTCCTTCGCCAGGATTTTCTCTTTTATATGTAAATACATAACCTCCATCTGCATCTGATACATCAATGCCGGTTTCCTCATACACTTCACGCTTTACAGCATCAAATGACTCCTCACCTGCCTGTGCTGCACCGCCTGATACTTCCCACCAGCCTGGTGCCCATGCCTTAGTCATAACTCTCTGTGTTATAAGGAACTTTCCATCAGGTCTTTTAATAACACCAAGTACCGTAAGATGATATTCACCATCCTTTAAGCACCAGTCATTTCTTTTCATGAGTCTGCCTGTCTTTTTCTTATCAGCATCATATATATCCCACATTTCCATGATAATAATCTCCATTCTCAAGCTAATATATCTCTATTCTATAATAATAAAAGTGTACTTTATTACTATACTATAACAAAGCACACTTTTCCATTAAATTATTGTTTTTTTATATGAACATGATTATTTCTGATGAATCTTTACCATATGTGCATATTCACCATCAAGCTTCATAAGCTCCTTATGAGTACCACGTTCCTTAATACCTTCTTCTGTAAGCATAAGTATCTCCTCAGCATTCTCTATAGTTGTAAGCCTGTGTGCTATGACTAGTGTTGTCCTGTTTTTAGCAAGCTTCTCTAAAGATTCCTGGACTATCTGCTCACTTTCATTATCAAGTGCTGAGGTGGCCTCATCAAATATAAGTATAGGTGGATTCTTAAGAAATACCCTTGCAATAGAAAGTCTCTGCTTTTGTCCACCTGAAAGCTTAACACCTCTCTGTCCGATATCTGTATCATATCCGTTTTCAAATGACTCAATGAACTCATGTGCATTGGCAAGCTTAGCCGCAGCTATAACCTCTTCATCTGTCGCATCAGGTCTTCCATATCTTATATTTTCTTTTATGCTTCCCATAAACAGATAAACATCCTGCTGTACAACACCTATATGGTCTCTTAAGCTTTTTAATGTAACGTCCTTTATATCAGTACCATCTATTCTTATACTTCCACCAGTTGCCTCATAAAACCTTGGTATAAGAGAACATAATGTTGTCTTTCCCACTCCTGATGGACCTACAAGTGCTACATATTCGCCCGGTTTTACGTTAAGATTAATACCTGACAGCACCTCATCACTGCCATCCTTATACTTAAACGATACATTGTCAAATGTTATCTCTCCCTTGACATCCTTAAGTTCTGTCGCATCTGGCTTTTCCTTAATCTCTGGTTCAACCGACAATATCTCAAGAAATCTTTCATATCCGGAATATCCGTTCTGGAACTGCTCTGTAAAGTTGATAAGTACTTTAACCGGCTCTGTAAATATATTGATATACAATAAAAATGTAACAAAATCAGTCAGATTGACCCAGCCCTTTGTTATACCTGCACCGCCAACTGCTATGACTATAACATTAATCATAGTTGTAAATGCTGTAAGACCGGCATTGTATGTTCCCATATAATGATAACTGTTTTTCTTTGCCTCAAGGAAGGCATCATTTCCCTTTTTAAACTTTTCACACTCTATATCCTCATTGGCAAATGATTTTACAACCCTTATACCAGAAAGATTATCTTCTATCTGCGCATTTATCTCCCCTATACGAACTCTGTTTCTTTTAAATGCCGTCTTCATTCTCTTGTTAAGGAAATATGCAAACACAAGCATAACCGGAACAAGGATAAATGCTGCAAGCGTAAGCCTTAAATCTATAGAGCTTAAAATACATAATGCTCCAACTATCTTTATAAGCGATATAGTAATATTCTCCGGACCATGATGTAAAAGCTCTGTTATATCAAACAAATCTGATGTTATTCTTGAAAGCAGCTGTCCTACCTTCTGATCATCATAAAACGAATACGAAAGCTTCTGGTAATGATTAAATATCTCCGCTCTCATATCATACTCAATCTTAGCACTCATGACATGTCCATAATTGGATATATAATAATTACATCCCCACTGGATAAGCACAAGAATGAAAAGCACTATAACTATAATAGTAATATTCTTTAAAGCTTCATCTGCTGACATATATGCCACTTTAGATGTTATAAATCTTACTACCAGCGGAATCACAAGCGCCACCGCCGCTGACATCATGGCAAGTATCATATCTAATATAAATGTACCAAGATATGGTTTATAATATCTGGCTAATTTTTTCAGATTTTCCTTCATCAGTTTATATCCTCTTTCTTTAAAACTCTGTTCATTATAACACAACTTTCGTATATGTGCAAAAAAGACTTTTGCATTACTACAAAAGTCTTAAACATATAACACTAGTGCTCCGCCTTCATAACCTGTACTGGAACTCCAAGAAGCACCGCCCCACCAAGTATATTGCCAATAGTAACAACAATCATACTTTTTATAACTGCCACTGTTCCAATATTGCCAAGCAGCATATATCCTATAGAAAATGTACTCATATTAGCTATACAGTGTTCAAAACCGGCAACTACGAATGACATTATAATACAAAACATAATAATAAGCTTTCCGCTTTCACTCTTTAACTTAGTTCCAACAAGCACCGCCATACATACAAGGAAGTTGCAAAGAATCCCCCGGAGTAAAAGCTCCGGTACACCTGCTGATATTTTTGAATATATAAAGCTGTTATAATAATCTACCATTATAGCGTGTGAAGCCTTACTATATACAAACATCGCTGATAATAAAAAAGCCCCAACAAAGTTTCCAACATAACTTACAACCCACACTTTAACCATATCCTTAACTGATACAGTTTTATTATACACCCCTACTGCCATAACGAAATTATTACCTGTAAATAACTCACCATTTAAGAATACTACAAGAACTATGGCAAGTGAGAATAAAAACGCCCCTAACAACTTTCCAAACTGTGGATATGTAGAATACAGCACTGCTGCACTTACATTGGATAATATAGTCGCAACAACTATATAAAAT
>ULYR01027929.1_pt1 | contig 14681 bp, 8 predicted proteins | sample 1962341 | NCBI WGS metagenome assembly ULYR01 (sample SAMEA4835868, study PRJEB28245) | human gut metagenome | biome: gut microbiome; material: fecal sample | place: Denmark | collected 2008 | reverse complement strand
CCGTTAGGGAATGTCACTACATCAATCTGAGTGTAAGGGAAGAACTTACTTGGATTCTCGCAGAACATCATGGCTGCCACATTGCGAAGCAAACGGTTTTCTTTTGGTCCTGTGTACAGTTCCATTTGGTCAAGTATGGTAGAAAGCGGAGTCGTTATCACATCATCAGCCAGTTTGCTACCCACTTTGACAAGATAATCACGAAGAAGCACCAGAGAAATATCTTCCAACTGGATGTCGCTATTTCCTCGTTCGTCAAAAGGCATACGGTTGGCCAACTCACGCAATTCAACAAGAGCTTCGCCTCTTGCCTCTATGCTACTTGTCCCGCTACGGATGTAGAAGTATTCTTTGGTTCCTTTTGCCGTTACATTTACAGGTACAGAATAAGGGCGATAACTACCAGCAGGACACCATATAACAATCAACTGCTTCCCGTCTACTTCCTCTACAGAAGTTCGAGGTAAGTAGTATGGAGCCATTTTGTTGTTGTAGCCCACCATCTCCTGCAAGATGTTATCTATCTTTTCCATTGGCACACCTTCTACAGGACGAATTGCCATACCAGTCTTATCGTCGGTATCTACACCAACGATGATATATCCACCACCAAGATCGTCGAAATCATTAGCGAAAGCACATATACTATGATATATGCTTCCTGGGTTCCAACCTTTCTTGAACTCAATGCGGTTGGATTCAATTCTCTGCTTGTTAAGCAGGTCGTTTATGTTTATTGCGAGTGCCATAACTTACGCTTTTTGTATTTTAAACGAGTTCTTCAGATTCTTGGATTCCTTACATTCGCAGCGAGCATTCTTTTGTGGGTACTTGAGACGGAGATATTGTTGTAGTTTGAATCCGACCATGAATTTACATTTATGATAATATAGTTATTGAATAATCATCGTAAGCCAACAATCCTTCTTTAATTAGCTTTCTACAATGTCGAATAAAATTAACCCTGTTGCTCAAAGAGTTTTGTAACTTATAAATAACTCTATCTTCAAAATTAATGTTTCCTAAAGATAGAGCAGTTTGGATATAGTTGGAGTTCTTTGATTGAGCGGCTATTGCAGTTGCTAATTCTTTCTCAAACATTTTACTGTTTGCTACTTGGTACATCATTATAATATAATGTCCTAAAGCATCAGTGGTTGCAAACACGATTGAATTCTCATCGGTTATAAAGGTTCCATGTTTAAATTCTTCTTTGTGTGGTTCATCTTTGCAATTGATGAGATATGGTGGATTATTGAAATTTGCTAAAGAACTAAATGAATGCTCTAACTTTTTAGTTTTTTTATTGTAATGGAAAGCTACACTATCACCATATGAAATCCAATGGTATTCTTCGTTTGAAATTCTCCATACTACAGCTAATGTAGCAAAGGATCCTTCATCATAGAATTTATTAAGCAGAAGTCCTCCTTCTTGCCGAGCTTTTTTTTCACATTCATTGTAAAATGGTTCCCAGATATCCTCGAGCCAGATATTAAACGAATCAAAGTCAATAAAAGGTTCGTTAGGAATATGATCTATCAGGTACTGAGACCATAAGTCTGCAAATACGCCACCGCCGCCAGCACCATCGGAAACAGCTATCCACTTTTCTGTAGCTTTTGCTGCGTCTTCATTTATGGTATCTTCTTCTATTTTAGAAATTGACAAACACTTCATTGATTCTGACTTATATTTGTGGGAGTTCCTATATCCATTAGTTTGATGAGTGTTGTTGCATCAGCATTAACACCCATAGCAACATGACGTCCATCACGTGTATCATTCAGACAGCGTGCTATATCTGCATTATATCGTTCAGGCAAAAGGCTTGACATGTCAAATAAAGCCTTTGAATAATCATCATCCAACTCCTGTTTGCTGATAGGACATGCTATTGAAGTTGAATCCTTCTCTGCTGTAAAATGTATATTGAAGAGGATGACATTTCCGTCATTGGTAAACATAGCCTTCAGTTCATTTGCTTTTTGAATTACCGTATCAAGAGAAGCATGATTGAACCAGCCATCAGTTATATGTATGATAGTTGGAGGATAGCAATCCTTCTCATGATGTTCTATCATCCATTTGTCAAGTATATTTTTTGCATAATCAAAAGCTTCGTGATAATGAGTCCAACTACCATCGTGACGGGCACTAATCCATTGTACCTGTTCAACTTCTTTTACTTGCACCCCTTTCCTTGTGCGTATCTCTTTTCTTGTGACTATCTTAGTATATGGATGATTTTTCAACTCTTCAGGTGAAACGAAGTCTCTACCTTCAAGTTCTCCTTGCCAACCGCTGTATGCTTTTTCTCCATATCCAATGACTGCTATATCGTAATAGTGGCGAGTATCTCCCATTTTGATGCATCTAAGCACTAATTCATTAATTTGAGCATTGACAATACGTGCAGCAGCCTCTGCCTTTGTCATTTCTTCTCCATAAAGAGTAGTTAGATTCTGCATACTGACCGAATGGTCAATAAGGAAGATGAATGCTGTTGGGGTATTTCTAGTAATCTGGGCTGTATATGGCAATTTAATCTGCATTTGTTGGGACTTAGTCGGAATAGGTATACCGAAGTTGTTTATATTGGTAATATATTCTAATGGTATAAAATTCTTTACCAACACCTCTGCCTGATAGAATTTCTGCTCTTTATCATCAAGATCAAAGTGTTTATTCGCCTTAACGGCCGAAAAATGAATCGCCCTGAAATCTTCTATATTGTCACCCACACGAGCACCATTTTTTGTTGCATTTCTGTCGGCATATTGGCTGTATCTCCAATAGATGACTTGAGGGTCTATTTCCAGTAATACTGGATTGGAAATCCTGTCTTCGTTCATAGCTATATACATCATGGGGTGCTGAGTGACAAAACTTACACGAACATAGTGCTGCAAGCCATCACGTACATCGAGCGAACGCGAACTGTCGCTCCCTCCAGGCTTTGCAATGGTGATACCTTTTTCTTCGCAGTCCGCCCAAGAATAAAGTCCACCATTTTGAATTATGGAGTGCAGGTTGTCACGATCTGTAAAATGGTACAATTTCTTAATACCTTGTTGCTCTATGATGGCTTGAAATGCTTGCCAATTGTGCTTCTTTTCCATAATCATTATTTTTATTCAAACGGTGAAAGCTATTTGTGCGAATACTTTTTGTTGTCTGTTTCCATTGAAGGTCTGAGATCATCAAACGGATAAAGACCTTCTGCGTAAGCTTTGACAAGGTAGGCATGGGAGAGCGGTTTCGTCTCGCTATCTACATCATCGCATATATTGTAATCCAGCAAAATAATAGTTGATGTTTCGCTTGCTTTGCGTAATCGTTTAATGATGTCAATCGCTTTGTGCTCTAACATCCAACGATATGTAGGGATATAAATCTGATGCTTTGCTTCCACATAATCTAAAATTTCATTACCATGTACTCCTTTCCTATGGCCAAGTACTCTTCCATGTTTACGTACAGTCCGCTTTATACCCTTCATGGTGTCGTTGTAAAATACAGAGGTGTCAATATCCTCATTCTCAAAAACTTTGAGCCCTTGCCATATTCCTTCAACACTATAGGCTGTGTATTCCTTGCTGAATGGTACTGGAATGCAACCGTATGGATAGAATGGACTTAACTTAATCAATCCATCCTTAGCTTGGCTCGTCACATCGGCAATGATGGCATTAGGATATTTCTTGAGGATATTCTCGGTTTTCTTCCGCTTCGACTCTATTATAATCATTTTAGTAACAATTATCGTCAATTAGTGTTGATTCTGGTATGTCTGGCATCATACTTTTAAAATGCTTTTCCATTCCTTTGGGTATATGTACTTCTTTTGGATAAAAGTCTTTTATATATTTCCTTCCCCAACCTTGACGAGTTAGTAGACTACCGATATGCCTAATCGTCTTTGGGAGATAAATAGCTTTTAGTTCCTGATTATAATTGAAGGCCCCACTCTCTATAGACACCACACCATTGGGAATAATTATTTTTTTGATAACCTTGTTATGGCGAAATGCTCCATTCGCTATTATTTTTACACCAATAGGGAACTCAAAATAATCAATGTTTGGAATAGTTAACAGTAACTCACCATCACATGATACAATACAATTATAATATGAAATACATTTTTTGCCTTTATATAAGACAAAGTGAGGTAAATCAAACATCTTAATGTCTGGTGAAATCCATAGTAACTCATTTTTGTCAGATAATAAACAATCATTACAACAATGAAATTTACTAGAACGGCTTTTCGCATATGTCAAGTTTGAGGGTAAAGCTTTTGTCCCAATTTTGAGTAAGGATGAAGGCAAACAAATTTGACGGATAGAATGGCAACCATTCAAAGCAAAATCATTCAATTCATTCACGCTATCGGGAAGAAACAATGTTGGTAGATTCCTGCAGCCTTCTAACGCATTAACCCCTATGCATTTGAGGTTGTTGGGCAGAATAAGCTCTTCTAATGAATTTCCTATATAGGATACACCAAATTCTGGGTCTGGGTCTTCATCACCTTCAAATGCATGATCTCCGATTTTAACACATTCTGATGCAATGGAATAGCATTTGTGGGGTAATGAAATAGAATACCTTATAAGTACATGTTTGTCTTCTGTATATATGACACCATAATTATCAATTAGCACTTTTTCGTGGGTTATAAGTGTGTTATTGAAGTGATTTTCTAATGGAAAGTGTTTGGGTACAACAACAACATCGCAAAATAAGGTGTTTTCTATATGTTTTTTATCAAAGGAATATGGCAAGACAAGAACTCTAGGTATGCTTAAAAATGCCAATTTGTCAATACTCTGTATTCCTTCTGGTAGTTCTATAATAGTGTTCGTGTTCCAACTATAAATAAGTTTTTCAAAGTGTTCAGTGTAAAGCGAGTCCTGATTTATTATAAACCGTCCAGATTTGTTGGAGATAATTGCACATCCGTTTAATGCGCCTACTGCTATTTCTTTAATTCCATCTGTTATTGTAAGATTTAAATTGCAACTAGAAAATGAAGCCTTTCCTATATAGTTTATCGTTTTATAGTTGATTGTTTCCAGGTTACAACAGTCCTTAAATGCTTCATCTCCAATAATATCCATATCAGAAGTGAATGTAATAGATTTGAGTTCCTTTAAATTGGAAAAACTTCCTGGTCCAATATATTTTAATTTATTAGGAAATATAATAGTTCGTAATTGGGAAATATGTTCATCATAAAAGTCATCCATAGAAAAAGCCCCATTCATAATTTCTTCCAATGACTCAGGGAAATTTAATGTTTCTATTGATTCACACCCAAAGAATGCACTTTCTTCAATTTTCTTTGTAAAGTTAGAAAAATAGACGTTCTTCAATTGTTCACAATTACAAAAACACCCATTGGGAATTTCGGTTATATTACATGTAGATAAATCAACCAATTGTAGATGTTTACACAAATGAAAACAATATTCTCCTAGACGTCTTAGAGTGGAAGGAAATACTAATTCCTTTAGCGAACATCTTCTAAATGCATAATCTCCAATAACAGACACATTAATGGGAAGTCTAAACGATTCTGATAAGTGAGTGTCTGAAAATGCAGAATGTCGTATCTTTATTATCTGTTCTGGTAACCAATCATCAAAAACTAAGCTGTCAAATAGATGCTGACCAAGAATTCGTGCAGATTTGTCAAATTGAGCAGATACAAGATCCTTCAACACAACCTCAGTATGGTCTTTTGTCAATATATAACCGTTAGAATAGGTGAACCAAGGAGAGTCCCAAGATAAAACGCTATATTTATAATTAAATGATTTAGGGTTGAAATATCTTAATGTAGAAGGTAAGTGAATTTTAAGTTTTGATTTTATCTGATAATCAAATGCATCTTCGCATATACATATTGTTCCTTCTTTAATATGGATTTCCTTTGGTGTATTCTCTGAATAAACAAAACCTATTACTGAATTTTCCTCTTTATTGTATATAACACCATCCTTAGAACAAACACCTGTGCTTTTTTTCCTCTCTTCTGATATAAAGTCATTAGTATTCCAAAAATGTAAAAGTTCTTCTACATCTTTTTCTGTTACAAAATCGAAATCTTCAAGTGTTAAAATATTACCGCTATATGCTTTAATAAAAGTAGAATAATATAAACCTAATATGTCATCTGAGATAATTAATTTGCAAATAAGTTTTATAAGCTTACTGCTATTTAAATCTTGGTAGTCTATTTTACGAAACAGCAAACAATCGTTTACACCATATTCATCTATAATTCCAAAAGAAACTGACATTAATTTAAGAGATAGTGCAGTAATAGCTAATGCGAAGTCGTCCATATGGGAATCATACGTAGGTTCCCTATATGGGTGAGTAAAATTGGGGCTACCCAATTCCCTACGGCTGTCACCCTGTTTGCTTTGAATAAACAAGCCATCATAATCAATCAGTACAATATCTCCATTATCTCTAACTAAAATATTATCAGGTTTTATATCGCCATGAGCCAAGTCGTGTGATAACAGCCATTTTGCCATAAATCTAAAATTGTAGCAGAGTTCATGTAGTGCAAATGGATTTCCCTTGTATTGTAGGATATATTTATCTAGGGTAGTTCCCTCGACCCAATCCATTAGAAGTACAGGAAATTCTGTTTCATTATCTTGTGAGGTGTAAACGAACAACTCTTTATCATAATACTGAACTGAAACAAAATATGGAGATTTAACTTGTTTCAAGACTTTTGCAATTTCTCGGTACCTTTCCTCTCTTCCCTCTTGTTCACGAGTAAAGCACTTAACTGCGTATGTCTTATCTGTTTCAATATCTTTCATTTTGAATACGACAGCAAAATTTCCACTGGATAGAATGGGATTGCCATCGCAATCAAGAATAGGACGTAGATTGTTCAACTTATCGAAATTGTATTCCGCAGTACGAATAGCTTCGATATATTCTGAAATTAAAGGATAGTTCATGTCTTTGCAATTTTAGTAATTAGAAATAATATCATTTTAGGCACAGAATACAAATGTTTTCAAATATACTTTGTATTATAGCAACAAATATCTGCAAGTTTTAATAACATCTTGTATTCCTTATCAAGTATATCTTGTATAAACTGAGGCCTTTTTATATAGATTCTCCCACCCTCAATCTCTATGTCATGACTACTTACAAGTATCTTTATATTATGCAACTCTTGTCCATCCTTATTTCTTGCGAATAGAGTTCCATTGTTGTTGTGGCACAATTGATTACGGAGTGGTAAAATAGTGTGGTGAATATATTCTGAAATTTCAGAATATTTACCATTTAACTCAATTCCATATTTATGAGCTATACAACTTGGCCTTTCTTTTACAGTTTCTTCCTTTGCTATTCTTGACAAAATGGACTCGTAATAAGAGTACACCATAATAAGCAACGCTTGATAAAACAATTGCATTTCATCATAACAAGAATCTACACGTGATATTTCTGAATGATATATAGAACTATAGATTTCAAAATCCCCCCCTGATTCAATGTTTGCCAGTTTATTTACTTCTTTTTCTTGTTGATCTATCCAATTATTAAGTAGAGAGGGAAATCTATTAAACATTGAAGATAGAAATTGATATTGGTTTGTTATCAATAAACGGATGGGATGAGGTACAGATATCATAGTACGTTATTTTTATTTTGAAGATATTTGTGTTGAGCGTTTTTGAGTTTGTATACCCATTGCCTCCTTCGGCACATAGGCCGTTGCTACCAAACAACTGTCGAAAACTTTTATAACAACACGTTGTTGTCCTGCAATCCTCGCCACTCTTCCATGAATTCCCTTAAATTTTCCTTCGGTTACAACAATTTCGTCACCCAATTTGAACTGGATATTGTTAGAGGTCACTGGGATGATGTGCGGATTCTTAATGGAAATAAGTCTGATGAAATTATTCATCGCTTCATCACAGATGGTAAGTGGAGGATTACGATCGGGATTGTCTTGACGTTGGGAAGTGTGGTCGAAGTAATAACTTAGTAGATTTCTGCTTTCATTAGTACTTACTTTGATTTCATAGAGCAACGTTTCAACTTGTTCTGCTGTAGCGTGAACAAATAGGAAAGAGGGGAGAAGTGGCTCTGTTATGATTCGCTTCTTGCCTTGCTTCTTGATTTCTTTGTATCGCAGAGGAACATAACATTCCAATCCTTTTGCTTCTACAAAGGTCTTTGCTTTGATGATACGTCCATACGAAACGCGCAGAACGAACCATTGCTTGTTTTCAGAAGGCACATTCTCTACCGACACCCCACCTTTGTTTTTTGAGATGGAGGGCGTACAAGAGGTAAGTCTTGCACTTGAACACGATGAACCTGTGTCAGTAGGTTGCCCATTATACAATGAAGCGTCAGTCGTTGGAGGCTGTTTGGTGTTATCTTCCAATGTTGTATTCAAAGGTTAGATGAAAACCAGTAAAATTTTCTTTGTAAGAATTGTCAAATATTGACTACAAAAATAAAGAAAGTTGTTGAGATTAAAGAACTATATCTTGGAAATCTTAGCATTAAGGGCGATTTTTAATGTTTAGAGAGTGCATTGCCCTGTTATAAATAAAAAGCTATTGCCATGGGCCAGTTAGTGTCACTACAAGCTACATCTATTTTTACCGATAGTTATCCATTTTTACTGAAAACGAATTATGTGGAGCTATGAGCATCTATATTTGACTTGTTTTTGCTTGTTTCAATCCCATAATTTAGCATCCATATTTGTACCAACAAAAACTAAATCACTGATTATCAGTATAGTTTATTTTCGAGGAGGTGAAGTAAGTATAGATAACTGCCGAAAGGTAAACACATAATAAACAATAAGCAAAAGCGTGCAACTCAATGAGTTACACGCTTTTTGCGTTCGTTTATGGGGCTCTGGTTCTTAGTAAGCATCCCATGCAGGCCGTATTGACAACATAATACGATATGGGGTTGGATAGTTCCGCATATGGAAACTACCCAACCCCATTTATTGGTATTTTTCAGATTCTTTTGAAGAAACCTTCATATTCTTTATCCAATATTTTCCAAATACCATTTTTGCGACACAGAAATGAAGGAACGGATTGATACGGCATGTCGTTCGTATCAATCTGTGATGGTGTAGATGCCAATAGGTACGGGAAAAACTGTTGTAAATCTTAGGGGGGACTTGTCTTGCACAAATAATAAACTCAACCGCCTAAAAGCAGCGGTTGAGCTTAACAAGTATGTGTTTTTTGAGTTTTATCGGACACCAATAAATTGTTATTTACGAAGAAGGCAAGCGAATGAAGCATTTGCTTGCCTTTGTCTTTTCACTGCTATATAATCCTCTCTTGCATGAAAAAGTATATTAGGATAAATCATTTAGCATGACTTTGCTTATTGTCCTAGATTGAATTTTATAATGCCTTTTACAAATGCCTTAATGATAAGCTCAGTCGTATTACTTGCATTAAACTTAGAGAGCAAATGCGCCTTGTGCGTATTAATCGTATTTACGCTCACGTTGAGGTTGACGGCAATCTCGTGTGCTCTCAGTCCGCGTGCCAATTGGCAGAGCACATTGTGCTCTTGTTGCGTTAAGTGGCTGCCCGATTCAGGAATGTGCATCTCAATGTGGCGCACCAATTGCTGAAATCGCTTGCAAAAGTAGTTGTCACCCCGTGCTATGCTGCGCACAGCCAAACATAACTCATCTATATCGCAACTCTTAAATACCACACCATCCGTGTCAGACTGCATGATAGCATTAATGTGCCATATCTCCTCGTGAGAGGTGTATACCATTGTGCGCACCTCAGGCTCCATGGTATTAACTTTCTCTATCAAGTCAATACCAGAACCGTCAGGAAGGTCGAGGTCGACAATGCACAAGTCGAAGTGTTGCTCCGATTCGAGTAATTGCGTGGCATCGTGCAGTGTAGAACTCACGGCTACCTTATCCACTTCGGGCATATGCAGTAAGCATACTTTCAGCCCTTCAAGTAGTATGGCATGGTCGTCGCAAATGAGTATGTTAATCTTTGGTGTCATATATATATAATTGTCTTGTTTTTTAAAAATATGTTGCAAATATATCCGTTTCCGTTTGTTTGCATATCATTATAAATAATGATTTTAATCGACATTTGTTAAAAGTATCTTCTTTATGTTTTTTTAAAAAAGGCGAGTGCAAAACAAAATGAAAGTTTTCAGACTTTCATTTTGCTTTGCACTCACCTTGCACTATCTTTTGATAAGATAGGCTGCGGCTCGGCAAAACAAGATGAAAGTTTTCAGACTTTCATTTTGCTTTGCACTCACCTTGCACTATCTTTGTATTCTTCTTTTGCAAAAAAATCTAATCAACAATGAAAAAAGCTAACCTCCTCGCTTGTTTGCTCAGTCCGATGTTGGCTATCGCACAGCCACAAGCAGACTCACTGCGTCATCTCATACACGTTAAAGGACCTCAAGTACATTTACTGGCCCAAATGGCCGAAGCTACAGCTACTTCCCACCCCGACACGGCACTTCACTACGCTCAATTGGCTCGCCAACGCAAGGCTGCAGGGCGCGACCTCATAACCCTTGAGGCCGCTACGGGCGAAGCTCTTATGGCACAAGGACAGATAGAGCAGTCGCTCAAACACTTTACGCAAGCCTATAACCAAGCACGCCAACAACACCTTGCACCGGAAGCGTACAACCAACTCTGTAGTATCGGACTCTGCCATAGCCGCATGCAACACTTCGATAAGGCTGCCAAATGTTATGACCAAGTAATCGCTTATGCTACTCGTCATAAGAATGCGCAACTCGCCTTCTCTGCCTACCAAAACTATGGCGCGATGTGTAGCCGCATGGGGCGTGTTGAAGACTGTCAACGCCTCTTGCTTAATGCGCTGAAATATCAAAGTGCTGCCGATCCCGCCCTTCGCGTATCGGTATATGCGGGGTTGGGCACGATTCTTACCTATAACGCTGCCACCTTCCCTAAAGCGGAACAATACCTGCGTCAAGGCATTGCCATTGCGCGTCGAGCTCATGAACCGCTTGCTGAGGCCAGTTGTCTCTCACCGCTCATCACGCTGCTCACCCAACAACCGCAACGTTATGCTGAGATTCCTGCCCTTATTGCGCGGGCCAATACTATCGTCAGCAATGCGGCCCCCGATGGTACAGAGCGTATGCAGTTGGAACACGCAAAGATCAACTACTACTTCGTTACTCGACAATGGTCGCCAGCCCTCCAGTCGGCATTGATGCTTTACGAAAATGGTCCTGCGGTGTCGTCAGAGCGTGATAAGGTCATGCTTATGGTGGCACGGGCTTATGAGGGTACGGGCAATCCACAGCGAGCTTGCTACTTCTATCGCGAAGCCTACTACATAGGTGACTCTATTCACCAACTTGATGTGCAACAGCAAGTGGGTGATGCAGCTGCACGCTACGATGCAAAAGAGAAGCAGCTCAAAATCACTCAACTACAAAAGAACGCTGCTGAGGCTGAGGTGAAGCAATGGCGCTTAGGTGCTGCACTCGCAGGGATTGTTCTATTGCTCTTTGCCACCATTGTTGCTGTTATTATTTGGCAGCGCCAGCAGCGTCGTAAGGCACAACTCGACCAAGCGCGTCGTTATATTGATGGCATTGAGAGCGAGCGTAAGCGTTTGGCGCAGGAGTTACACGATGGTGTGTGCAACGACCTCCTTGTGGCTGAAATGCAAATGTCCACCTCTACTGATGTTGGCTCTGCTGTGGCGCAACTGCAACAGGTGCGTGGCACGATACGTCAAATCTCCCACCAACTTATGCCGCCCAATACGACCTTTGCTACGCTCGATCAAACGCTCTCTGCATTGGCTTATAAGTTACAGGAGATTGGCCAATTCAGCGTAACCTTCACAGATGCTACTCCTGCCAACGCTCCCTATGACTGGAGCCAACTTCCTACTGAGCAAGCTTACCAACTCTATCGCATTGCGCAAGAACTCATTACCAACCTTGTCAAACATACGCAAGGACTCACGCATATCGACATTGCGCTTGCGCATAGCGCTGTCGCTCCTACTGTTGAACTAAGCATTTCGCACAATGTTACGACCTCTCCCATAGCTCCTTTTGACGCAGCTTCTACTGCTACGACGACTGGTATTGGCATTCAATCTATCAGTGAGCGTCTGAAAGCTATCAGTGCTACTATCAAGTTTACGTCCGACGAGCAAGGGGAGCATACGATTATTACTTGTTGAGACAGTAAATAGTTCTCGTCTATAACGAATCGTGTGGGTACGGTTGCTTTAATAGATAAAAACTGCAATTTGTCTGCCTAATTGGGGGGCGGGTTTGTAACCCGCCCCCCAATTAGGCAGACAAATTGCAGTTTATTTTTTACACGTTACTTATCGCTTAATGAACTTGAAGTTTTTGAAGTAAACTTGCTGTTCTGTACCACTGATATTAGTGATACGGAGTTTGGAAGCTTGCATACCACCGAGTTCATTGCCTGTGTGGATAACAGGGTCGTCGGCCTTGTAGTGTAATAGGCTTACTTCCTTCCAAGCCCCCTTCGTGAAGAGTTCTAACTTAAAGCACTTAGCTACATCGGCCTTGCCCAAGTTGAACTCCATACCTGCAAACGTAATGTCGCGATCACCCTCGATGGTGAAAGCTGCGTTCTTCGGCCACTTGATCACTTCAAGCGAAGGAGATACTGTTACGTCATTGCCGCGTACACTGATAGGTTGCAATGCCAACTGGGGCACATCGGTTACAATCTTGAATGGATTGTACTCTGACGAATTGTCAAGTTGCGTGCCATTTGCCTTGTTGTAAGCATCTACCGTTTGACTAAAGAGTTTATTCAGCGTGGGCAATAATACCTTGGTGGCTACCTTAATGCCAGGCTGTAGGGCATGACGCACGTCAGAATTCTCCAATTCGTACATCTGCACTTGCAAAGCATGCGCCTGCTTATAAGCCATGTCAAATTTAGGAAAACCTGCATTATTGGGATAGAGTTGATTCATAGCCATAATGCAAGTGGCAATACCATAGTCAGCCACGTTCTTACCCTGCAAGAGCCAAGGACGCAATTCGCGCTTCAACTCTGGATTGGTATTATCGGCCAAGAGTTCGTCAACGGCCATACGCAGTTCATAGCACTTTATCGTCAACTGTTGTAACGACTTGGGGTCAGACTTCAGCGCGCCTTCGGCAATGCTCTTCAGCTCATCGCCCTCTTCGCGACGGAAACCATGACCATTGGGGCCGAGGTCCTTATTATACAAGGCAAAGGTGCGAAGGGCTTCATAATTGTCGGGGAGTACAGCCTTTAAGCCCTTTTCCCAGTCACGCTGATAGTTGTAAGCCTTCATGTTCCACGTGTAGTCGGCAATGCCGTAGAGTGAAATCTTTGAAGCCTCAGCATGTTCCATAGGGTTAGAGACGAAACCTGAAACGTCGTCTGCAATGTCAAGGCCATTACCATAAGCCGGACCAAGGAGAATGTGATCGCGCACGAAGTCGCTAACGGGGAAGTTCCACCAGATGTAAGCCTTGCGGTCAATACGTTGGTTGATCCACTCCATGCTCTCCTTGTCAATGCAATGAACGACGGAGTTACCCGTCCACATGATTTGAATGCTCTTGTTCATCTTTGTGCCCAACGTGCGGAGGTAACCACCTGCATCGTTAGCCCAAGAACGGTTGTACTCCGTGGGGCACATGATGAGCGGACTCACATCGTGATGCTTCTTAACAAAGTTGTTGTCTACGTAGTTGAGCAGTTCGGCTTGCTTGTCGCCCTTAGCCCCCTCGCCCCAGATGTCGTCAAAGAATACGGCAAAAGAGCGAATGCCTAAAGCATACATCTTCTCAAACTTGGCGATTAAGGCATCGCGGTCGGCATCGTTCCATTTGATGTCAACACCCGGGTGAATAGCCCAATAGAAGTTTACGTTATTCTTCTTCGCACATTCGTTCAACTCTTGAATGCGCTTGGCTTCAGCATCGGGATAGGCTACGCGCCAGTGGTCGCGGTGATAAGGGTCGTCTTTAGGACCATAGATGTAAACGTTCATTTTGTTGCGGCCATAGAACTCTATTTGGCTCAAGCGTGCTTTGTGGCTCCAAGGCGTGCCATAGAAGCCCTCTACCGTACCACGGAAGGGAACGTCGGGCCAGTCGGTCACGGTGCAGCACTCTAACTTTCCTTCAGCCATTGACTGTAACAAGGTCTGTACACCATAGATTAAGCCTGCCTTATCGGCACCAGCTATAACAATCCCCTTCTCACTAATGTTGAGGTAATAACCCTCTGCGTGATTGGGGATAAGTTTGGCCACTTTGCTAATGCATTTGTCGCCTTTTACACCCAACGTAAGGGTGTACTTTGACTTATACAAGGGTGACACTTTGGCTTTTTCGAGCATTACAAGTGCCGTTTCGTACACCTCGTTGTTGCTCTGCTCGTTGGTAACGATTTTCCACGTTTTGGGCAAAGTGTTCAAGAACTTTCCTGTGCTCACCACTTTCTGTGGCACGGGGTTGACTAAACTAATTTGTGCTGTAGCAGGCATTGCTGCCAGCGCAGCCATCATAAGGCTGGTAAGGATGTGATTATGTTTCATAGAGGAAATGTGCAAATGCTTGGT
>ULYR01052036.1_pt1 | contig 14685 bp, 10 predicted proteins | sample 1962341 | NCBI WGS metagenome assembly ULYR01 (sample SAMEA4835868, study PRJEB28245) | human gut metagenome | biome: gut microbiome; material: fecal sample | place: Denmark | collected 2008 | reverse complement strand
CCTCCAAAAGTATAGTAATCCAACCAAGCTTTGCGTATATCTCCACCAATACCACTAAAGTATTCGTCAAAGGTGAGAGGCCAGATGCGTATCTCGTCACCTCTGCCTCGGAACTCAGTCACAACATCACTTGACAGGAAACGAGAGTTTGAGCCTGACACATACACATCTACATTCCGCATGTGTGTCAAGCTAAGAATAACCTCCACAAATTCTTCTACCAACTGTACCTCGTCCAAGACTATATAATAAGGATTGCCATCATCCACAACCTTTGAATCTATATAGTCGAGCAAGATATTAGGCTTTCTCAACCGTCTGTTTCGGAAATCATCAAGTTGAATTTCGATGATGTGATTATCAGTCACCCCATGTTCCAACAGCAGTTATGCCAGATGTCAAACAGCAGGAAAGACTTTCCACATCGTCTGACACCTGTTATAATCTTCACAAGTCCATTCCCACGTCCTGCGATAAGTTCATCCAAATATTTCTTACGTTCAAACATCATATTAGGGTACTTTTTTTGATATTGGTATCATATTTTACACCACAAAGATAACAGTTTTATCCCAAAAGCCAGCACAATCAATGAAAAAACTGCGTTTATCAAGTAAAAAAACAGCAAAATGTAGCATCGTAAACTACACAAAAATGTTTTTTAGAACAAAAGGGTATGACATGTAATCACACCCCACGTTCAAGGGAGTCGTTTCAACCGTACCCTTTATGAATTTCGTCCTATAACTTCCATTCACCACATTATGGGGTCGGTTAAAAGCGTTCCAAAGCATTCAATGAAATTTTTCCGACCAAATGTTTTGGCATTTAAGAAATTGTGATTACCTTTGCGGTCGCTAATTGAATATTAACTTTTTAAACAAATTTAGAATGCATTTAAATTCTGAAGAAAAAAAGGCGATCTTCGAGAAGTACGGTAAGTCGAATACTGATACTGGGTCTGCAGAGTCTCAGATTGCATTATTTTCTATCCGTATCGCTCATTTGACTCAGCACTTGAAGTCAAATCACAAAGATCATAGTACTACTCGCGCTCTGAAGATGCTCGTTGGTAAGCGTCGCCGTCTGTTGGATTATCTGATCCGCACAGACATCAACCGCTACCGTGCAATCATCGCTAAAGAGGAGCTCGGAATCAGAAAGTAATTGTCTGCACAGCAGCAATTATGCAAGAGATTAAGGCTGTCCGCAATCGGGCAGCCTTTTTTGACGCCAATTTTTGCACGAAACATTGCTGTCAATTCACGGATTTTGAGTATTTTCGCAGTTAATATTCAACTATTAAGAAAGTTATTATGATCGACAAGGTTACAGTTAAGATTATAAACAAATCCAACAACGATTTGCCACAATACTCCACTCCAAGCGCCGCCGGCATGGATTTGCGGGCAAACCTCAGCGAGGCTGTCACATTAAGCCCGCTGGAACGGAAACTTATCCCCACAGGCATATTCATCGAGCTGCCGGAAGGCTATGAGTGCCAGATACGTCCACGCAGCGGGCTGGCTCTGAAACACGGCATCTCCGTGCTCAACTCTCCCGGCACAATCGACGCCGACTATCGTGGCGAAATAGGCGTGATTCTTGCCAACCTGTCAAACGAACCGTTTGTTGTCAACCCGGGCGAGCGTATCTGCCAAATGGTTGTGGCCCGGCATTCCACCGTTGTCTGGCAAACTGCCGACACCCTCTCCGACAGCGAACGCGGCGCCGGTGGCTTCGGACACACTGGCGTGAAATAGACTATTTTTAAACATACAAAATGAAAAAAGCAACACGAAATATTCTTCTTGCAGTCTGCTTTGCGGCGGTGATACTGCCGATGCTTGCAGGAAAGCCGTCGGCCGCCGACAAGCGGAAGGCGGAATATGCGTTTATGGAGGCCATATCGAAAAAAGAGGCCGGCGACATCGACGCCGCATACGCTTTGCTGCGCCACGCCGTGACTCTCGACCCCGACAACCCGACAATAAACTACTACGTCGGATTTACTATGTTGAATCTCGACCGGACAACTGACGAGGAAGTAGACTCCGCAACGGCTCTGATGAGAATCAACACGATTGAACGCCCCGGCGACTACTACGAGAACTACATATACGCCATTCTCAACGCTTCGCTCAGCAACCATGCCGAAGCGACACGCGTGTTGGAGAACCTGGCAAAAAGATATCCGGCAAAGACCGAGCTGTTCCCTATGCTCGCAAAAAGTTATGCGGCACAAGGCAACTTCGACAAGGCCATCGCCACTATCGACAGCCTGGAGAAGACTGAGGGACGGACGGTGACAACCACTTCGATGAAGGTGAACTATCTTTTCAACACCGGCGACACGGCGGCAATCATAAACAACGGCAAACTGCTGCTCCACGACGCGCCCAACAGCGCTGTGCCAAACGCTCTGATGGGCAACATCTTCGCGCAGCTGAACATGCCTGACAGCGCATTCGCCTACTACGACCGGGCTCTGATCATCGAACCCGACTATGGATATGCCAACCTCCAGAAAGCATATCTATACAACAGTCTCGGCGACTCGACAAACTATGAGAAAGAAATTTCCGCAACCTTGCTCAACAAAAACATAGATGTCGACACGAAGGTGGACATTCTAACCGACTACATCCGCGACTGCATCCAGCAGGGCGACTCATCGGCAAGAGTGGACAATATGTTTCGCACTATTTTGAACCAGCATCCGCACGAAGCGCAAATCAGACACCTGTTCAGCGACTATCTGTCGTTCAAAAAGGACTATAAGAATGCCGCCGAGCAACTGTCGTATGTGCTCGACATCGACCCGTCGGACCCAAAGAACTGGGAACGGCTCATCTGGCTCGAAATCTTCAACAACAATTACGACAAGGCAATCGAGTCGGGCAAAAAAGCCGTTGAATACGCGCCCGACGAGCTGTCGCTATACCAGGCGCTCGGTTTCGCATATTTCAAAAAGGAGGACTACTCCAACGCAATCGCCACCTACGACACTCTGCTTGTACGCAACAAGGACATACAGATGGTCGACGAGGCCGACATCCACACTTCTCTCGGCGACATATACCAGCAGATTGGCGACACGGCAAACGCCATAAAAAACTATGAGGCGGCGATAAACATAAACCCAAGCAATGCGCTGACCCTTAATAATTTCGCATATTTTCTATGCACGCATAAGAAAGACCGCATCGACGACGCAGCCAGAATGGCGGAGATGGCGTTGGCGGCCGACCCCGACAACGGCTCGTATCTCGACACCTACGCTTTGGTGCTGTTTCTGAAGCACGACTATAAAAAAGCGTTGGAATTCATTGAGAAAGCCGCCGAGCATCGCGATTCCGACACTGGCAACGCCGAACTTTGGGAGCACTATGGCGACATCCTGTTTATGCTCGGAAAACCGGCGGAGGCTGTGGAGAAATGGAAAGACGCTCTGAAAGACAACCCCGGGTCGAAACTTCTGAAAAAGAAAATTGAAAACAAAACTTACTTCTATGAATAAATCATCAATCATTATAGCGCTGCTTGCCGCAATCTTGGCGATGTCAACATCATGCCGGTCGGCTCAGAAGGCAATGGTGTCGGAAACACGCTCCGGCAAAATCGCGGAATCCATAGAGGCGGATTGGAGCAATTCCGCCTTCAATCCTCTAACAGTCGCTGCCGCCGCGCCTGAATGGACCGACTTCTCCGCATCGGGCAACATCACGGTTTCCACAACAGGCAGCCTCAGCAGCGCAATCCAGATAAAAATGGTGCGCGGACGCTCCATTTCAATCTCAATCCGTCCACTGCTCGGAATCGAGATGGGGAAACTGTTTGTCGACAAGGATTCTGTCACGCTGGTCGACAAATACCACAACATCTACGTGCGCGAGTCTGTAAGCCAGTTGCTCGGCAACGGCATCGGACTCTACGCCCTGCAGAATCTGCTGCTGTCGCGCCCGTTCGACCTTACCGACGGCACAATAAGCGCTTCCAACGCATACCATTTCTCAGCCACCGCGTCCGACAATGAGCGACGCTGGCAGATGCGCCCGGCAAAGGCAAACCAGCTGTTCGGATATTTCTTCGACATGATTGAAAACAACGTGAGCCGGTTCAACGTGACGCTCAACAACGGGCAGCAGTATGCAATGGACTTTTCCGCCTTCAAGCCCGTCGACGGTAAGGTTATCGCAACCAGCATCTCCGCTCATATAGAAATCGGCGGAACAAAGGTGGGAATGGACTTAAAATACACCAAATCCATCCGCTGGAACAGCGGTGTGACCGACTACATCAGAATCCCCGACGGCGCGCGGCGCTACTCTCTGGCTCAATTATTGAAATCCCTCTAAAATATAAATACGAAAAAATGATGAAACGATTCCTTTGCATCGCAATCTCCGCCGCTGTCCTGCTTGGCGTTGTGGCTCAACAGCCGGCAATGACCGACATCAAAAAGCAGAAAAAGGAGGCGCAACAGGACATCAAAAAGACTTCCCAAAAGATAAAGGAAAATAAAAACGAGACGGCGAAAACGCTTGCCGACCTCAACCGCATAACGTCTGAAATCGATGCCAGCAACAAAAAAATTGCCGACCTCAATCTGCAGATTGCTGACATCAACGTGCGGATCCACGGTGTAAATAAGGAAATCGAGATGCTTGACTCCACTGTCGGCAGACTGCAGTCAAATTATCTGCGTGCCATAAAGAAAATCCGCATGCATAGGGTTTCAGGAAATAAAATGATGTTTCTGCTTTCTTCCGAATCGTTCCATCAGGCATACCGGCGCATGCGCTACCTCCGCGAGTTTTCAAGATGGAGAGAGGCGCAGACCCGACAAATCAAAGCGGCAAGGCGTAAATTGGAACAGCAGAAACACCAGCTTGTGGCTCTGCAGAATGAACGAAGCAAAACCATCAACACGATAAACTCCACCAAACTTTCGCTCGAGGGAAAACGCGCGGAGCAAAACCGCATCGTGAAGCAACTCAGAGAGGAGAAAGGCGACCTGATGCAGATTCTGCAGGAACAGCAGCGCAAGCTCAACCAACTCGACCAGCAACTCAACCGACTCATAGAGGCGGAGCAGAGAGCTGCGGCGGAACGGGCGAGAGCCGAAGCGGAAAAACGCAGAAAGGCGGAAGAAGAGAAGGCCCGCAAAGCCGAGGAAGCCCGCAAAGCCGAGGAGGCGCGGCTGAAGAAAGAGCGAGAGGAGCGAGAGGCGGAGCTGCGGCGCAACAAGGAGCAGCAACGCCGTGAGGCTGAAAAGAAAAAGAAGGAAGAGCTGAAACGCAAGCAGAAGGAGCTCGAGAAAGAGCAGGAACGTCTGCGCAAGGAGCAGGAACGCATCGACAAGGAACGTGAAGAGGCGCGTAAACGCGAGGAACAACGACGCTCACAGCCTGCCGAGTCTGACGAAGACATCCGCATGGACGGCAATTTCGAAAGCAACAAGGGCAAGTTGCCTGTTCCTGTGACGGGCAGCTACCGCATCGTAAAGCGGTTCGGACGCCACAAGCACCCTGTGCTTGAATATGTCACCATCGACTCTCCGGGCATCGAAATCGAAGCGGCGGCAAGTGCGGCGGCAAGATCTGTTTTTGCCGGAACGGTTACCAACATCTACAAGGTTGACAACGAATACAACTATGTTGTGCTTATCAAGCACGGTTCATACACAACCGTATACGCCGGTCTGAAAACGCTCAACGTGAAGAAAGGCGACTCCGTGAAGGCGGGACAGTCGCTGGGTTCTTTGTTCCCCGATGTCAACGACACGTCGCACGCCGTGCTGCACTTCCAAGTGCGCAAAGGCACAACAAAACTCGACCCTCAAGCTTGGATAAAATAATGCTATGATTGAAATCCGACGATATTCAAACACCGACAAACCCATCTGGGATGATTTCGTGAAACGGTCGAAAAACGCCACGTTTCTGCATCTGCGCGACTATATGGACTATCACGCAGACCGATTTGCCGATTTCTCGCTGATGGCTTTCAACCATCACGGAAAATTGACGGCGGTGCTGCCTGCCAACATCGTCGGCTCGACGCTGCATTCCCACCAGGGGCTGACCTACGGCGGTTGGCTCACTCCCGTGAAGCATTTCACGGCGGTGACGATGCTTGAGGTGTGGGACGCGATGATGTCGTTTCTCAAAGAGAACGGCATCAGGACGCTTGTCTACAAAGCCATCCCCTACATCTACCACCGCTACCCTGCCGATGAGGATCTCTACGCTCTATTCCGACATGGCGCGCAGATTGCCGAATGCAACATGTCGACGGCAATCATAGCCTCCGACCCAAATTCGGCATTCGACCGCCGCGTGCGCCGCACGCTGCGCCATGCCGAGGAAGAGGGCGTCGTCGTCAAGGCGAGCTACGACTACGCTACGTTCTGGAAGATTCTGTCGGACAATCTCAGCAACAAATATCAAGCCGCCCCGGTGCATACGCTCGACGAGATCGAGCTGCTCCACAGCCGTTTCCCCGACAACATACGCCTACATATGGCCTACATCGGCGAGGAGGCCGTGGCAGGCGCGGTGATGTTTGTCGACGGCAATGTGGCTCACGCCCAATATTCGTCGGCCAACGAGCGCGGAAGCGCCACGGGAGCGCTCTGCAGCCTCTTCAACCAGCTCATCAGAGTGGACTACGCCGATCATCGCTACTACGACTTCGGCACGTCGAACGAGCAGCACGGTCTGTTTCTCAACACCAACTTGATTGAGATGAAGACCGGGCACGGCGGACGCGGAATCGCCCATCAAATCTACAAAGTGGACATAAAGTGAGCGACAACCGCGTAAACATATCCAGCACCATTCTCCGCGCCATAAAGATGTTTGGGGGCGTGCAGGTGGTCAGCAACATCTGTTCGGTGGTGCTCAACAAACTTGTTGCCGTGTGGATTGGTCCGGCGGGAATGGGGCTGTTCAGCATCTTCAACTCCGCCATCGACATGCTGCGCTCTGGCACGTCGCTCGGCCTGCGCACAAGTGCCGTGCGCGACATCGCAATGGCTCACGGTTCGGGCGACACCAAAGCTCTTAACCGCATTGTCGCCGTCGTGAGGCGGTGGGCGTGGTTCATCAGCATCTTCGGTGCAGTCACAACGATGGCGCTCGCACCGGCTTTGAGCCTATGGTCGTTCGGCTCTACCGATCATCTATGGGACTTCGTGCTGCTGGCATGCGTGCTGCTTTTCAACGGCTTTGCCAACAGTGAGCTTGCAATCCTGCAAGGCCTTGAGAAACTGAAGCGGCTTGCAAACGCATCGCTGCTCGGCACGGTCATGGGGCTTGTCCTGTCTATTCCGTTGTTCTACTGGCTGCGAATCGACAGCATCCTCCTCTCGTTGATTGTCTACCACGCCTCGCTGCTCGTCGCGGCTTTAATCTACCGCCACAAGGGCTCTGCGAAAGTGACGGTTTCCAACAAGGAGGCTCTGCGCGAAGGCTCGGCATTCGTAAAACTCGGTCTGCTGATGACGCTCAGCGAGTTTATCACCATGCTGTTCAACTACATCTTCTCGGCTTATCTCAACCGCGTTGCCGGCACGGAGATTGTAGGATTCTATCAAGCGGGTTATTCGCTTGTGGGACGCTATTTCGGATTGATCTTCACTGCAATCGGAATGGAGTACTACCCGCGCATCACGCGCGTTTGCCACAGCCGTCTGCGCACTCGCGTATTTGCCTCGCAGGAGGTCAACATCATGATGCTGTGCCTGCTGCCAATCATCTCCATTTTCCTGATTGCAAGGGAACTGATTGTGTCGATTCTCTACAGCGGGGAGTTCCGTGCCATCATCCCCTACATCTCGTTTGCAATCGTGGGCACTGTGATGAGAGCATATTCCTGGTTTCTTGCCATCGTTATCGTGGCGAGGGGCGACGGCAAAATCTACATTGTCACCGAGACGCTGTCGGTGCTCACGGGTTTTGCGCTCAACGTGGCGTGCTATCACCTGTGGGGACTTGCCGGACTCGGTGTGGCATTCTGCCTGTGGTATGCGGCATATTGTCTGATTGTCGGTGTCGTTTATTTCCGCAGCTACGGCTACTCGCTGTCGCGCCAGTCTTCGCTGTTATCGCTCTTCACCCTGGCTTTCTGCGCGGCAATCGTGTTCCTTCTTAACGAAGGATGGCTGTGGGCAGCAATCGCCGCCACAGCCATCATATCCTTGTTTGCCGGCATCCGTCTGCGCCGGCTTGTCAGCCATCGTTAATTCTGCGTGAACGTGAAGTTCTGGTCGCTCGACCGCACGATGTCTTCCTGCGTATCCTGGTCATAAATGAGAATATGGAACGCCAGGTCGTATTTTCCTTTCGCCATGTGCAGCTCATCGTAAGGCATAAACAGGCGGAAGTCGCTGAAGCGCGTGCTATCGTAGTTAGGCGTGAACGAATCCGGACAGCAAACCTGACCGCCCGTTGTGCCGTAATCGTTGTTGTAGTCCTTCAGGAAGTCGCCTCCCTCATATTTGAAATAAGCGACGCATTTTCCTTCACGTCCATTCATTCCGTCAACCGTAAACTTCACGTGGATGAGCATTCCCTTCTTACCGTTCTGCCATTGGTCATAGTCGACCCACACATTCTCCACATTGCCTGAGAAGCGGCTGGCGCTGGCGTCCTGGGTGATGTCGATGCGCACTTCCTGCGAGCCCGACGTGATTTTCATATAGTCCGAACGGCTGCTGCTTGAGTTGTTTGCCTCGCAACGCAACGTGAACGATGTGCTTGTGCGGTTCTCCACCGAGCACCACGAAGGAATGCCCCAAGTGTCCCACGACGACACTCCGCTCACGGTGAATCGTTCTGTTCCGCCCGACGAGGAGAAGTTGGTGCTTACCGATGTCTTTCCGTCCACCTTCAGCGTGCCGTCCGAAACGTTGCCGCTGCCGCTGTAGAGCGTAAAGTTCTGCTGATAGATACGGCTGCCGTTGCGCCACACCTCGAATCGGTATTGACCCGTCTGGTCGTAGGCGCCGCCGCCCGAACGGCCCCAACCTCCGATGCCGCAATAGTTCTCGCCCGGATCTACAGTCATTTCAAACGAGTTGGTATACCCGCTTGGCGATGTGCTGCTCGACATGAGCGTGCCGTCAGGCTTATAGATTTTGTATTTAAACGCCCAGTCCTGCGAGCTTGAATATGTGCTCTTGTAATATATACGCGGCATCAGATAATGCACGTCGGCGGCACAAAGACGCTCGCCATAGGCATTAAGCACATTGTCGTCGATGTCTTCGTTGCGAAACGACACGCTCGTGATTTTAAACGAGTTTGTCCGCGATGTGGTCGACGGTGTTGACTGACGGCGCGACGGCTGCGTGCTGCTACTGCTGCGCTCTTTTATTTTTCTGTTGCAGGCTGCTATACGCGAGTCCAGATTGTTGGTCTTGGGCTTGTCGGGGCACGCTTTGGCTGCGGCAAAACGCTTCTTTGCCTCGGCATAGCGTCCTTGCTTGTAAAGCGACTCTGCCTGTTGAAGATTCTTAGTGTAGCACTGTGCAAAGGCTTCGGTTCCCATTCCAGCCATCAACAACACAGCAACCGCCACTACAAAGCGTAGTCTAAACTGTTTGAATTTTGACATCATAGAAATTTCGTGTTAGTTTTTCTAAAGACAGTATTTTTGTATCATTTCCACAAAGTTAGTGTTTTGCAGGCACTTTTCCAATCCTTATTTGATGATTTTTCACTATCTTCGTACAATAAATTTCACTATTATGAAAAAAATACTGTTTTTAATAATGGCTTTAATCGCTTCTTCTCCTCTCGCCACGGCGAAAGACAAGACTGTCGAACTCTGCATTCTCGAGACTTCCGATGTGCATGGCAGTTTCTTCCCTTACGATTTCATCAACCGCACGCCTTGCAAGGGTAGTCTTGCCAGGCTGTCAACCTACGTGAAACGTGAGCGCGAACGCTTCGGTGACAACCTGCTGCTGCTCGACAACGGCGACATTCTGCAGGGACAGCCTACCGTATACTACTACAATTTCATCGACACGGCTGCAACCCATGTGACGGCGGCGATGATGAACTATCTGCGCTACGATGCGGGAAACATGGGAAACCACGACATGGAGACCGGACATGCGGTCTATGACCGTTGGATTCGCCAATGCAATTTCCCGATTCTCGGCGCAAACATTATCGACACCGCTTCGGGAAAACCGTATCTTCCACCCTACTCGGTTTTCAACCGCGACGGCGTGAAGGTGGCGGTGATAGGACTGCTGACGCCGTCAATCCCGGCATGGCTGCCTGAAAACCTGTGGGCTGGACTCCGATTCGACGACATCGAGGAGTCGGCTCGCAAATGGGTGAAGACGGTGCGCGAAAAGGAGAATCCGGATGTTGTGGTAGCAATCATCCACTCCGGACGCGACCACACCCACACAACGGGCAATTGGGTGGAGAATGCCTCTCAGCTGGTTGCCGAGCGCGTGCCGGGTATCGACATCGTGTTGTTTGGACACGACCACCAGTTCTTCTGCGACTCGGTGAAAAACGCCGACGGCAACGAGGTGTGGATGCTGAACCCTGCAAACAAGGCGGAGAAGGTGGCTTCAGCCCACGTGTCGCTGACGCTGCGGAAAGGCAAAGTGGTGAAAAAAGAAATTTCCGGAAGATTGGTCGACATCAGCGCATTGCCTGTCGACGAGGATTTCATGGCGGAATTCAAGCCTCAATACGACACCGTAGACAAGTTTGTCAGCCAGAAAATCGGCTCTATCTCAAAGACAATATCCACTCGCAACGCTTTCTTCGGCCCTTCGGAGTTTATCGACTTGACACACTCGCTGCAACTGGCAATCTCTGGCGCGGAGGTGTCGATGGCGGCGCCATTGTCGTTCGACTCGAGCATAAAAGAAGGCGACATCCTCGTGAGCGATATGTTCAAGCTCTACAAGTATGAGAACATGCTCTACACGATGCGCCTGTCGGGTCGTGAAATCAAAAACTATCTGGAGATGTCCTACGACTTGTGGATAAACCGAATGACAAATGCCGACGACCACTTGCTCCTGCTGAAAGAAGTGCCTGGCAACGGCGATGACGGTGCGCGTGCGCTGTTCCAGAACTTCAGCTACAACTTCGACTCGGCTGCCGGAATTCGCTACACGGTCGACGTGACCAAGCCGCGTGGCGAGAAAATCAACATCCTGTCAATGGCCGACGGAAGTGCGTTCGACATGGACAAGGACTATTCGGTGGCTGTGAATTCTTATCGCGGAAACGGTGGCGGCGGACTGCTGACTGAAGGTGCCGGTATTCCAGTCGAAAAACTGAACGACCGCATCATCAAGGCTACCGACAAGGATTTGCGATTCTATCTTATGGAGTACATCAAAAAAACGGGTGCGATATGCCCCACTACGCTCGACCTATGGAAATTCATTCCAGAAGAGTGGACCGTTCCTGCCGCAAAGCGCGACTACAAACTGCTGTTCAAAGACTGACTCATCTCATTATCATAACCAAAGCGTGGCTACAAAAATGCAGCCACGCTTTTTTGCTTCATAAGGCACAACCAACCGCCGAAATCATATTCCTTGTTTTATACAACCGCTCTTCGGCGGTAGATTATTATTCCTCGACTGACCCCAGGTAGGCAAGCCAACCTGGGGCTATGATTACACACCGCTCTTCGGCGGTTGCCATCGCCTTCTGATTGCCATCCCCATCGCAAAAACCGCCCCACATCGGCATGCGCCAATGGCGCGGTGCATCGCCATCGCAAAAAACCGCCGAAGTGCGGTTGTATAAAACAAAAAAGAAATGGAACCCAGCATCACGCTGGATTCCATTTCTCAAAAAATCATATACTCCTTATTTTGTCAATTTCAAAACTGTGTTGTCATTGAACTTCAATACGTAGATGCCTTTCGCGAAGTCTGAAGCCTTGATTGTGGCCTTACCTGCAAATGCCTGCTCTGCCACTTTCTGACCTGCTACGTTGTAGACTGCCACTCTGGTTGCCTTCGGGCTCGACACCACGATGTTGCCACCATTGACAAACGCCTTTGTTGCAGACACCGCCAAGTCGCTTACGCCTGCCTCGCTGTGCTGAGCTACGTAGAAACGCTTCTTCATGCCAAACACTTCAACGTCGAAGTATGAAGACCTTACGTCTGTTCCTTCTGGCAATGCATTGACTGTCACTGTCATCTTGGCTGGCTCTGTGCCTGAACCGTTAGCGAATGACACTGTGTACCAGTCGCCTAAGCCTTCACCTGTCGCTGTCGCGAGGTTTTCACCTTTTGAGTTGACCAAGTTGTAGTAAGAATCAAGGTCAAACGTTTTGCTTTCGCCGGCTGGTTTTGCCTCAAACGCGTCTTCGTCGCTGCGCAACCAGCTGTAGGTAGCGTCAAACGATGCATACAGTCCGGCAGCTGCCGAGCCGTCTTCGAATGAAAGGGCTGTTGTATTAATCATCTTGCGTGTGCCTTCTGCATCATTGAAGAATACGTAGACATTGTTTTCCACTTCATTCGGTGCCGAGTCAAACGCATTTACGAAGTCAAATTCCTCGCCTTCTGCAAGGTCGGCTGAGAATTGGATCACAATTGGATAGTCAACAAACAACTCTGCCTGTGTAGGAAGGCCATCGATTTCTCTCTCAAAATAGAAGATTGCCTTAGTATTAGAGTCTTCGTCTGCCTTATAGAACTCCGATGGAGAGCAGTAGCCTTCTGCCATCGCCGTGAACGAGCCGTCATCCTCCACCTTATAAACCGTTGCTTTCAACTGCGATTTGTCGGTCAATTTACCGGCTGTGTAATAAACAACTGCATTTGCCGACGACAATGTGTAAGGTGCTGCCGGTTGCGGGATGAACATTCCCATACCTGTAACCTTCATACCCTCTGTTTTAAGCAATTGGTTCCATGTAGCGTCTGAAGTGGCACCCATACCAAACACACCGTCTCTTGTCAATGAGAACTTCGCTTTTTCACTAACGAGACGGTTTAAGTCGTACATTGCCGCATCAAACGACATATAATTATCTCCATTCTTAATCATCACAGAGCCACCATATTGCACTGCATCATAAAGTTTGACTGCATCCGAAGTCTTGCTGCCAATCTTGGTCACAAGCGATGGTGCGCCATATTGTCCAAAGCCGTATTCCGGAGCTTCAAGATTCTTCGACGAGGATGTTGTCTCGTTGCCTTCTTCGTCTGGATATGTCCATGTGCAAGATTCATAGGCTGGTGACACATTTGTCCACTCCAAAGAAGTCTTGTAAGGTGCCAACGCCAGATTAAGCACATTGCCGGATGCATCGTTTAGATTGTAACCATCAAGAGAAAGGCCAATTGGGAATACTGCGTTTGGTGCAGTAGCCGCTGCCGTTGGGGTGGCTTCGCCTACTTTAACGTCATCAAGCATCATTGACTCGCCGTTGATACCATAATAGCGGAATGCTATCTTGATGTTCTTGCCCACATATTTGCTGATATTGACGAGCATTGGGTGATATGGACGTACAAAGCTACTACCGTCGTCCCACAACTCATCCACTGTATAGCTGCGTGCGTCATCAAGCACATCCCATACTTTTTCCCATGTCTTGCCATCGTCGGTAGTCACAAGTACTTCAAGAATATTGTTTACCGATGAAAAATCCATCGTACTCTCATTGAAAAGAGTGAAGAATGGACTATAGCAAAGCTGGAATGTCAGGTAGTCACCAGTTTTTGGAGTGATTGCCTTGGTGATAAGCCACTCATCCTGCTGCTCTGCAAAAGTTATAGGATCGGCTGTAAAATCTGCTATCGAAACCTGGACACGCTCCACATAAGTGCCGCTATAAGCGGATGTAAAGCCATCGCCTTTTGTCGCTTCCCACACGAGGCATGTGCCTTTGCCTTCTGGAGCAACGTGTGGCGGGTTGGTTTTCGACTCCTGCGACCAACCTTCCGGAACCCATCCTCGAGAAGTCTGTCCTTCATACGACTCAAAGCCCTCAAAAAGAGTTGCGTTCTCGTCGGCTTTCATTACCGCCGGCGCGTTGATGCGAGATTTTGACTGTGCAATCTTGTCCGACGCCCTCAAACTGCGGTTAAGCACTTTGTACAAGTGTCCGTCATTACCTTTCACAAGGTTGATGGACGAACCGTCTTTCAACTGCTTGCTTGCAACGACATTCGACTTGTCATTAGCCCGCAAAGTTACTGCTGTTTTATTAAAAAACTGTTGATTCATACGCTCTGCACGCAAGTCTGCGCTTGACATACGTGTCTCTGTGACTTTCGTTGGATTGGCTGCCATAGCCACGCCTGTCGCCAAGACCGCTGCAGAAAAGAGCACCATTTTTCTCATAACCTATATGTATTTTATGAATTTCGTTGCAAATCTAACCTATTTACTTTCATTTTGCAAGTATTTTAGCACTTAAATCACTTTCCAACCTCACTTTTAACATTCTGTCTGTTTTTTTACAGACATGAGCAATCCCCACAAGTAGGAGAACCGCCCCACATCGGCATGCGCCAATGGCGCGGTGCATCGCCATCGCAAAAAAACCGCCGAAGAGCGGTTTCATATGTTAGCACGGGGTTGGCTTGCCTACCCCGTGACGTCATGAGCGCACACCGCTACCGCCGAAATTATAATCCTTGTTTTATACAACCGCTCTTCGGCGGTA
>ULYR01043262.1_pt1 | contig 14922 bp, 11 predicted proteins | sample 1962341 | NCBI WGS metagenome assembly ULYR01 (sample SAMEA4835868, study PRJEB28245) | human gut metagenome | biome: gut microbiome; material: fecal sample | place: Denmark | collected 2008 | reverse complement strand
TAGACCGTGCTAAATATAATACACAGGCTAAGTTAAGAGAATTGCTCAGAAGAGAACGTAGAGTAGAATTTGCATTCGAAGGCTTAAGAAGAGACGACATTATTCGTTGGGATATTGCAAAAGATGTTTTGAATGGACCTATCTATGCTTCAAATCAAGGTACTGTAAATATGGATCCAAGCGTTCCACAAGAAGAACGTGCAACTATTTTCCAAGGCGAAAAGAATCAAGTTATACTTGAAATTCGTAGTTTCAAGAATAGATACATGCCTATTCCACAAACAGAATTGGATAAGAATCCGAAGTTGGAACAGACTAATTTTAAAATGTAATACTAATAGATAGTTTTATATTTGTTAAGTCCCTATGCTTTGATGGACGCTTGGTGTCATTATCGAGCATGGGGACTTATTTTTTAATTTAATGCCATGAGAAATATATTAATTGTTATTGCTGCTTTTATCGGTATGAACCACGAACCGCTTGCAGCTCAGGTGAAAAAAGTCTTTACTATTGATAAGAAAACTGTTTATCAAGAAATAGACAACTTTAGTGCGTCAGACGCTTGGCGTTGCGCCTTTATTGGTAAAAATTGGCCTAAAGAAAAGAAAGAAAAAATAGCCGATTTACTATTCAAACGTGAATTTGACGAAAAAGGTAACCCCATTGGCATGGCATTGACCAATTGGCGAGTTAATATCGGAGCCGGTAGTTATGAGAATCGTGAAGCTAAGGAGGTGAATAATTCTTGGAACCGTACGGAATGTTTCCTCTCACCGGATGGTGAATATAATTTTTCTAAACAGGCCGGGCAACAATGGTTTATGAAGGCTGCTCGTGAAAGAGGTATGAATAATTTTCTGTTCTTTACTAATTCCGCACCTTACTTTATGACTCGTAGTGCCTCTACACTTTCTACCGATGAGGACTATATCAATTTGCAAGATGACAAATTTGATGACTTTGCTCTTTTTTTAGTGAAGAGTGCGGAGCATTTTTGCAAACAAGGCTTTAATGTAAATTACATAAGTCCAATTAATGAGCCAAACGGACATTGGCATACAAATGCTTTTCAGGAAGGAAGTTTTGCCACAAAGGCTGATATATACCGTATGGTAGAAGAATTGGATAAAGCAATCAGCAAGGCTCAGATTGATACTAAAATTCTGATTCCAGAAGTCGGTGATATGAAATATTTATTTGAAATAGATTCAGTAGCTAGAATTCCAGATGACATTATTCACTCTATGTTTTATAAAGATGGACAATATAGTGTCTTGAAATTTAAGAATTTATATAACTGTGTCGCAGCACACGACTACTGGTCTGCTTACCCAGATACATTGTTGGTTGATATGCGAAATAGAATTCACAAAGAGCTTTCAGCCAATGGACACAATACCAAATTTTGGGCATCAGAATATTGTATTTTGGAAAAGAACGAAGAAATCACTATGCCTGCCTCTCCTGAGCGTAGCATCAACCTAGGATTGTATGTGGCACGTATCATCCATAATGATTTGGCATTGGCTAATGCTTCTGCTTGGCAATGGTGGACTGCCGTATCATTAGGTGAGGATGTGCCTATTCAGCTATTACCACTTAGAGGTTCAAACGGATTGTCACTTCAATATGACGGTGAAATATCTACCACAAAAATGATGTGGGCTACTGCTAACTATAGTTTCTTTATCCGTCCGGGAATGAAGCGTATTTCCATAAGACCTAACCACAAGGTTACCGATTTGGAAGCTGCTACTTCATTAATGATTTCATCGTATACAGATGGACAACAAATCGTAACTGTAGCTATCAATTATTCAAAAGAGAATCAAGTGATTGCTCTAAATTGCGACAAGGCACAAAAAGGAAAAGTTTACCTAACTACAATTGACAAAGATTTGCAATACATGGGTGAACAATCACTAAAAAAATTGCAATTACCAGCACGCTCAATTGCTACTATTGTAATAGAGGATAAATAATACAACAGCCAATCCTTTCAATATTTGGAATAAAAGGATTGGCTGTTTGCTTGTATATATACAATAACTTAACAACTTGTTTTAGAGGATGTAAATTAAAACCATGCTTTGAGTTTACAAGGACATGCGAAAAGAAGACTCATGACTAAAATGCTTCACTATATCCGTCACAATCAAAGTGTGCTACCCACGCCTAAAGGCATGAGCTTCTGAGGCTGATGTCTCTTCTTTTTTCTGTTTCTTCAACCTTTTTCCTCTAATACTGCGCTATCATCACCTGCCTAAAGACGGGGAAATTCCCGCTTAAATCTTAACTGCATCACATGTTAGTCCTTTAAGCAAGCCAACGGAATGATTTTGACATCATCAGGACGAGTGTATGCCATTTCCCCTCCGGTGATAACCATCAGCAAGTCGGGTTCACGTAGTTTGATTTGCTTTTCTGTAATATTATGTTCTTGCACCAGCCTTTTGATTTCCTTCAAGTGTTCCGCTCCTTCTTCTATTTCTCGGCTACCTAATTTGAATTCAATCAGAGCGTATCGTCCATCATCAAGATGCAGAACGGCATCTGCTTCCAAATCATATCTGTCATGATAATATGAAATAGAACCGCCAAGTGATAATGAATAAGCCTTCAGGTCACGGATTGCCATACACTCGAACAAGAAACCAAATGTTTTCAAATCTGTATAAAGGGCTTCTGGTGACAAACCTAATGCTGCAACTGCAATGGATGGATCAACAAACTCACGCTTCAAACCTCGTCGTATGGCTGATGCGGAACGGATTGCAGGACTCCATGCCTCAATGTCTTGAATGACAAACAAACGCTCAAGTGCATCAACGTATGTATCGAAGGTAGTGGTGCTAACACCTTCTAAGTGCTCGTTGACATCTCGGTATATCACACTCTTTTTGGCTAACGTAGAGATATTGCGTGCATAACTCTGAAGTGTTGCACTTGCCTTTTAAGATATTCCATATTGTTAGCTATATAATTATGTTGCAAAGGTACAGATACCTTGTGGAATCAGCAAGATGTTTGGTGTTTTTGTGGTGTTTTGTTTGGTGTTTTTGCGGTACTGTGTGAACTGTCGCTAAACTAAAGATTTAGCGGCAGTTAAGGAAAATGGTAAATGGGGATTTATTAATAAGGATGGTGTGGAGGTAATACCTTGTATATATGACTGGGTTAGTTCTTTTGGAGAATTTGGTTTCGATAAAAATGTTGCTGTAAATAGGGACATTTACTGAATATCCCTATTTACTGATGATATAAGATAGCCCTCACCCTATTATCAAAAAGTGGTAAGATTACCGTTTTTCGTCACTAAGAATGCCTTATCAAAGTCGGTTGATCACGGTTCTATTATCAAAAAGTGGTAAGATTACCGTTTTTTGTCACTACGGATGCCTTATTAAGGGCTGTTGACCACGGTTGTATTATCAAAAAGTGGTAAGATTACCACTTTTCGTCACTACAACGGTGCAAAAATGTCTTAGGGGCATTAGGGATAGCCATAGAAAGATTGATTTATGGATAACGGAAAGTTTGGATTCGCTTTGAGAGGTTAGTCCGGACTTTTAGAGTGAAAATATAAGAAAATTATGTGGTAATTTAAAACCTGCATCAAAAAGAATTATCTTTGCCTTTGAAAATCTGAAAACAACGGGAAACTCAATGACTATGAAACTTAGCGTATCGGATAGGAAAAAGGCCTTTAGGGAGCTTTTCGACAGGTATTATGCGCCATTTTGCTTGTATGCCAAAAGGTTCATAGACGATGAGGCTGAGAGGGAGGATATTGTTTCGGATGTATTCGCCCGACTGTGGGCGGACCAGGATTTGCTCGACCTTACTTCGGATACTACATTGGGGTATATCAAGATGTGCGTAAAGAATAGGTGCCTAAACTATCTGAAGCATCAGGAGTATGAGTGGAACTATGCCGAGAAGATGCAGAAACATGCTCCCATATATGATGAGAACTACGACAGTGTGTTCACGCTGGACGAATTGTACCACATGCTTTACGATACCTTAGAGAAACTGCCCGATGATTACAGAGAGGTGTTCAAACAGAGTTTCTTTGCTGAAAAGACGCAGGCCGAAATAGCCGAAAGCATGAATCTTAGCGTAAAAACCGTGGGTAGATACAAACAGAAAGTGATGGAAGTACTGCAACAGACTTTCAAGGACTACCTTCCGGTGGTTCTCGGAGCTGCTTTACTCCACCACTAACTCACTTTTAAGACAACATTTTTAGTGATTCGTTTAGATAAGAATCTCGTTTGTAGTTTTGTATTGTAACTTGCGCGTATTATTAATTCTCTTTAGCCGATAGATAGGGGCTCATCACCTTTTCTGCACAGGCTAAACCTTCTTCGTATAATGCTTGTAATTTAGTGAGGTCTTTTTCGATGCGGTTTACACGTACCGGAGCTTCGGGGCGTATTACTATGATGCTGCCTTCGTCTTCCATGCGTTCTACCATTTCGAGTTGTTTGTTGTACACAAGGCAACGGCGACTCAGTACCACACGTAGGCGTGGGTAACGGGTATATATGAAACGAGGAACGCGGATGTCGCTTTCTGATTTACGGTAGCCTCTGTTGCGGGTGAGTACTACCACATTGCGTTTATAGCCCTGACTGATGGCACGCAGCACGGGGATGGAGTCTACGATACCGCCATCTAGCATAGGGCGTCCGTCTACATACGCTATTGGGCATACGTATGGCAAACTGCTGGAAGCCTTTGCTATGGAAACGAGACGGTCTTTGTCGGCATGTTCTTCCAAATAACACGCATGTCCGGTTACACAGTTGGTAGTTACCATCTCGAAACGAGTGGGATTGGCGAAGCAAGCGTCATAATCGAACGGCACTAGTTCGTTGGGGAATAGATCATATAATAAATGTTGGTCTATTATGCTATGCTGATGCCAGAGATACTTCAGCCCTATATAGTGATACTCGTCCATCATGTCGATGTTGCTGTATTTGGCGCGTCCCATTTGATGCGACATGTACGACAGTCCGTTGCACGCCCCAGCCGATACGCCCACGACATAAGGAAATTCTATTCCATGCTTCATGAAATAATCTAGCACGCCACAAGTGAATACACCTCGCATGCCTCCACCTTCGAGCACTAAGCCCATTTTTGAAAAATCAGTTTCCATCTCTCTCTTATCTCCGTTATACTATAATTCCCTCACCCACAAAGTAACGAATTAAAGTGTGTAATTTTTCTGTTTTTACACATATTAATACAGAAATATCGCCATTTCTTGCCTTATGACAAGAAATGGCGATATTATATTACAAAAGTTAAATAGATACTGAGTAAAAACGCAGTGTTTGCGTTATGTTCTTTGCTCTTAGTTGAAAAAACGCTCCAGCTTCTTTATCATCATTCCTAAGCAGAACACTACTACATGGTCGTTTTCCTGAATCAGAGTGTTACCGGTTACCAATATACCTTCGCCGTTTCTTATCAATCCACCTATAGTGGCACCCTTGGGCAGTCCCATATCTTTTATCTGAGAGCGTGTGATGCGTGCGCCTTGCTTTACTGTAAACTCCGCTACATCGGCGTTGGCGAATGTAAGACATTTCACGTTCGATACGTCGGCATCAAGCATCATCTGGTAGATATGGCTCGCCGCGATGAACTTCTTGTTGATAACCGTGCCGATATCAAGGCTTTCTGCCATGCTGATATAGTCGATGTTCTCTACTTCTGCCACCGTCTTGGTTACTCCCATTCGTTTGGCTGCCAAGCAAGCCAGGATGTTTGTTTCCGAACTTCCGGTCAGTGCAACGAACGCTTCGGTGTTCTTGATACCTTCTTCGGTAAGCAACTCCATGTCTCGTCCGTCGCCGTTGATAATCATCACGTCATCGTCTACCAATTCCGACAGGCGGTTGCAGCGGTTGATGTCGTTTTCTATAATCTTAGTGCGCATATACTCCGGTAGAATCTGTACGGTGCGCACCGCTATGCGGCTACCTCCCATAATAATGATGTTACGGATGTCGGCATAATTCTCTTTCCCGGCTATCTTGCGGATATAAGGGATGTATTTTTTAGTTGTAGTAAAGTACACTATGTCGTGCAGGCGGATAGTATCGTCACCACGCGGAATAATGGTTTCGTTGCCTCGCTTTATGGCTACTATGTGGAAAGGAATGTTTCTACCGCCCAACTCATACAGAGGTACGTCGAGAATCTCTGCAGTTTCGCGCATCTTGGTACCAAGCAGTACCAATGCACCTCCGGCAAACTCCCACCACTGTCTAATCCAGCTCATCTTTACGGCATCTACTATATCTTTTGCCGCAAGCATTTCCGGATAAATAAGCGAGTCTACTCCCAACTTGGCGAAGAACTCCTTATTCTTAGGTAGCAGATACTCGTAATTATCTATGCGGGCTACAGTCTTCTTGGCTCCAAGATTAGTAGCCAACATGCAGGCGGTCATATTCTGGCTCTCGTTTGGAGTTACGGCGATGAACAGATCAGCTCCAGCTACGCCAGCCTCTTTAAGACCGGAGATAGAAGTAGGCGATACGTTGACAGTCATCAAGTCGAAGTTGTTGCCCATTCTGCCCAACTTCTCCTCGTCTTCGTCCATCAAAATGATATCTTGTTTTTCTCTCGAAAGGAGCTTTGCCAGATGGGTACCTACGGCTCCCGCTCCCGCTATGATGATTTTCATGATTTTACCAACTGCATTAATGTTTGATATATTCCTTTGCAATCATATCCACAAATGGCGCGTAAGTCTTGCACCGGTCCGTGCTGTATGAAATGATCGGGTATTCCCAGTCGCTTCACGATGGGATAGTAGTCGTTGTCCGACAAGAATTCAAGCACGGCGCTTCCCATGCCGCCTTTCAGTATGCCGTCTTCTATGGTAAGTACCTTCTTGAAGTTTCGTCCTACCTCGTGCAGCATATCTTCGTCTATGGGTTTAAGGAAGCGAAGGTCGTAATGAGCCACGCTGCATCCGCATTCGTTCTCTACGTCGCGTATCGCTTTTTCGGCATCATTACCTATCGGACCTATGGTTATTACAGCTACGTCTTTTCCGTCTTTCATTTTCCGTCCCTTGCCTACGGTGATGGCTTCCAGTGGGCATTGCCAGTCGGTAAGCACGCCTCTTCCGCGAGGGTAGCGTATTACGAACGGTCCCATATCGGGTAGTTGAGCAGTGTACATCATCTTGCGCAACTCATGTTCGTCGTAAGGCGAAGCTATAGTAAGATTAGGTATCGGGCGCAGGTAAGCCAAGTCGAAAGCACCGTGATGAGTAGGTCCGTCTTCGCCCACCAAACCGGCGCGGTCAAGGCAGAGCACTACGTTAAGCTTTTGTATAGCTACATCGTGTATGATATTATCGTATGCACGCTGCATGAACGACGAATAGATATTGCAGAAAGGTTGCATTCCTTCGGCAGCCATACCGCCGGAGAATGTTACCGCATGTTCTTCGGCTATGCCTACGTCGAAAGCACGGTCGGGCATTGCCTTCATCAGGATATTCATAGAGCAACCGGTAGGCATGGCCGGAGTAACGCCTATGATTTTATCGTTCTGCTTAGCCAGTTCGAGCAATGTATTGCCAAATACATCCTGAAACAAAGGAGGCATACCTGTAGTGTCGGGCACAATGCGCTCGCCAGTCTCCTTGTCGAAACGTCCCGGAGCGTGCCATATGGTTGCTGCTTTTTCGGCTGGAGCATATCCTCGGCCTTTTACTGTGTGGATGTGTAACAGTTTAGGACCTTTCATATTCTTTATTTCTTTCAGCACACGGGTCAACGCATTGATATCGTGCCCGTCTACCGGTCCGAAATAACGGATATTCATCCCCTCGAATATATTTTGCTGCTGAGCCAATACCGACTTTAGGCTATTGTTAAACCGAATCAGGCTTTTGCGTCTTTCCTCATTAAGAATGCCCCACTTGTTGAGTTGCTGTGCTATCTTGTTACGAATGCGGTTATAGCCTTCCGAAGTCTGCAGATTAAGCAGGTATTGCTTCATTCCGCCTACACTTCGGTCTATAGCCATATTGTTGTCGTTCAATACAATAAGAAGATTATTCGGCGTAGAAGATGCGTTGTTCAGTCCTTCGAACGCCAAGCCGCCGCTCATAGAACCATCGCCTATAACTGCTACCACGTGTCTGTCTGTTTCGCCTTTCTTTTCGGCGGCTACAGCCATACCCAGCGCTGCCGATATAGAGTTGGAAGCATGACCACAGGTAAACGTGTCGTATTCGCTTTCTGCCGGCGACGGGAAAGGACATAATCCGTTCAGCTTACGATTAGTGTAAAAGCGGTCTCTTCGTCCAGTCAATATTTTATGTCCGTAAGCTTGGTGACCGACATCCCACACAATTCGGTCGTATGGAGTATTAAATGAATAGTGCAAGGCAACAGTAAGCTCCACCACTCCCAGACTCGAACCGAAATGGCCGGGATTGCGCGAAAGCTCATCTATTATCTTGTTCCTCAGTTCTTCGCAAACCTCCGGTAAATCGCTCACCGGAAGTTGGCGCAAGTCCTTCGGACTATCTATTTTATTCAGTAATTCGTAAGAAGCAGGTTGTTCCATCCTGATTTTTATAAAACATTAATTTCACAAAAATACGATAAATATATGTATTGTGTTTAAATTTGCACAAAAATTTCCTTTTCATGGAGTTTAGAACAAAAGTAGAATTGCCTATAGGAGAATGCGAAATAAGGCACGACTCTTTAATAATGTCGTGGGGGTCTTGTTTCGCCGACAATATCAGCAGGAAACTTATCGATAATAAATTCTCTTGCGATGCCAATCCTTTCGGTGTCTTATATAATCCGCTGTCGGTAGCACAGTCGCTACAAACCCTCTTGCACGAACGTTATTATACTGAAAATGATTTGCAATATGCCAATGGTCAATGGTTCAGTCTGATGCATCACGGCTCGTTCTCTTCGGCTGATAAGGATGAGTGCCTTAATGATATTAATGAACGCATCCGTTTAGGGGCTGCCAATCTGAGAAAGGCACGCATAGCCATCATTACATGGGGTACGGCAAGAGTGTATGAGTGGAGTGCCGACGGAAGCATTGTGGGCAATTGCCATAAGTTGCCCGAAAAAATGTTCCGTCGCCGTTTACTCGATGTGGACGAGATTGTTGAGAAATATGTTTCGTTGATATCCGAAATCCTCAACTGTAATCCCGACTTGCATTTCTTGTTCACCGTAAGTCCAATACGTCATGCCAAGGATGGCTTTCACGGAAACCAGCTCAACAAGGCTACGTTGCTGATAGCCTTGCATAAGATATGCGAGCAGTTGCCCTGCTGTCATTATTTCCCGTCGTACGAAATAATGATGGACGAGCTGCGCGACTATCGTTTCTATGCCGACGATATGCTTCACCCGTCGCCCTTAGCGGTAGAATACATCTGGCAATGCTTTTGCGATACCTATTTTAAACAAGACACTTTACAGATAATGCGCCAGTGGGAGGATATCCGTAAGGGGATAGAACACCGCCCGTTTAATGCCGAATCGGATGCATATCGGCGTTTTTTAAGTCAAATTCTGTTAAAGATAGAAAAACTGAAAGAAAAATTTCCGTACTTAGACCTACAAAACGAAATATCACTATGCCAAACTCGATTGAAGAAATAGCTTCTGTTATCGGAGCTAAACGTGTAGGAAACCATCCAGCCAACATCGACTGGATTCTTACTGACAGTCGCTCTCTTTGTTTCCCCGAAGAGACATTGTTTTTTGCTTTAAGAACTAAACGAAACGACGGACATAAATACATCCCCGACTTATATAGCCGTGGGGTGAGAAACTTTGTCGTAAATGATTTGCCCGAGAATGTAGTTCACTATAACAACTGTAACTTTCTGATTGTAACCAATGTACTGAAGGCTTTGCAACGCTTGGCTTCGAAGCATCGCGAGTGCTATCAGGTGTCTGTGGTGGGCATTACCGGTAGTAACGGAAAGACGGTTGTAAAGGAATGGTTGTACCAACTGCTTTCGCCGGAAAGAGTTATCACCCGTTCGCCGCGTAGCTACAACTCGCAGATAGGCGTTCCGTTGTCAGTATGGCTTATGAACGAGCATACCGAGCTTGGCATATTCGAGGCAGGTATCTCAGAACAGGGCGAGATGGAATCGTTGCAACCTATAATTCGTCCTACTATAGGTGTGCTTACCAATATAGGCGGAGCGCATCAGGAGAATTTCTCGTCGTTGCAGGAAAAGTGTATGGAGAAACTGCAGCTCTTTAAAGACTGCGATGTCATTATATATAATGGTGACGATGAGCTGATAAGCAGTTGCGTAATGAAGTCGCTCTTCACTTCGCGCGAAATTGCTTGGTCTAAGAAAGACAATGAGCGTCCGCTGTTTATAGAAAGCATTACCAAAGACGATACTGGCACTACTGTTAAGTATCGCTATCTTGGTTTCTTTAAGGAATATCGAATTCCGTTCATTGACGACGCTTCTATAGAGAACTCGCTCAACTGTTTGGCTGTAGCTCTTTATCTGATGGTTTCGCCGGAACAAATCGCTGAACGGATGGCTCATCTGGAACCGGTGGCCATGCGTATGGAGGTGAAAGAGGGTAAGAACGGATGTGTGCTGATAAACGATAGTTATAACTCTGATTATGCTTCGCTCGATATTGCGCTCGATTTTATGGTGCGTCGTTCTGAAAACAAGGGACGTAAGCGTACTTTGATTCTATCTGATATCCTTGAAAGCGGACAGCCGTCGCGCTTGCTCTACCGTCAGGTGGCGGAGTTGGTGCATAGCCGTGGCATAAACCGCATTATCGGGGTGGGAGAAGAAATCACCAAGGAGGCATCTCGTTTTGAGGTGGAAGAAAAGCAGTTCTTCACCACTACAAAAGAGTTGTTGGCATCGGATGTGCTCGAAACTATGCGTAATGAGGTGGTGCTGATTAAGGGAGCGCGTGCTTTCCACTTCGATGCTATCACCGATTTGTTGGAATTGAAGGTGCACGAGACTATATTGTCTATCAATCTGAATGCGTTGGTGGATAACCTGAACCATTATCGCAATAAGTTGAAGCCTGAAACTAAGGTGGTATGTATGGTCAAGGCTTCGGGATATGGTGCGGGAGCACTGGAAATAGCAAAGACACTGCAAGATCATCAGGTGGATTATCTGGCGGTAGCCGTTGCCGATGAGGGTGCCGACTTGCGAAAAGCGGGTGTTACTTGTCCTATCATTATTATGGACCCGGAAGAAACGGCTTTCCTCACTATGTTCGACTATCGTCTGGAACCTAATATCTATAGTTTCCGCATATTGGAAGAACTGATTAAGGCTGCCGAACGCGAAGGTGTAAGTAATGTGCCTATCCATATCAAGCTCGATACCGGTATGCATCGCTTGGGCTTCGACCCGCATAAAGATATGCCGCAGCTTATAGAGCGTTTACATCGTCAGTCGGCTGTTATTCCTCGTTCTGTATTCTCGCACTTGGTAGGAAGCGATGCCGATAAGTTCGACTCGTTTACCCGCCGACAGATAGAGTTGTTCGAGAAAGCATCCGAAGAATTGCAAAGCGGATTCAAGCATAAGATATTACGCCACATCTGCAATACCGCAGGTATAGAACGCTACTCGGGAGCGCAGTTCGATATGGTGCGTCTGGGTATCGGACTCTATGGAATAGATCCGTACGATAATCATATTATTAATAATGTAAGTACGCTAACCAGCACAATACTTCAGATACACGATGTGCCTGCCGACGAAACCGTGGGATACAGTAGAAAAGGAGTGTTGGAACGTGACTCTCGTATTGCGGCTATTCCTATCGGTTATGCCGACGGACTGAATAGACACCTTGGCAACGGACACGGCTATTGCTTGGTGAACGGAAAGAAGGCTCCGTACGTTGGTAATATCTGCATGGATGTATGCATGATAGACGTTACTGACATAGACTGTAAAGAAGGCGATAAGGTTGAAATCTTCGGAGATCACTTGCCTGTTACGGTGCTGTCGGATTTGCTAGATACAATACCTTACGAAATACTGACCAGCGTGTCAAACCGAGTGAAACGAATTTATTTCCAAGACTAAATACATTTAAATCTAACACTAAACGAGCATGGATTTGAAAAAACTGTTTGTGTCATTTATGTTTGTGCTGATAGCTTTTCTTTCAGCACAGGCCGAGAATTACCCTTACCGTAGCGACATCTTGTGGGTAACTGTGCCCGACCATGCCGACTGGCTATACCGTACGGGCGAACAAGCTAAGATAGAAATCCAGCTGTATCGTTACGGCATTCCGCAAGATGGGGTGGAGGTAAGTTATGCGTTAGGACAAGAGTTGCTTCCTTCTGAGCGGCAGGGTAGCGTGAAGCTGAAGAACGGACGCGCCGTGATATCTGTAGGAACTATGCGTAATCCGGGCTTCCTCGACTGCGTGCTTAAGGCTGATATAGCCGGAAAGAGTTGCACTCATCACGTAAAGATAGGTTTCTCGCCCGAGAAGCTTCGCCCATACACACAGCAACCAGCCGATTTCGTTGAGTTCTGGAACAAGGCGAAAAATGAAGCACAGCAGTGTCCCATGACGTTTACCACTAAGTACGTGCCCGAATATTCGAACGAAAAGGTGGACTGTTATCTCATAAAGTTGCAATGTTATAAGAAGGGGCAGCACGTGTATGGATACCTTACCCGCCCTAAGGCAAAAGGAAAATATCCGGTAGTTCTTTGTCCTCCGGGAGCCGGAGTGAAGACTCTTAAGGAGCCTATGCGACATCGCTTTTATGCCGAGCAAGGTTTCATTCGTCTGGAGATGGAGATACACGGATTGAATCCGGAATTGTCGCCCGAGACTTTCAAAGACTTATCGGCTTCTTTCGGCGATTATCTGCTGAAGGGACTGGACGACCACGACAATTACTATATGAAAAAGGTGTATCTGGCTTGCGTTCGTGCTATCGACTATCTGATTTCGCTTGATGAGTGGGATGGAAAGAACGTCATTGTGCAAGGAGGCAGTCAGGGTGGAGCCTTGGCTTTGATTACTGCCGGACTTGATTCGCGCGTAACACTCTGTGTTGCCAATCATCCGGCATTGAGCGATATGGCGGGATATAAAGCAGGACGTGCCGATGGTTATCCGCATTTCTTCACTAAGCTTAATGACTATCGTACCGATACTCCGGAGAAGTTGCAGACTATGGCATATTATGATGTGGTGAACTTCGCCCGTCAAATCAATATCCCGGTTTATTTAACCTGGGGATATAATGATAATACATGTCCGCCTACTACAAGTTATATCGTATATAATACATTGACTTGTCCCAAAGAAGCTCTTATCACCCCGATAAACGAGCATTGGGTTTCGGAAACTACAGAACATACCCAGTTAGATTGGATTAAGAGCAAACTGAAATAACTGAGTTATATACGCAGAAAAAAATAGCTCTGAAGGCAAAACTGACATGAACCCCGAAAGTTAGACAAAAAACTTTCGGGGTTTTGTTATGTCTAAAAAGAGAAAGAAACATGGCTATGCAGAACGATTGAAGTATATGCACATGATTGAGAATGGCTTTAGTATAGAATACATCCAAAGAACATTTGGTATAGGACGACAACTATTAGGTTATTTATGGGCTCGCTATCAGTCTGAAGGCACATCTGGATTGTTAAAGAAGCAAAATATCAGAGCGGATTATGCGTTCAAACTTCAAGTAGTTCGAGATATTGAAGAAAATCATATAACTTTGGTGGATGCATCATTAAAGTATAATGCGAGTGCTAGCCAAATCAAGATCTGGTTAAAGCTTGCAAGGACTCAAGGCTATGATTCTTTGTCTATCACCAAGCCAAGGGGCCGACCACCAAAGAATGATATGGGAAGACCAAGGAAAAAGAAACCAGAAGAGATGACAGAGCTGGAACGTCTCAGATACGAGAATGAGTGTCTGAGAGCAGAGAATGCTCTATTAAAAAAAGTGAAAGCCTTAGTAGAAGCAAGAGAAACCCGTCTCAGAGAGATTGGGCGGAAGCCATCCAAGAACTAAGGCAAGAACACGATCTTGAGATTCTTCTCGAGAAGACAGGGATGGCTAGATCAACATACTACTATCATACGAAAAGGCTATCAGAGCCTGATGGTTATGATGATGCCAGGACTGCAATCAGTAAGATATATGATCATCATAAAGGTCGTTACGGTTATAGAAGAATAACCTCTCAGCTACGTAATGATGGCATGTGTCTTAACCATAAGACAGTACAGAAACTTATGGTAGAGATGGGCCTGTATGGCAAGAGGAAGAAGGCTAAGTATAAGTCTTATAAGGGAGAGATAGGAAAGGTTGCTCCTAATGTAATAGACAGGGACTTCATCGCAACTGCACCGAACCAAAAATGGACAACCGACGTGACTGAAGTCAAGATAAAAAATAAGAAGATATATCTTTCTCCTATCTTGGACATGTTCAATGGAGAGATCATATCCTACACCATATCATACCATCCTGATCTGAATATGGCAATGAGTATGTTGGACAAAGCGTTTAAGAAAACGAACATTCCAAAGGGACTTATACTACACTCTGATCAGGGATGGCACTATCAGCATCTGAGGTATCAAAAAACGTTGAAAGATAAACATATAGTACAAAGTATGTCACGCAAAGGCAATTGTCTGGACAATGCTATGATGGAGAACTTCTTTGGACTTATGAAGTCTGAATTGTTATATTTGCAGGAGTGGGATAGCATAGAGCAGTTCGCCAAGGAACTGGTCAAGTACATACGCTACTACAATAATGATAGAATCAAACTGAGGCTAAAAGGGGGACATTCAGTAAATACTATAAAATTAGCCAACTAATTCA
>ULYR01018565.1_pt1 | contig 14965 bp, 8 predicted proteins | sample 1962341 | NCBI WGS metagenome assembly ULYR01 (sample SAMEA4835868, study PRJEB28245) | human gut metagenome | biome: gut microbiome; material: fecal sample | place: Denmark | collected 2008 | reverse complement strand
ATTTGGAAGAGATGGTGGCCAAAGGCAAATTCCGCGAGGATTTGCTTTACCGCATCAATACCATCCACATCGAGATTCCCCCTCTGCGGGAACGCAAAGAAGATATTATCCCTTTGGCCCAACGCTTTATAGACCGGTTCTGCAAACAATATGACAAAGGAAATATCCTTCTTTCTACCGGTGCGCAAGAAAAGTTACGGACATATCCGTGGTATGGAAACATACGCGAATTGGAACATGCCGTAGAGAAAGCGGTCATTATCAATGAAGATGGTATATTGAGTGAGGAACATTTTCATTTCCCCCGAAAAGTAGCGGCTCCTGCGACAGAAACAAGTGTCTCAACTCTGGAGGAGATGGAATTGCAAATGATTCAGAAGGCGATAGAGAAATGCAACGGAAACCTCTCAGCTGTAGCGGCACAGTTGGGAATTACCCGTCAGACGCTTTATAACAAGATGAAAAAATTCGGATTATGACCATTTTCTCATGTCCTTCCTCACTACAATCAAATTTTAAACAGACTCTAAAGAAGCATCAACGAAACAATAAATAATCAAGCTGTGAAACAATTCTTCTTCCGTTTTTTCACTGTACTGTTCCTAGGTATTGCCTGCACCTTACTAATCCAGCAGCGCAATTGGCTGTGGCTATGCATAGCCGTACCTTCATTCCTTGTTTCCATAGGCTGGTTTTACCGCCTGTACACTTTTAATACCCGGAAGATAGCCTTTCTGCTCGACGCCATCGAAAACGACGACCCCGCTGTTCGTTTTTATGAACATGCCTCCCCTGGCGATTCTTCCATGGTCAATGTCATGCTGAACCGCATCGCACGTATTTTGTACAATGTAAAACAGGAAACGGCACAACGAGAGAAATATTATGAGCTCATCATGGACTTTGTAGAAACCGGCATTGTGGTGCTGAACAGCAAAGGCTCCGTTTATCAAAAGAATAAAGAGGCCATGAATCTGTTGGGGCTGGATGTTTTGACTCATGTCAAACAACTCTCTCGCATCTCGGATGAACTGATGATTGCTTTGGAAAAAGCAGTTCCGGGTGACAAGCTGCAAATTCAGTTCAACACAGAACGGGGAACAGTACATCTTGCCTTACGGGTGTCCGGCATCCGTATCAAAGACGAGGAACTCCGCATTATTGCCTTGAGTGATATCAATCGGGAGCTGGATGAACGGGAAATAGATTCATGGATACGCCTCACCCGCGTACTGACTCATGAAATAATGAATTCACTCACTCCGGTGACTTCCCTCAGCGAAACACTACTGGCTCTTCCCGGAGCAGAAAATGAAGAAATGAAACAAGGGCTGGAAACGATTCACTCTACAGGTAAAGGATTGATAAATTTTGTCATGTCTTATCGCAAACTGACACGACTGCCATCACCTGAACCATCGCTGTTCTATGTCCGTCCTTTCCTGGAACGGATGATCCGACTGGCACAGCACCAGCATCCATGCCCCAACATCACTCTTTCCATCCTCGAAGCCCGGGAAGACCTGATAGTCTTTGCCGACGAGAACCTGATAGCCCAAGTGGTTACGAATCTGCTGAAAAATGCGATTCAAGCCATAGGTAATGCTCCCGACGGAAAGATCACCTTGAAAGCTTATTGTGATCCGCAAGAAAGTATCCGTATAGAGATAGCCAACAACGGTCCCGCTATTCCTCCCGATGCAGCCGGACAAATTTTTGTACCTTTCTTCACGACCAAAGAGGAAGGAAGCGGCATCGGACTGAGTCTAAGCAAACAAATCATGAGGCTGAGCGGTGGCACACTGACCCTGCTGCCTTACAAGGAAAAGGGACAGGCCACTGTTTTTGTACTGGTTTTTAATTAAAAATAAAAATGTGCTAATGTGTCAGCCAATTACCATCCGGTACACAGCGCAGCCATTAGCAAATTAGCAAATTATTTAAAATGAAACATTCTCCTGAATTATTAGTTTATAAAGCCTCTGCCGGTTCGGGAAAAACATTCACACTGGCCGTGGAATATATAAAGCTGCTGATACAGAACCCACGGGCATACCGTAATATACTGGCTGTGACTTTTACCAACAAGGCCACTACCGAAATGAAAGAGCGGATTCTGAGCCAGCTATACGGAATATGGATAAAGGATAAGGATTCTGATCCCTATTTACAGAAAATCACAGAAGAACTGGAAATGCCCCAAGAAGACATAAGGACAGCCGCCGGTACGGCACTGCACTACATGATACACGATTACAGCCGCTTCCGGGTGGAAACCATTGACTCATTCTTCCAGTCGGTGATGCGCAATTTGGCACGGGAGCTGGAATTGGGTGCCAATCTGAATATCGAACTGAACAATATGGAGGTACTGAGTGATGCCGTGGACTCCATAATAGAAAAGCTGGACCGACAATCTCCCGTACTCTATTGGCTGTTGGAATACATAGAAGAAAGAATTGCCGATGACAAGAGGTGGAATGTTTCCGGTGAGATAAAGAATTTCGGACGAAACATCTTCGATGAAGGATATATAGAAAAAGGAAATGGGCTACGGGAAAAATTACGGGACAAAGACTGTATCAAGAATTACCGCAAGACGCTGCAAGCCATTTTGGAAGAGGTGCAAGAACAAATGAAAGGATTTGCCGACCAATTCTTCGGAATATTGGATACAAACGGGGTGAAAGTAGAAGATTTGAAAAACGGTTCCCGAGGTATAGCCGGCTATTTTAATAAACTACAATCGGGCAAACTGGATGACAGCGTCCGCAATGTAACAGTGGAAAAATGTCTGGACTGCCCCGACGAATGGGTGAAAAAAACCTCCCCCATACGCAACGCTATCATAGGCCTGGCAGAAAAAGAACTGATTCCCCTGCTGAATGAATCGGAAAAATATAGAAGCCGGAACAATATGCTGGCCAATTCCTGCCAACTCTCCCTGCGCCACGTAAACAATATCCGTCTGCTGGCCAATATAGACGAAGAGGTACGCGAATTGAACCATGAAAACAACCGCTTCCTGCTGTCGGATACCAACGCGTTGCTTCATAACCTGGTAAAAGAAGGAGATTCCTCGTTTGTATTCGAAAAGATAGGAACAACCATACGCAACGTAATGATCGATGAATTTCAGGATACTTCGCGTATGCAATGGGACAATTTCCGTCTGTTGCTGCTCGAAGGTTTGTCTCAGGGAGCAGACAGCTTGATTGTAGGAGACGTGAAACAATCCATCTACCGCTGGAGAAACGGTGACTGGGGCATACTGAACGGATTGAAAACAAACATCGAAGCCTTTCCCGTCAAAGTAAAGACACTGACCACCAATCGCCGGAGTGCCGCAAACATCATTCACTTCAACAACGAAGTGTTTACAGCCGCCTGCGAGGTGTTGAACAACATTTACAAGGAAGAACAAAAAAAGGAATGCAAGGAACTGAAGGAAGCCTACAACGACGTGTGTCAGGAAACATACAAAGATCCCGGAAAAGGGTATGTCAAAGTGGAATTTCTATCGGATACGGAAGACATGACCTATATGGAAAACACCCTGCACCACCTAGGAGAAGAAGTGGAGCTGCTTGTGGCGCAGGGCGTGCAACTGAAAGATATTGCCATCTTGGTGCGCAAGAACAGAAGCATTCCTTTAATAGCCGATTACTTCGACAAGAACACCTCTTACAAAATCGTATCCGATGAGGCATTCCGACTGGATGCCTCACTGGCGGTATGTATGATAATGGATGGCCTGCGCTACTTGTCACAACCCGAAAACCGGATTGCCAAGGCACAACTGGCTGCTGCCTATCAGAATGAAGTATTACATAAAGGAATAGACCTCAACGCTCTATTGCTGAACGAAATAGATGATTATCTGCCATTCGATTTCATAAAAGAAGCGGAGCAGCTTCGCCTCATGCCACTGTATGAGCTGATGGAAAAACTTTTCAATCTGTTCCAGATGTCCTGCATCGAACAACAGGATGCCTATCTGTGCGCCTTCTTTGATGCCGTGACGGAATATCTGCAAAGCAATTCTTCCGAATTATCCGCTTTTATCACCTACTGGGAAGAAAAACTAGGCAGCAAGACCATCCCTTCCGGCGAGGTGGAAGGAATTCGCATTCTCTCCATCCACAAGTCCAAAGGATTGGAATACCATACCGTACTGCTACCCTTCTGCGACTGGAAAATGGAGAATGAGACTTACAATCATCTGGTATGGTGTGCTCCCCGGCAAGCTCCGTTTAGCGATCTTGACATTGTTCCCATCAACTATTCCACAGCCATGCAGCAATCCATTTATCGGGAAGAGTTCCTGAATGAACGCTTGCAATTATGGGTGGATAATCTGAACCTGCTTTATGTGGCATTTACCCGTGCCAAAAAGAACTTGATTATATATGGAAAGGCGGAACAGAAAGGAACGGTATCCGAATTGTTGGGAAGTGCCTTATCCGACATGACCGGAAAGAGCTATGCCACCGGAGAAGAAATATACGAACTGGGAACGCTCTATCTCTCATCTCACGAAGAGGAAAAACAAGTATCCGGCAACAAGCTGCTGACTGTAGCCCGACGTTTGCCTATCCATCTGGAAACGCTGGAAACCAACATCGAATTCAAACAATCCAACCGTTCTGCCGAATTTATCCGGGGAGAAGAGGAGACGGAAGACAAATACATCCGGCAAGGACAGTTGTTGCATAATCTGTTCTCCGTAATCCGTACCACGGACGATGTGCCTCCCGCCATAGAACGCCTGCGTTTCGAAGGAATCATAGAGTCGGCACAACAGGAGGAACAGATACGAAAACTCACCGAATGGGCTTTGAAGCATCCGCTGGTCAAAGAATGGTATTCGGGCCGCTGGGAACTATACAATGAGTGTGCCATTATTTATCGGGAAAAAGGAGTGCTGCAAACCCGCCGTCCGGACCGCGTGATGATGAAAGACGGAGAGGTGATTGTGGTGGACTTTAAATTCGGTAAAAAGCGGAAAGCTTACAACAAGCAGGTGAAAGAATATATGGATTTATTATCGGATATGGGATATGAGCATATCCGTGGCTATTTATGGTATGTATTTAACAACGAACTGGAGGAAATAGAATAATGGAAAGCTTTTTGAAACTGGTAGCAGCCGATTTATATAAACATACGGAAGGAAACCTGGCACATACAGCCGTGGTTTTTCCTAACAAACGTGCCGGACTTTTCTTTAATGAGTATCTCGCCCAAGAGTCGGATTCACCTATTTGGTCGCCCGCATACGTCAGCATCAGCGAATTGTTCCGTAGCCTTTCTCCGTGGGAAGTGGGTGATCCGGTAAAACTGGTATGCGAACTTTATAAGATATTCCGACGGGAAACTCAAAGTACGGAAACACTGGATGATTTCTATTTTTGGGGAGAAATGCTGATCAGTGATTTTGACGATGCCGACAAAAATAAAGTGGATACCGACAAACTGTTTTCCAATTTACAGGATCTGCGCAACATAATGGACGACTACACCTTCATTGACGATGAGCAGGAAGAAGCTATCCGGCAGTTCTTCCAGAACTTCTCCATCGAACGGAGAACAGCGCTGAAAGAACGGTTTATCTCTTTATGGGACGTATTGGGAAACATCTACAAAGGGTTCCGTGAATCCTTAGCTTCTCAAAACATTGCCTACGAAGGAATGATGTACCGCCACGTCATAGAGCATCTGGATGTGGACAAACTTCCATACGAGAAATATGTTTTTGTAGGATTTAATGTACTGAACAAAGTAGAACATACGTTGTTCACCCAATTGAAAGATGTCGGGAAAGCTGTTTTTTATTGGGATTACGACGAATTTTATATGAAGGAAAACAGACAAGCCGTCACCCATGAAGCCGGAGAGTTTATCCGCCGGAACTTACGCGACTTTCCTTCTCCTTTGTCCGGTGAGTTATTCAAAAATCTCTCGAAACCTAAAGAGGTACACTACATCGCATCTTCTACTGAAAATGCACAAGCCCGTTACCTGCCTCAATGGATACGAAACAATCTGACTACACCGGAAAAGGAAACCGCAGTCGTATTGTGTAACGAAGCATTGCTTCAGCCGGTCCTCCATTCATTGCCGGCAGAAGTAAAACATGTCAATATCACCATGGGATTTCCGTTATCGCAAACTCCTGTATATAGTTTCCTCATCGCCTTACTGGAGTTGCATACCCACGGATTTAATTTCAAAAGCGGCCGCTACACGTTTCAATCGGTTGTTACACTGTTAAAACACCCCTATACCCGGCAACTCACCGGTCAAGCCGAATTGTTGGAAAAAGAACTGACCCGGAACAACCGTTTCTATCCGTTACCCGGCGAATTGGGTAAAGATGAATTCCTTACCCGGCTTTTCACTCCGCTTTCCGGAAACCTGAATCTGTGCATACGCCTGTCCGAAACTTTGCAGCAAGTGGCAGGCATTTACCAGGCAAACACTTCCGGTACCGAAGACACAGATGCATTCAACCAACTTTACCGGGAGTCGCTTTTCAAAGCCTATACCACCATCAACCGGTTCCGCACACTGATAGAAGAAGATGAATTAACCGTACAGAGCGAAACATTCCGGCGATTGCTGGTCAAGGTCTTGTCAGCGACCAATATTCCATTCCATGGCGAACCGGCCATTGGTATGCAGGTCATGGGGGTATTGGAAACACGTAACCTGGATTTCCGCCACTTGGTATTACTATCGGTCAACGAAGGGCAGCTTCCCAAATCGGGAGGAGACTCTTCCTTTATTCCTTACAACCTGCGCAAAGCTTTCGGAATGACTACTATAGAGCATAAGATTGCCGTATATGCATACTATTTCTATCGTCTGCTGCAACGGGCAGAAAGGATTACCTTGATTTACAATACCAGTTCGGACGGACTGAACCGCGGCGAATGGAGCCGTTTCATGCTGCAATTCCTTATTGAATGGCCTCACCCCATCACACGCCAGTTTCTGGAGGCCGGACAGTCCCCCCAAGGCACCTCGCCTATCACTGTAGAAAAGACCCCGGATGTCATGCGCCGGATGCAAAGCCTGTTTGATGTCCGTGCCAATCCCAAAGCAAAATTTTCTCCATCAGCCTTGAATTATTACCTGGATTGTCCTTTAAAATTTTATTATAGGTATGTAGCCGGCCTCTCCGCCCCCGATGAAGTGAGTGCAGAAATAGATTCTGCCACATTCGGAAGTATTTTCCATTACGCAGCCGAACATATTTATAAAGACCTGACCACTCATGGCAAAGTCATTAATAAGGAAGCATTGGAAACGTTGCTACGCAATGAAGTGAAGCTGCAAGATTATGTGGATACAGCATTCAAGAAATTATTCTTTAATGTTCCGCAAAACGAGAAACCGGAATATAACGGCGTACAACTTATCAACTCTGCCGTTATTGCAAGATATTTAAAACAACTTTTACAAAATGATTTACGTTACGCTCCCTTCACTTTTATTGCATCGGAAATGGAAGTGGATGAACCCATCGACATACAAACACCCAAAGGAGTCATAAAATCACGTATCGGGGGAATTATTGACCGTATGGACAGCAAGGATGGCACACTCCGTATTGTGGACTACAAGACAGGCGGTGATGCAGACACCCCACCCCATGTGGAATCTCTGTTTATTCCGGACAAGAAACGTTCCAACTATGTATTTCAGACGTTCCTGTATGCCGCCATCATGTGCCGCAAGCAACCAACGATGAAGATAGCTCCGGCCCTTCTCTATATTCATCGGGCCGCTACAGAAACCTATTCTCCCGTTATACAAATGGGCGAGCCACGAAAGCCCAAAGAGGCTGTGGAAGATTTCAGTAAATATGAAAAAGAATATCGTGAACGACTTCAAGGATTATTAGAAGAGATATTTAATCCGGAAAAATCATTTACCCAAACAGAAATCATAGAAAAATGTACCTATTGTGATTTCAAGGCACTATGTAAAAGATAGACTATAGTGGTTAGTGGTTAATACCTGCGGCATGACAGCGCAGTCCACTAATCACTAACCACTGATCTACCACACTATTCCAACGCTCTCTGTCTGCAAAAGCATCCACAGAATTTATCTTCCACATTCTCTATCGGTGCTTTGAAAATACCATAGACGGAAGACCCCGAGCCACTCATGGCGGCATACACTGCCCCCAAATCATACAATTCATCTTTTATAGCAGCAATCTCAGGGAACTTTTTGAAGACACTATCTTCAAAATCATTCTTCATACTGTTTTTCCATGTTTCCATAGGTTGCTTTACAATTTCTTTCAAAGAAACAGCCGGACGCACAGGCTTTATTTCGGCAAACGCATCCCGGGTGGACACAAAGATATCAGGTTTAATCAAAATTATATGGTATCCCTTTAATGACAATTCCACAGGCTCGAACAGATTCCCTATTCCGGTAGCGAAAACAGGTTTGTTCCGAATGAAAAAAGCACAGTCTGCCCCTAGTTTTACCGCATATTCCTCCATCCGTTCCGTACTGAGTCCCAATGAAAATTTATCATTCAGAAGCTTTATCATACAAGCGGCATCTGATGATCCGCCACCTAGTCCGGCACCCGCCGGTATATGCTTGTACATGTGTATATCTACCGGCAACAGTCCGGGATAGTCTTTTTTTAATAACTTATAGGCTTTTACTACCAGATTATCTTCGGGTTCACCCTCCAAAGGAGATCCGCTTATGTGTAAAGTGTATTCTTTGTCATTGTTTTCCCGCCGCGTCACTTCCAGAGCGTCTTGCAGGTTTATCGGATAAAATATGGTTTCCAGATTGTGGTATCCATCCGGGCGCTTTTCTACAATATTAAGTCCCAAATTAATCTTTGCATTAGGAAATGTAATCATATTCTGTTCTTTAAATAGTTATTTTTAGTGTGTTTCGTTAGATTGTTGCCCGTTCTACAAAGATGCACGCCATCTTTTATCCGGACAGAGCGCCAAATATAGAACAAACTTTTCATTTTACCATATAAAAAAACCATTTACTGTCCAGATTGTTCATTTCTCCGTAGATTCAGGTTCATATTTCTTTTATTATTTTTGGGAATGGACGAGTGTCCAACTCAGCAAAAAGTTCTATCTTTGCCCTACTTTAAACAGACGACAATGGCAGAAACGAGAAAAATGACACGTACTCCCAAAACTTCGAAAGCAAAGCCTGTTGACGAATACGGACATTTACAGCCCCAGGCACCTGAGCTGGAGGAAGCTGTATTGGGAGCCTTAATGATAGAAAAAGATGCTTACTCATTAGTAAGTGAGATTCTTCGTCCCGAATCTTTTTATGAACGCCGTCACCAACTTATTTATTCGGCTATTACCTCTTTGGCTTTACGCCAGCAACCAGTCGATATCTTGACTGTGGCCGAACAATTACGCAGCACCGGTGAACTGGAAGATGCAGGCGGTCCTTTTTACATAACACAGCTAAGCGGCAAGGTAGCCTCTTCCGCACACATAGAATATCACGCACGTATCATCGCGCAGAAGTTTCTTGCACGCGAACTGATTACCTTTACCAGCAACATCCAGACAAAGGCTTTCGACGAAACCCAAGACGTGGACGACCTGATGCAGGAAGCGGAAGGAAAACTGTTCGAAATCTCGCAACAGAACATGAAGAAGGATTATACGCAAATCAACCCTGTCATTCAGGAAGCGTATGAGATGCTTCAAAAAGCGGCGGCACGAACGGACGGGCTGAGTGGTCTGGAAAGCGGTTTCCATGCATTGGACAAAATGACCTCGGGCTGGCAAAATTCCGACCTGGTGATTATTGCCGCCCGTCCCGCTATGGGTAAAACGGCTTTTGTGCTTTCCATGGCAAAGAACATGGCGGTAAATGCGAAAATCCCTGTGGCTTTGTTCTCTCTTGAAATGTCCAACGTACAGTTAGTCAACCGTATGATTGTCAACGTGTGCGAAATTCCGGGTGAGAAAATCAAGAGTGGTCAGTTGGCTCCGTATGAATGGGGACAATTGGATTATAAAATAAAAGAATTATACGATGCTCCGATGTATGTGGATGACACACCATCCTTGTCCGTCTTTGAATTACGCACCAAAGCACGACGGCTTGTACGCGAGCATGGAGTAAAAATCATTATCATTGACTACCTTCAGTTAATGAATGCCAGCGGAATGTCATTCGGTAGCCGTCAGGAAGAGGTCAGTACCATTTCACGTTCACTGAAGGGGTTAGCCAAAGAACTGAACATCCCCATCATCGCACTGAGCCAGCTGAACCGTGGTGTGGAAAGTCGTGAGGGTATTGACGGAAAACGTCCCCAGCTCAGTGACCTCCGTGAATCCGGAGCTATTGAGCAGGATGCCGATATGGTATGCTTTATCCACCGCCCGGAATACTATAAAATCTACTCGGATGAAAAAGGGAACGACTTGCACGGTATGGCAGAAATCATTATCGCCAAGCACCGTAACGGTGCCGTAGGTGATGTACTGCTGCGTTTCCGTGGCGAATTCGCCCGCTTCCAGAATCCGGACGATGATGTTATCGTGCCTATGCCGGGTGAGGCGCCGGGTATTATCCGTTCCAAAATGAACGGTGGCGGCAACAGTGTACCTCCCCCATCTCCTGATGCCGCACCTGCCGACAATAATCCGTTCGGAGCCCCTATTCCCGAAGGACCTTTACCGTTCTGACATTTATTTATCCCTCACAGAATTAACACGGATTATTTCCCTCAAAGAAAAATCTGTGTTAATCTGAGTAATCTGTGATGGATAAATAACAGGATAAAAGAAAATAATTACTAAATTTGCAGGTCATTTTGAAATACATAAAAAATATCATATATGAATATCTCTTATAATTGGCTGAAAGAATACGTCAACTTCGATTTGACACCGGATGAAGTGGCCGAAGCGCTGACTTCCATCGGTTTGGAAACCGGAGGCGTAGAAGAAGTCCAAACAATTAAAGGTGGTCTGGAAGGTATTGTCATCGGCGAAGTGCTGACTTGCGAACCTCATCCCAATTCAGACCACATGCATGTTACTACTGTGAATTTGGGACAAGGCGAACCGGTACAGATTGTCTGTGGAGCCGCTAACGTAGCTGCCGGACAGAAAGTGGTGGTTGCCACATTGGGCACCAAGCTATACGATGGCGAAGAATGTTTTACCATCAAGAAATCAAAGCTCCGCGGAATTGAATCTATGGGTATGATCTGTGCCGAAGACGAAATCGGTATCGGAAACAGCCACGAAGGTATCATCGTATTGCCGGCGGATGCTGTTCCGGGTACTCCCGCTAAAGATTATTTCAATATCAAAAGCGAATACGTACTGGAAGTGGATATCACCCCGAACCGTGCGGACGCCTGCTCACATTACGGCGTGGCCCGAGATCTGTATGCCTACCTGATTCAAAACGGCAAACAAGCCACTTTAAAACGTCCGTCTGTAGAAGCGTTTAAAGTGGATAACCATGATATGGACATCGCCATTGAAGTAGAGAATACGGAAGCATGTCCGCGTTATGCCGGAGTTTCCATAAAAGGGGTAACTGTAAAAGAGAGTCCCGAATGGCTGCAAAACAAATTACGCCTGATCGGAGTACGTCCTATCAATAATATCGTGGATATCACCAACTACATCCTTCACGCATACGGCCAGCCCCTGCACTGTTTTGATGCAGATAAGATTAAAGGTGGTAAGATTGTAGTGAAGACTGTTGCCGAAGGTACTACATTCGTTACTTTGGACGAAGTGGAACGCAAATTATCCGACAAGGACCTGATGATATGCAACACAGAAGAACCGATGTGCATTGCCGGTGTATTCGGTGGTCTGGATTCGGGAACAACCGAGCAGACAGTAGATGTATTTTTGGAAAGCGCTTATTTCAACCCGACTTGGGTACGTAAAACAGCCCGTCGCCATGGATTGAGTACGGACTCTTCTTTCCGTTTTGAACGTGGTATTGACCCCAACGGAACTATTTATGCATTGAAAGAAGCGGCTTTACTGGTTCAAGAACTGGCAGGAGGTACTATTTCTTCTGAAATTAAAGACAACTACCCTGCCCCGATAGCCGATTTTACAGTAGAGCTGAATTATGAGAAAGTCCACTCACTGATAGGAAAAACCATACCGGTGGAAACCATAAAGAGCATTGTCACCAGTCTTGAAATGAAGATTGTGAACGAAACACCCGGAGGCTTGACTTTACAAGTTCCCCCCTATCGTGTGGATGTGCAACGTGATTGCGATGTAGTAGAAGACATTCTCCGTATCTACGGATATAATAATGTGGAGATTCCTACTACCTTAAAATCCAGCCTGACCACCAAAGGTGAAGTGGATTACTCCCAGAAATTACAAAATCTGATTTCAGAGCAACTGGTAGGTTGTGGTTTCAATGAAATACTGAACAATTCACTGACCGCCGCTTCCTATTACGAAGGGTTGGAAACATACAAGAACGAAAATTTGGTTTACTTGATGAACCCATTGAGTAACGATTTGAACGTGATGCGTCAAACTTTATTATTCGGTGGTTTGGAAAGCATCCAGCACAATGCCAATCGCAAGAACGCCGATTTGAAATTCTTTGAATTCGGTAACTGCTATTTTTATAATGCAGAAAAGAAAAACCCGGAAAAAGTGCTTGCGGCTTATGCTGAAGAATATCATTTAGGATTGTGGGTAACCGGCAAACGCGTCAGCAATTCATGGGCCCATCCCGATGAAAACAGCAGTGTTTACGAATTAAAAGCATACGTGCTGAACATCTTTACCCGTTTGGGGTTGAATTTCGGCAACGTGGTATTCGGTAACCTGACCAACGATATCTATTCAACAGCCATCAGCGTACACACACGTGGCGGCAAGTTATTGGCCACCTTCGGCATCATCAGCAAGAAGATTCAAAAAGCATTCGATATAGACAATGAGGTATATTATGCAGAAATCAACTGGAAAGAACTGATGAAAGCCATCAAGTCGGCTAAAGTCAACTTTAAAGAACTTTCCAAGTTCCCGGCTGTGAAACGTGACTTGGCTTTGTTGATTGACAAGAACATACAGTTTGCAGAAATCGAAAAAATAGCCTATGAGACTGAAAAGAAACTGCTGAAAGAAGTAGAATTATTTGATGTTTATGAAGGCAAGAATCTGGAACCGGATAAAAAAAGTTATGCAGTGAGCTTCTTGTTACAGGATGAAAGCGCAACACTGAACGACAAACAGATTGACAAGATCATGTCCAAACTGATTGCTAACCTGGAAAACAAACTAGGTGCAAAACTAAGATAATAATAAAAATAACCATTATAAAACTACAATCCAATGGGAAGAGCATTTGAATATAGAAAAGCTACAAAGCTGAAAAGATGGGGCCACATGGCCAAAACATTTACAAGACTGGGTAAACAAATCGCTATAGCTGTAAAAGCAGGTGGTCCGGAACCCGAAAATAACCCGACCCTACGTGGTGTGATCGCTACTTGTAAGCGTGAAAACATGCCGAAGGATAACATTGAACGCGCCATTAAGAATGCAATGGGTAAAGATACCAGTGACTACAAAGGTATGACTTACGAAGGATATGGTCCTCACGGAGTAGCTGTATTTGTTGATACATTGACAGACAACACTACTCGTACCGTAGCAGATGTGCGTTCAGTATTCAACAAATTCGGTGGAAACTTGGGTACTACCGGTTCCTTAGCTTTCTTGTTCGACCATAAATGTGTATTTACTTTCAAGAAGAAAGAGGGAATGGATATGGAAGAACTGATCCTGGATTTGATTGACTATAATGTAGAGGATGAGTTCGACGAAGATGAAGAAGAAGGAACTATCACCATCTATGGTGATCCGAAGAGCTACGCAGCAATTCAGAAACACTTGGAAGAATGTGGTTTCGAAGAAGTGGGTGGTGATTTCACATATATTCCCAATGACTTAAAAGATGTGACTCCTGAACAACGTGAAACTCTAGACAAGATGGTAGAGCGTCTGGAAGAATTTGATGATGTTCAGACCGTTTATACAAACATGAAACCTGCATCTGAAGAGGAAGAATAAAATGAAAATAACCTATAAGACGCAAGGCACTTGCAGCAGCCACATCGAAGTGGAAGTAGAAGATGACGTTATTCAACAAGTTTTCTTTTGGGGCGGATGCAATGGAAACTTACAAGGTATCAGCCGATTGGTGAAAGGAATGAAAGTGGAAGAGGTCTTACAGAAACTGGAAGGTGTAAGATGCGGAAACCGCTCCACCTCCTGCCCGGATCAATTATGTAAAGCGTTGCGTGAAATGAAACAATAAAAAAGAAGCTGTCTCATCTTGTAATTCAAGTTTGAGACAGCTTCTCTTTTTTTCAATATATTATCTTACTTCCGGATCATTGTTCCGTTTCATTTTCTGTTCTCTTCAAGGCCCTTCAAAGGTTGATGGTCTTTACCTTACCCGGAATGATGGTCAGATGCACCGTTCCATCCTTTTCTATCTCCACCTTCTGATATCTGGCCTCCACCACCACTTTTCCATCCAGCGCCATCACCCCCCACTGGCAGGCATTCCCTTCAAAAGCACAATAACCGCCTACGGGAACACAGATATTCCGGTAGCAGGGAGGCACAACGATGCGATCTCCCCATTTCAGCCCCCACTTCATCCCCATCCGGAAAGGAAGGACATCTTTTATTTCCTCCAGCCTCTTCCGCCTTTTCTCTTCCTCATTCTGTTGCCGTTCCCGCTGTACGCTCTCCGCACGCCGCCCGGCTTCCTTCCTCAGACCTTCCACCACGGAGGCAAAATCCGCCTCGCCCGCCTTAGGAACATTACAAGCTATATACCGCTTCCCCTTTCCTTTCTCCACATGATAATAGTTTCCTTCCCCGTCCATCACCACGATGCTCCGATCCGCCAAACA
>ULYR01013948.1_pt1 | contig 15045 bp, 14 predicted proteins | sample 1962341 | NCBI WGS metagenome assembly ULYR01 (sample SAMEA4835868, study PRJEB28245) | human gut metagenome | biome: gut microbiome; material: fecal sample | place: Denmark | collected 2008 | reverse complement strand
CGTGTCACTGGTTCGATTCCGGTTCTGGGCATTCGTCTTTTATAAGACGGATGGGATACTAGCTCAGTTGGTAGAGCACTTGACTTTTAATCAAGTTGTCGGGGGTTCGAATCCCCCGTGTCTCACGTAAAAAGCTCATAGTTTATCTATGGGCTTTTTTCTATTAATAGGATTAAAGTGTCTTAAGTGTCAAAGGGTCTAAATTTCCCTGACAGGCTATTTTTCTGAATTTTTGACCATAATAGCTATCAACAATGCGCCGCATCGCCTTAAAATATCCCGGCACAAAAAGAATATCCAAAAAAGGATTTTTCACACCTTAATCTTTTAAAAAGAAAAGGGAGCTATCATAGAGAGATAGCTCCAGATGTCAAATAATATTTTGTATTCTAATTGATGAAATACATAATTAGAATTTCTTTTGTAACAATGCAAACCACTGAGCAAGTCCAACCAAAAGTATGGCTGCTAAAATTGATTTTGCAAATAATAATTGATGACTCCAATTAAAATAAAAAAGTGCACCTAATTCTACAATGAGAATTATTATGGTATTGCGGCGATATATTATCCGTTCTTTCTTACACAAGGGTTTGTTCTTGTGCTCTATGGGGGATAATAGAACTATAGAAATGAACATTGTTATGCAAGCAATGAACATCAAGAAAGTTGATATGTGCATGTAATTTATCAGACAGAGGCTTATGATTATGCTAGAGTATGATAAAACAAAACAATAAGTTTCTTTTGATGCATGAAAGCCTCCTGCATAAATGCGTAATAGGGAATACGCTAGTTCGAACAAGATCCCCACCCATATATTTCCTAAGAGATACGACAATAATAAAATTATTGCAAAATCAGTTAGGAATAAACATACACGTCGCAATCCATATTTAATTATTTTGTCATTGGAATCATCTACCAATCCTAAGGATCGGAAATAATTCACTAAACGATCAATCATGTTTTAATCGCGGTAACGATTTAAACTCATTACTTGCTCGTCTAATTCTTCCTGGTAAAACCAACGTGAACATGATGCTGTTACAGCAAAAGCTGCAGCAAACACAGCAACGTTGCACAAGTTTTTGCTTACAAATAAAATAAGTTTTTTCATAATGACTCCTTTCAAATGTAGCGGGGTGAATATATTTGATATATCCAACCGATGATTTGCTGTTACATTTATATTATAACAGGAAAAAAGTACTACTTTTGGTATATGTCAAAAATATAAGGTTATATGTCAAAAATAAAAGGTTTGATAATCAAAATATCGAAAAAATGGTCAAATTTTGCAAAAATATCATATATTAGATAACAAAAAAAGGAAATGATAATTAGAAAAGATACTATATTATTCTTGAAGATGAGAGTTTTTTTTCTGAAAAGATACTATATTATTCTTGAATTTGAGAGTCTTTTTTCTGAAAAGATACTGTATTATTCTTGAAGATGAGAGTTTTTTTCTGAAAAGATACTATATTATTCTTGAATTTGAGAGTCTTTTTTCTGAAAAGATACTGTATTATTCTTGAAGTTGAGAGTTCTTTTTTTCTGAAAAAAGGGTGATATTTACAATAAACCAATTGCCCTCGGTCGTAAAGGAACTAATCCCATCATATTTTTCCACAACTTCATTAACATTAGATAACCCATAACCGTGATTTCTGGAGTCCTTTTTCGTTGATTTAAAAGTGACCTTATCAATTTTCTTAAGAGATCCACTAAAAGTATCTTTAATTTCGAGATACAAAGTGCTCATTTTATAAAGGATAGATACAGAAAGTTTACGCTCTGCATCGTCTTGTAATTTTTCTAGGGCTTCTATTGCGTTGCTCAGCAGATTTCCAAGGGTAATACTAATATCCAGATCACTAACAAATATGTCCGGTGGAACTGCTATAGATAACGAAAGTTTGGTGTTTAACTTTGCTGCTTTTGATAGGTAAAAATTGATTGAGCTGTCAACTGCAATATTGGTAGAGTTAATGTATTGATTACGTGGTACAACCATATTATATAAACCTAAAACATATTCACTTGCTTTATCAGGCTGCTTACAATCTAAGTAGTAAGCAACAGTTTGACAATGGTTTTTGAAATCATGCTGCAAAGCGTTTACACGATTACTGGCTTCTTTGGTCAGAGCAATTTGCTGCATGTAGAATTCATTTTGTTGAGAAATAGCCTCTTGCTGCAGTACCTGCTGATACATCTGATTGGTCTTATCCATCATATAATAGATAAGCATATTTATAAGACATAGGATCCCCATAGCAAGCATAGTCAGATTTTCGTTTTTATTGCCAAGATTGACCAGCAGATCATACAAAACAACGCTTCCCACCAATATTATAATAAATGCAAAATAAATATGAAAAGGCATTGGCGTGGAAGAACGCATATTATAAAAGCGGTTAAGGAATATTACAAATAAAAAGTAAAGCAGTACAGAAAATGCACTACCAAGAGTATAGTTAAAAGGGATAATTGTGTTTTTTTGCATTATTAAAAATACAATACCTTCGCAAAGAATGCTTAATGCCATGACAAAAACAGTCGACAAAATTTTTTTGGCTACCGATCCTCTATAAATTAGAAGACAGATTAGCATATAGCCTGCAAATGAAATAAATGTGTTAAGGTTAACGCTGTTTCCAAAGGTATTGATCAGCCAGATAACAAACCACACTGTGCAAATTACTGCGCTTTTGAAGGTTTTATTTATTTTTTTCTCATGTAAAAATAAACTCAGACAGCTAACCAATATAAAGTATCCGGCAATATTGATCACGGTATCAAAAAATAAAGAGTAGTAGTTCATCTGTAGTCCTTCTTTCTGGTGTTTTCTGGTAATTACAGAAAAAAGGCGTCAATGTTTACATTGATAAAATGGTCAATTTTTGAATATGAGAAATAGAGCTTATCTGAACATTCAAAATAATGAAAATACCATTCATTTCAAGTAATTGACACCTTAGTCTGAAAGTTTACCGGGTTTGTCTGCGATTATCGTACATGGATTTCTAATATAATGCCTTTCCCTTAAAAACAGGTACAACAATTAATAATTTAATCTCAAAAAATTATGTACATCTTCTTTGCGGGAATAGCTGATCGGTATATGTACACCATCGCTCATCACAACTTCGTTTGCGCTGTATTCTACAATAAAGCTTATATTTACTATATAGGATTTATGTAATTGCACAAACAGATTTGGTGGTAATTCCTTTATTATTTTGGAAAGTTTATCATAACATAATAGATTACCATGCGTTGTTGCAATCCGGACATTTCTGCCGGAACTCTGGAAATAAACAATTTTACGGCAATCTGCAAAATGTTTTACTTTATTAAAAGTAAATGAAAAATATTTATTGGTAGTTTCGTATAGGCGTTCATACGTTTTTACTACATGTAAAATTTTATCAAAGTCAATTGGCTTTATGATAAAATCTAACGGTCGCACTTGAAATAATTGCATTGCATATTCACTCTTAGAGGAAACAAATACAACTTGTGTTGCTTGCCCTTCTGACTGTTCACGCAAAAACTGTGCAATATTTACTCCATTCAACGATTCGGAATGGAATTCGATATCAAGGAAGAGAAGATCAATGGACATGTCATTTGCTATGTATTCTTCTAATTTTTCAGCTTCATTAAACATAGTTATTCGTGGAGGAGTTGGTCTCTCCTTAAATATTCTGTTTAGAATGTCTTCCAGTTGAAAACAAAATATTTCATTATCATCGCATATAACAATATTATACATTTCTTCACCTCTTTACATAACCTAAAGGTATAAAGTAGAATGAAAATTGTTCAGTCTAAAATATACACACAATATAATTGTAAATATAAGCAGGTTATGGCTTATAGACGTCTTGATATTTGTAACTTGTACAAAATAAGGCACCATAAATAATATACAATGAATTGAAATAAATAACAATAGAATAAACAAAATAATTATAGGCAGAGGCTGCCAAGGAATATGGTTTATAAGGCTGCAAAGTTATATGGTTCATAAGGCTGCTAAGGAATATAAGAAGACTGCTAAGAAATATGGTTCATAAAGCTGCAAAGTTATATGAGAAGACTGCCAGGGAATATGGGAAGGAGACTTGACTTCCAATCAAAAAGGGAATATCCTTTGAAGAGGAAGTTACGCTGGATATGCATAGCTAGATTGGTGTATTGAGGCGAATGAAAGCAAAAGCTTGAAACGTTGTGTCTGGCAGACGATATGGTATTGTCAGAGAAATGGAGGATTATTATGGAGTTCAAAAAATTACAGAGCGATATGGTAGCAGCAATGAAGGCAAGAGATAAAGCACGAAAGGATACGATTTCATCTTTGATTTCTGCAGTAAAGAAACTTGCTATTGATGAAGGAAAGAGAGACGATATTCCGGAAGAATTGGTAGACCGCGCTATTATAAAAGAAGAAAAAACAGCGCAGGAACAGGTGGACAGTTGTCCGGCAGACCGTGAGGATCTGAAAGCAGAGTATCAGGCTCGATTGGATGTGATCAAGGAGTATGCTCCGAAGATGATGTCACCGGAGGAAATTGAGGAAGTGTTAAAGACACAGTTTGCAGATGTGATCGCTACTAAAAATAAAGGTCAGATCATGAAGGCTGTTATGGCTGAGTTAAAAGGTAAGGCAAACGGCAAGGATATCAATCAGATTGTCGGAAAACTGTGCCAGTAACAGTAATCACGAGATTGCATAGGCAGTGCTTGTTAAATAGGATTAAAACCAGAGATAAAGCGTGTCGGAAGCGATCGGGTCTTGTGGTTAAAATCCACATATTTTGATCAAAACCGGAGATAAATAAGCCAGAAGCAACGGAATAGTGCTTGACTTAAAAATCTCCTTGTGTGCGGTATTTGCCGGGGGTGATGCCGTATTCTTCACGAAAACATTTTATATAATGACTGCAAGAAGCAAAGCCGAGAAATGAGCTTATGTCTGTGCAGCTGATAGAACTGTTTTTAAGCATATAACAGGATGTTTCGCATTTTTTACGGAGGATAAACCTCTGTAGCGGGCATCCTGTTTCTTTTTGAAAAAGATGGGACAGATAGTCACGGTTCAGTCCGAGAGCGTTGGCAACATCTACGCCGGATATCGATTCCGTAATATGTTTACTGATATAATCGATTCCATGGCGTACATGGTAGGAGTAATTTTTGCCCTGTTTGATGGCGTGCATGGTGTTTGTGAATTCTGTGATCACATCGATCTTGATTGTTTCGAGTTGCTTTTCTGATATGGCGGAATCTATTTTGCGGATAAATAGATCGCTTAACGTGTAGGATTCTTCGGGTTCAAGACCGCGTTCAATGCAAAAACGTGTAATCATAGCAACTAAAATGACAAGGTGGTATTTGCGGTTTTGCAGCGGATTATGAGAAAGAATACCCATATGTTCGCGATTTTCAGTCAAAAGGTCTCCTTGCAGCACATCCAGGTTTCCGTTTGCAATATTGCGGTAAAAAGCGAACTCCTCTTCTATGGAAATATGAGAATAGGATTCTTCCTGCTGCTTATACAGCAGTTGGTTTAATTCTTGCTTAACGGTCATAATTAGCCCAGTCCTTTCCTAAGCATACAAAATATGCTTTTTTCATAATTACTGTTGAAATAAGAATAGGTTTTATGATATTTATCTCGGAAATATTATATCATATTACTTCAAAAATTACTATGATGAGTACAGACGATGAATGATAATTCCGGTGATGAATGCATTATCAGGAAATGATCATTGCGATTATTTTGGAAAGGAATGGTGATTACTATGAGACGATGGATTGGATTTGAGCACGGCGTGAATTTGGGTGGATGGTTGTCACAATGTGACTATAGCAAAGACAGACTAGAGCATTTTATTGTTGAGGAAGATATTAAGCGAATTAGTGATTGGCCAGTTGATCATGTGCGTCTGCCGATAGACTATAATGTTTTGCAGGATCAGGATGGTACATTTATAGAAAGCGGCTTTGAGTATGTCAGGAAGGCTATTCATTGGTGCAGAAAATATGGTTTGAATATTATCCTCGATCTGCATAAGACGGCGGGTTATTCCTTTGATCAGGGGGAAAAGGAAGCGGGCTTCTTTGACAATAGCAAGTACCAGGAAATGTTTTACAGCCTGTGGGAGGAGATGGCTAAACGGTATGCAAAATACGGAGATCATGTTGCTTTTGAATTGTTAAATGAGGTGACTGATAAAAACACAATGGATCGCTGGAATCAGATTTCACAGGAATGTATTCGTCGGATTCGCCGGATTGCTCCAACGACGAAGATATTGGTCGGTGGTTATTGGAACAATTGTGTTTTGGCAGTACGCTCACTGGCTGCACCGGCAGATGAAAATATCGTATATAATTTTCATTGCTACGAGCCGTTAATATTTACTCATCAGGGTGGATACTGGGTTGATGGAATGCCGGAAGATTTTAGGATGGCTTTGCACAAGACGGTTGATGAGATTAAGAAATTGACCAAAAAGTATTTGCCGAATAATGAAATTATGCTCGAACCGGTAAAACAGGAAGAATGTTTATTCGGCAGCAGTTTTTTTGAGCAGTTCTTTGCGGATGCACTAGCAGTAGCGGAGGAAAGAAACGTGCCATTGTATTGCGGGGAATATGGGGTGATCAATCTTGCCTCAACGGAGGATACGTTACAGTGGTATCAGGCTATCAGCGAGGTGTTTGATAGGTATCATATCGGCCGCGCAGCGTGGAGCTATAAAGAAATGGATTTTGGAATTGTGGATGCACATATGGAAGATGTGCGTGAAAAGGTGATAGCGTGCCTATAGGGCATCTGACCGGTTGTTCAGGCAGAGGCAGAGGTTATAATATCCAAAACTTCGGTCTCTGTCATCTCAACAGCATCTGCAATTTGGGCAAGGGAATAGCCACTGTGATACATGTTTAAAATGATTTTTGCTGTTGTTTCGGCAATTGCTCTATCCTCAATTCCCTGTCCAAGATTGCACATGACATTCACATCCTTTCTAAAATCGGTGTTAATCGGGATATTATATTCCGATTCCAATATCGCGAGCCTTTGTTGCTCATTTAATTGATTAGACAATAAAGCAGCGATAAGCCGATGCAGTTCATATTTTTCTTCATGTTTTGGAAGTTCTTTGGCAATCCCAATCATTACAATATTGATAATGATTTTTGTTAATCCGGGATCTACAGGAATTGTTCCAATTATGGGATCACCCTCGATATAAGCCATGACTTGTTCTGGTTTCATGTCTTTGAACTCGTCAATTACTTTTACCAAAATATGTGCCAGTATGATTTTTTGAGACAATAGGCGTTTTGCATGCGTGTCATATTGTGCCTTGTCTTTCGAAGCATTTATGGCGTTTGTAATCTCTGTATTCAAGTAACCCTCCTTATCTTATAGTGAGAATTTCAAAATTAATTTACGAATAATTTAGAAATTCATGCAAACAGTGTTATAGCGTATGCATGCATATTTCCATAATAAGGACGTCACTCTAATATCATTATAAAAGAGATTGTCAGTAGATTCAACGGAAAAATCATGCAAAGAGCCTTATGAATGGTTGACGATATAGCTTCATGAGAAATAACTAGCTTGGATCCGTAGAGTAGTATAAATATATAATAACGTATGACAGTAATGATTGTAAGAGAAATATATAAAAACAAATATATTGATCGCAAAAAGAGGAAGCCATAACGACTTCCTCTTCCATTTTGTAATAAAAATATGTTTCTGTTTGTACGATACGAAAACAATGAATCCTTGGTTAATTACTGAAGCAAGGACAATACACCCTGGTTTGCCTGATTTGCCTGTGCAAGCATAGACTGACCAGCCTGCTGAAGGATGTTGTTCTTGGAGTAGGTAACCATCTCTTCTGCCATGTCTGTATCACGGATACGAGACTCAGCGGATGTGGTGTTCTCAACAACGTTATCCAAGTTAGAGATTGTGTGCTCTAAGCGGTTCTGAACAGCACCAAGTGCGGAACGCTGATCGGAAACTTTCTGGATGGATGCTTTGATGGTATCAATTGCGCTTAATGCATTTGTCTCATCAGTTCCATCTACCTTAAGACCATTTACACCAAGCCCCTTTGCACTCATAGATGCAATGTTGATGGAAATCTGATTGTTTGTTGTAGCATCAGCACCAACGTGAAGTTTAACTGTTAAATCTGCAGTTACATCTTGTAATGAATTGATATCAGCTTTTACAGTTTTTGCATCTACCTCATTACCTACGGCATCATATAATTTAGGTGCACCGCTAAGGGCATCAACCGCATTGCCGTTCATTGTAAAATAATTTTCCAATGAATTTTCTGCAATTGCGTTGCCGTCTCTATCATAATACTTAGCTTCAGAATTTTTAGATGTCTGTGCAGTTACTGAAGAAGCTAATAAAGTTGCACTAGCTGTTTCACCCTTTTTAGTTATTGTTGAACCGTCGGCAGTTAATTTCATAAGCTCGTTGCCTTCCTTGTCAGAGATGCTGAATTCTCCATTTGTTCCACCGGAAACGGTATATTTATCAGCAACAGATCCAGATAACTCTAGTTTGTATGAAAGAGCAGTGCCGTCATGTGATGCTGACACTTTTACACCATTATCTTTTAGCGCTACTAATAATTCATTGGTTTCATCTTGTGCCTGCTTTGTATCCACAGTTCCTGCTGCATAGGTCAAGGTTATGCCTGTTTTTGTGTCAGCTGTAAAAGTGGCAGCGCCATCAACCTTTGTATTATAGTTGCCATAACTATACGAGTACTTCTTATCCAGACTCTTATCGCCCTTCAACAAATAAGTTTCATTAAACTTAGTTGTCTCAGATACACGATCAATTTCAGTTGTCAACTGATCGATCTCATTCTGGATAGCTGTACGGTCAGACTCAGAGTTTGTACCGTTAGCTGCCTGAACTGCCAACTCGTTCATTCTCTGAAGCATAGAGTAAAGCACCCTCTGCAGTCTGTACTGCGGAAATACCATCTTCTGCGTTTGTAGAAGCCTGATCCAAACCACGGATCTGCTTTCTCATTTTTTCGGAAATAGAAAGACCTGCTGCATCATCAGCTGCACGGTTGATTCTATAACCGGAAGAAAGCTTCTCAGTAGATTTAGAAAGTGAGTTAGTTGTTAAGCCCAACATTCTGTTGGAATTCATTGCTGTAATATTGTGTTGTACTATCATAGTAGTTACCTCCTTGTTTTGAGTTTGGGGTGAATCCGTTCGCCCCAGTGAAAATAAAAGTTAAGATATTTCCGGAAAAATCCATCATATCAGTGTCGATATCAAGAAAACGACTGTGCCGTATCGTAGATATCATGAATTTAAGTTTTAGATCGTTGCCTCCTTTCGCAAAACAGAAACCCTCGTTTACAAAATGTTGCATTACGTTTTTTGCGCCGGAAATAGCCAGCTCAAGGGTTCCGTATTTCCAGGCAAAGGATTAGAATAAAAACGTAGCAACCTCTGGAAATGCTTGCATTTCCAGAATAAATCAGCAGTACAACGGAAAGGAAAAGGGGAAATGAGTACAACAAGTCCTATCAGGAAAGAAGAGGATTTGCAGCGGTTCCGAAACTACTATTTGGAAAAAGGAAAGATGAGAAATTACTTATTAATAGTGGTTGGATTGAACACAGCGCTGCGCATTGGAGATGTATTAAGTTTGCAGTGGAAAGATGTTTATGACTACAAGCGTAGAAGATTTCGAGCACATTTGCAGGTGGTAGAACAGAAAACCGGCAAAACAAATCAAATTGCACTGAATGACTGCGTTTTGCATGCATTGCGGCAATGCTACAACGGCCAAAAAGCAGACGAATATTTATTTTATAGTGCATGTCATAAAAATCAGCCGATCAGCCGCAGTCAAGCTTGGAGAATTGTGCGGCAGGCAGCAGAGGAGACAGGGTTAGACGGCAATGTCAGCTGTCATTCCTTGCGCAAAACATTTGGTTATCATGCATGGAAACAGGGCGTACCGCCAGCAATGCTGATGATGATCTACAACCATTCATCGTATCAGATTACAAAGCGTTATTTAGGGATTATACAAGAAGAAAAAGATGATGTTTTTTACCACGTGCAATTATAAGACATCAAAACATATTCAAAAAGAAAAGAACCCTAGGCAATTAAAAGTGTAAGAATTGCTTATTGGGATAATATACAAGTGACTGTGCCGATAAAATTATTTTAATGAGATCAATATAATGTATAAAGAAGTGTTTTAGGACACAATGTGTTGTGGAGTCTCAAAAAAACAAAAAATGCACAAATTTTTTTAGAAAAAGGGTTAAGTTCTCAGCAAATCAACCGATATTGTTATTGTAATAAAAAATGCAACATTTTGTAAACAATTGTTTCTGTTTGAAGAGGAAGGAGGCAACCGCAAAACAACATGTAATTCATGATATTTCCAGATGGTTCACGCCATTCACGGAATATCGAAACATATTAACACCGGGGCGAAAGGATTCACCCCGAACATTTATCACAAGGAGGTAACTACTATGATAGTACAACACAACATTACAGCAATGAACGCTAACAGAATGCTTGGCATGACAACAAATTCTCTTTCCAAGTCTACAGAGAAACTTTCTTCCGGTTACAGAATCAACCGTGCAGCAGATGATGCAGCAGGTTTGACAATTTCTGAGAAGATGAGAAAGCAGATCCGTGGTTTGGATCAGGCTTCTACAAACGCAGAAGATGGTGTATCTGCAGTACAGACTGCTGAAGGTGCTTTGACAGAGGTTCACAGCATGTTACAGCGTATGAATGAGTTGGCAGTACAGGCTTCTAACGGAACAAACAGCCAGTCTGATCGTCAGGCTATCCAGGACGAGATTTCACAGCTTACTACTGAGATTGATCGTGTTGCTGAGACAACAAAGTTCAACGAGACTTACTTGTTGAAGGGCGATAAGGGAACAAAAGATATTACTTTAGAGGCTCATGACGCCGGATTAAAGGGCTCATTAACCAATAATGGTAATGGAACTGCCACTTTTGTAATGGATGCATTAGAAGCTGGTGATTCTGTAAGTATCGGTGGTAAAACATATACGATTGGTTCCTCAACGACAGAGGTTACAGCAGAATTTGATAAGCAGGTGAAAGACAAGGATGATACGGTTACTATTAATGGTAAGGAGTACACTATTGTTGAAAATTACGGCGCAGATAAGGACGCGGATCAAAAAGCCGGAAAATACACGAAAGCTGACGCAAAAGGCCTCATTGCTGACGGATCAACAGTAACATTTGCAAATGGAAAGACAATGAAAGCGATGAAGGGTGCTGATGATGGTGTTGACGATGAAGATAACACTATTATTACTGCTGCTCACGCATACGATTTAGCAAAGAATGAGTTACTTGCTGCTAACAAGATTGGAGTAACAAAAGATACCCCAGCTGTTGCAGTTGCAGCGACCGACAATACCTTCACAATTACACTTGGCAAAGCAGAGGTTGCTAATACATTGAGCTTTAGTCTTCATGTAGGTTCCGATGCTGACATGACAAACAAGATTCAGGTCAATATTGAAACTATGAACTCTGACTATTTAGGTGTCAAAAACTTAAACGTAGCAGATGATTCCGGTAAGGCTGCAACATATGCTATCGATGCTATCGCTGATGCAGTAGCTAAGGTATCCTCTCAGCGTTCCGCTCTTGGTGCTGTTCAGAACCGTCTTGAGCACACAATTGACAACTTGGATAACGTTGTTGAGAACACCACATCCGCTGAGTCTCGTATCCGTGATACAGACATGGCAGAAGAGATGGTTGCTTACTCCAAGAACAACATCCTTCAGCAGGCTGGTCAGTCTATGCTTGCACAGGCAAATCAGGCAAACCAGGGTGTATTGTCCTTGCTTCAGTAATTAACCAGATCTTAGTTGTTTTCGACTCGAACGAACAGAAGCATATTTTTATTACAATGTTTAGAGGGGAAGCCTTTATGGCTTCCCCTCATTGCTTTTTATGCATCCATTATAACTTTTTCAAATATTCTTCTACATTCAAATAGGCCACATCTTCCTGTGTACTCACGCCTACTTGGACGAGAGATGTTTTGGCACCGCGATAGATTACATATTTTCCAATGATGGTTCCATATCGAAAGGCAGTATCCTCACATTTTTGTTTATCCAATAGATGTCTGCATTGTTGTAAAACAATCTTGTCACTATGTTTAATTTCATAGATTTCACAAGTTTCTTCCTCTGGATCAAAAACAACCATATCAAATTCGCCAATTGCAAACTGTAATCGGAATACTTCACAGTTCTTTTTAGAAAGTTTTGTTTCCAAAAGGACGATATCCTCCATCATTCTACCTTTAATTTCGGCTAATATTCTTTCCGTCACTCTCTTTCGTTCTACAAGTGATAAATCTCTAAATTTATCATCCTGCATAAGCGACTCTGCTTGCGAATATCGAATACCCGGCTGTGAAAACGCAGTTCTTGCTTCTTTTCGATTATAGTCGGACATCCATCGGGTTTCTATGTCCACTGTCAAAATGGCTCCCCATCCCTATTTTAACTTTTTAACTTTCTTTGTAAAGTTAAAAGCTTATTTTCTAGTTATGGTATTTATATAATATTACATAATCACGTTTTCAATATACAGGGCAAAGGGCTGAATTATGGGAAAGAAAACCGATGAGAAAAATAGCAAAATGTCATTCATATAATTCTCAACTTGTTTATGTAATATGCTATAAACAAGTTCGAAGAAGGAGGTGGCGTACTAAATTATTTGATTTTTTTGTACTAAATATACAAGTACACAAAGAAAATTGTCCGCATAATGACTATGAACTATAATTTTCAAAAAGATGTGAAAGCAATTCGTGAAATTTTGGGGATGACTCAAGAAGAATTTGCAGAGAAAATAGGTGTTGAACAGGCAACGATTTCTCGAAATGAGTTGGGTAAAAATTTGCCGTCTTCTCAGTTAATGGAACGGGTTTATCAATTTGCATTTGACAAAAAAATACAAATAAATCAGTTGAAGAAGATGTTATGGGCAGAAAATTTAGCGTCAGATCACAAGCTGCTTTTTCATGGTGCCAAGAGCGAGATTGCCGGTGAAATTGATGTCACAATAGGACGAACCAACAATGATTTTGGATGTGGCTTTTACACAGGAGAAAGCTATGATCAGTCCATTTCATTCATTTCTAATTTCAACAAATCGTGTGTATATTTTTTGGATTTTAATAATGTTGATTTACGCTGTAAAAAGTATAACGTTGATCAAAAATGGATTATGACAATTGCTTATTATAGAAATGCTTTGTCGAAATATGCAGAGCATCCTATTGTGCAAAAGTTAGTTGCACAATCTACCGATATTACTCATACACATATGAACTTAGTTCTATTCAAGTATACAAAATTATTAAGCCAAAAGAACTACGAGAATTATTTTTAGCATATCACACATTGGATCCGTCACAGGCTATTGAACGGATTTTGGAAGCGAAAAATATTTTGCACGATGATGAAAGAGAATTGCAACGACAATATACAATATTTAAGAGGATTCGAAACGGAAAGTGAATACAGAGATTACCTTTTACTTAATGCAATGAGGGGAAGCCATGAAGACTTCCCCTCTAAACATTGTAATAAAAATATGCTCCTGTTCGTTCGAGTCGAAAACAACTAAGATCTGGTTAATTACTGAAGCAAGGACAATACACCCTGGTTTGCCTGGTTTGCCTGTGCAAGCATAGACTGACCAGCCTGCTGAAGGATGTTGTTCTTGGAGTAGTTAACCATCTCTTCTGCCATGTCTGTATCACGGATACGAGACTCAGCGGATGTGGTGTTCTCAACAACGTTATCCAAGTTAGAGATTGTGTGCTCTAAGCGGTTCTGAACTGCGCCAAGAGCGGAACGCTGATCGGAAACAATCTGGATAGACTGTTTAATGGTATCGATTGCGCTCAATGCATTAGCATCATCTGTTCCATCAACCTTAAGACCGTTAACACCAAGACCTTTTGCACTCATAGATGCAATGTTAATAGAAATCTGATTATTAGCCGTTGCATCTGCACCAACATGAAGTTTTACAGTAAGATCTGCTGTGAGATCTTGAAGGGCATTAACATCACCTGTTGCAAGAGTTGTCTTATTTCCAACAGCATCATACACCTGTGGTGCGTCGGCTCTTGCGGATGTTGTTCCAGCTGCATCAGTAGTGAAATAGCTTGACAAAGCATTTGCAGGTAAGGCATTACCATCTTTATCATAATATTTTGCTGTTGCTTGTGTTGCTCTAGCTGCTGTTATACCAGTTGCAACAACAGATGCAGATGAAGTACCAGCAGTCAAGTCAGCGCCTTCAGCTTTTAAGGTTCCAATAGTTGTCCCCACTTTATCTTTGATCTCAAAAGTATCTTTAGTTCCTGTTTTAAGAGTTGCAGTAAACTTATCTGCCGCAGAACCTGTCAAAGAAATAGAATATGTTATTCCATCGCCAGCTGTGGCTTCAGAAGAAATCTTTACACCCTGATCTCTTAATGCCATTAACAATTCATTCTGCTCATCTTGAGTTTTCTGTGAATCAACGGTTCCAGCAGTAAATTTTGCTGTTAATCCATTTGCCGCAGCACTCATGGTAGCTGCACCTGTCTGTGCGCTGGCAAAATTACCATAGCTATATGTGTATTTCTTATCCAAGCTCTTATCACCCTTCAATAAGTATGTCTCATTGAACTTGGTTGTCTCAGATACACGATCAATCTCAGTTGTTAACTGATCAATCTCGTTCTGGATAGCTGTACGGTCAGACTCAGAGTTTGTACCGTTAGCTGCCTGAACTGCTAGCTCGTTCATTCTCTGAAGCATAGAGTGAACTTCGTTCAAAGCACCCTCTGCAGTCTGTACTGCGGAAATACCATCTTCAGCGTTTGTAGAAGCCTGATCCAAACCACGGATCTGCTTTCT
>ULYR01005829.1_pt1 | contig 15119 bp, 19 predicted proteins | sample 1962341 | NCBI WGS metagenome assembly ULYR01 (sample SAMEA4835868, study PRJEB28245) | human gut metagenome | biome: gut microbiome; material: fecal sample | place: Denmark | collected 2008 | reverse complement strand
CTTAGGAGGCGTGTGCTCTATCCAACTGAGCTACTGAGACAGGCAACATGCCTATTATACCGTTTTGCCACACAAATTGCAAGGGTGCTCTTGCATGCGGGAACCTGCCCTATTATAATAAAGGCAGGAGCAAAACGGCGCTGCAGGATTTCTGCCGGACGGCATGAGCACCACCCGGGCCAAGCGCGGCGCTTCGGAGCAAAGGAGCAAAATGTAATGGAGCAGATGGATAAAGTGAAAAAGAATTTCGGCTTTGGCTGTATGCGCCTGCCGATGAACGGCGACCAGGTGGACATTGCCGAGACCACCCGCATGGTGGACGAGTTTCTGGCGCAGGGATTCAACTATTTTGACACCGCCCACGGTTACATTGGCGGTAAGAGTGAGCTGGCCCTGAAAGAGTGCCTGACCAGCCGCTACCCCCGCGAGGCCTACAGTCTGACCGACAAGCTGACCGACAGCTATTTCAAGACCGAGACTGACATCCGCCCGTTTTTTGAAAGCCAGCTGGAAGCCTGCGGCGTGGACTACTTTGATTTTTACCTGATGCACGCCCAGAACGCCGACAACTTTAAAAAGTTCAAGGCTTGCCGCGCCTACGAGACCGCCTTTGCGCTGAAAGCCGAGGGCAGGATCCGCCATGTGGGCCTCTCTTTCCACGACCGCGCCGAGGTGCTGGACCAGATCTTGACCGAGTACCCGCAGATCGAGGTGGTACAGATTCAGTTCAACTACCTGGATTACGATGATATTGCTGTGCAGAGCCGCAAGTGCTACGAGGTTTGCCGCAAGCACGGCAAGCCGGTGCTGGTGATGGAGCCGGTCAAGGGCGGCAGCTTGGTCAACCTGCCCGAGGAAGCCAAAAAGGTGCTGGACGACCTGCACGGCGGCAGCCCCGCCAGCTATGCCATCCGCTTTGCCGCGGGCTTCCCCGGCATGATGATGGTGCTGTCCGGCATGAGTAATATGGAGCAGATGAAGGACAACCTGAGCTATATGCGCGACTTTAAGCCGCTGAACGAGACCGAGCTGGCCGCCGTAAACAAGGTGCAGGAGATATTCCACAAGATGAACATGATCCCCTGTACGGCCTGCCGCTACTGTGTTGAGGGCTGCCCCAAGCAGATCTCCATCCCAGACCTGTTTGCTATCATGAACATCAAGCAGTTGCACCACGATTGGAACGCGGACTACTACTACGAGGAAGTCCACACCGCCCCCGGCCGCCGCGCCTCGGACTGCCTGAAATGCGGCAAGTGCGAGAAGATCTGCCCACAGCATCTGCCCATCCGCAAGCTGCTGGAGGAGATAGCCAAAGAATTTGATAAGCCAGAAGCATAATCCATAAAAACAATAAAACGCCCCTGCCCTGCGCGGTTTGCGCCAAGGCGGGGGCGTTTTATTGTAGGGTTACAGGGCCAGCCGCATTAAGACCAGCTCTTGGTAGCCGGTGTTGCGGGAGCGGAAGCCCTTGGGGTTGCGGCCGTATTCCACAAAGCCGAACTTTTTGTACAGGGCAAGGGCGCTGGCGTTATCGGCTACCACATCCAGCTCCAACTGGGCGTAGCCAGCCTTGCGGGCGCAGTCGATGCAGGCGGCGGTGAGTGCCTGGCCAATGCCAAGGCCCCAGAATTCCTTAGCGATGCTGATGCCGAACTCGGCGCGGTGCTGCAGCTTATAGCAGCCGCCGACAGCGTTGATCCCGGCGGTGCCGGCCACCTTCCCGTCCACGATGGCGAGAATTTCCACCTCATTCGGGCTTTCGGTTTTGGCCTGAAGGTATTCGCCCTCCTGCGTGGCGGTGAGGGTGTTCTCCTCCGGGTAAGTCAGCAGGTTATCCGTTTCCGCATGGGTCAGGATGAAATTGTCCAGTGCGGCCTGGCCGTCGGCCGCGGTGCCACTGCGCAGACGGCAGGACGCGCCGTTTCTCAGTTGGATGATTTGGTGGTAGGTCATGGAAACCTCCTGGAAACCAGGGCAAAACGGGCTTACTCCCCCATCTGCTCCTTATGATACTGCAGGGTGTACAGCTGGTAATACCGGCCATGCTTAGCCAGCAATTCCTGGTGGGGACCCTGCTCCAAAATTTTGCCGTGAGATAGCACGATGATGTTATCGGCGTGCTGGATCGTGGATAAGCGGTGGGCGACCATGAGCATGGTGCCGACGCTGCGCATTTTTTCCAGCGAGTCCTGGATCAGCAACTCGGTCTCCGTGTCGATATTTGACGTGGCCTCGTCTAAAATCATCACGCTGGGCTTGTGGATGATGGTGCGGGCAAAGCTGAGCAGCTGCCGCTGACCTGCCGAGAAGTTGTTGCCGCGCTCCCGCACTTCCTCGTCCAGGCCATGGTCCAGCTTGTCGATGAAGTGATCGGCGTTGACGTAGTGACAGACGCGGCGGATCTCCTCGTCAGGGATGCCCTCCTCCCGCAGGACGATGTTGCTGCGGATGGTGCCGGAGAAGAGGAACACGTCCTGCAGCATCTGGCCAAAATGGCGGCGCAGCGATGAAATCTTGATCTTGCGGATGTCGATGCCGTCAATCAGAATCTCACCCTTCTGGAACTCATAATTGCGGCAGATAAGCGACAAAATTGTGCTTTTGCCGCTGCCGGTGGAGCCGACAAAGGCCACGGTCTCCCGCGGGTTGATGTGGAAGGACACGCCCTGCAGCACCCACTCGCCGGGGATGTAACTGAACCAGACGTCGCGGAACTCGATCTCGCCCTTCACCTCGTTCAGCTCGATGGCGTCGGGGGCGTCCACCAGTTTCGGCTCAATGTCCATGATGGAGAACACCTTTTCCGAGGAAGCCAGCGCCGATTGCAGCCAGTTGAACTGCTCGGCCAGATTTTGGATGGGGGTGAAAAACTTGGAAATGTACATGTAGAACGTGACGATGGTGCCGCCTGTGATGGTCTGCCCCAAGAATGACACGCCGGTCAGGTAGCCCATGCCGCCCAGGTAAAACAGGCACAGGATGGAAGAAATGTACAGCATGTACACCAGCGGCCGGAAGATGCCGAAGACAAAAATCTGCTCGATGTTCGCCTTGGCAAGAGTCTGGCTTTTCTGGCGGAATTCCGCCATTTTTTCGTCCTCACGGCCGAAGATCTGGGTGACCTTGATGCCGGAAAGATTCTCCGACAGATAGGTGTTGATGTCGGTGGTGGCATCCTTGACCTTGCGGTAGGCCCGGCGGGAGAATTTGCGGAAGATGACCGTAAAAATGACGATGAACGGAACGAAGCAGAGCACCATCAGGGTCAGCTCGTAGTTCAGCAAAATCATGGCCACCAGGATGCCCAGAATAACGAACGCATTTTTGGTCAGGCTGACCAAAAGGTTGGTGAACATCATCGAGATGGCGTTGGTGTCGTTGGTAATGCGGGTTACCAGCTTGCCCACGGGAATTTCATTCAGCTGCTCGTGGGAGAGGGACTCAATGTGGGTAAACAGGTCCTCGCGCAGGTCAGACACGATGCGCTGACCGACGCGCTGCAGAATCACGGCTTGCAGGTAGGTGCTGGCCATCGAGAAAAGCAGTACCCCGGCGTAGACCGCCACCCGGCCGTACAGCGCGGGCAGGGCAAAATCGGTGGCGACAAGCTCCTCGATATTGCCGACGATCAGCGGCGAGATGATGTCGTAGGCGATGGAGAACAGCATCAGAAACAATACCACAACGAACTGCTTCCGGTAAGGCTTGGCGTAAGCCATCAGGCGGCGCATGATCTCGCCGTCGTTCATTGTGCGCTCAAAGCCCATGGTGGCCTTTTTGTCTTTGACCAGCGCGTAGGCCGCCACGAGGATGGCCGTGATGGCACCGATCACACCGCCGGTCAGCAGCAGCGGATTGATCTCAGTCATGGATGGCACCTCCTTCTGCGTTAGTCACGGGCTGGGCGGCAGTCTCGCCCGCCTCGGTCTCGTCCTCAAGGCGCTGCAGGTCCACCATGCGGCGGTACTCGGCGCAGGTGGCATACAGCTCATCATGGGGGCCGACGGCCTCTACCCTGCCGTCATCGAGGAACACGATCTTGTCCAGTCCCTCCACGGTGGAGATGCGGTGGGCGATGAGCAGCGTGGTCCTGCCCGCGCGGGTGGATTTGAGGTTGTCGAGGATGATCTTCTCGGTGCGGGTATCGACGGCGGAGACCGAGTCGTCGAGAATCAGAATGGGCGCGTCTTTCAGCAGGGCGCGGGCGATGGAGATGCGCTGCTTCTGGCCGCCGGAGACGGTCACGCCGCGCTCGCCCAGCACGGTCTCGTAGCCGTCCTTGAAGTCAACGATGTTGTCCCGCACATCCGCCAGGGCGGCGGCGCGGTCAATGTCCTCCTGCGCAGCATCGTCCACGCCAAAACCAATGTTGTGGGCGATGGTGTCGGAGAACAGGAAGTTATCCTGCGGCACGTAGGCGCAGGCGTTGCGCACCGAATGGATGGACAGGCTGTTCACGTCCTGGCCGTCCACAAACAGGGTGCCGTCGGCCACGTTGTAGGTGCGCAGCAGCAGGTCTACCAGCGCGGTCTTGCCGGCACCGGTCTTGCCTACGATGCCCACGCTCTCGCCGGGGGTGACGGTGAAACTGATGTCCTGCAGCACATCATACTCGCCATCCGGGTAGCGAAAGGTCAGGTGGCGGAACTCGATGCCGCCTTTGGGGGCGGTCAGTTCGTGCACATCGACCCGGTCGGTCACGTCGATGGGGGCGTCCAGCAGCTCGGTGACGCGGTTGAGGGACGCCTTGCCGCGGGAGGTCTTTTCGATCAGCATCGAGATGGCCATGATGGGCCAGACGATGGCCTCAAAGTAGCCGATGTACTCCACCAGCTGGCCTGCGTTGAACTGCCCGCGGTAGACCAGCCAGCCGCCGTAGCCCAAAATGACGCAGATGATCGACTCAACAAACAGCGTGACCAGCACTTCCAGCAGGGTGGCAATTTTGGTATAGGTGACGTTGATCTCCTCGTTCTCGCGGTTTAATTTACGAAAAGCCGTCAATTCCTTGTACTCTTTGACGAAGGCCTTGATGACCGCGATGCCGGAGAAATTTTCCTGCGCGAAGTCAGACAGGTCGGAAAAAGCTTGCTGGCGTTCCTCCCACCGTTTGGTCATGGTGGTGCCCATGATGGTGCCGATGACGAACATGATGCCCGCAGGGATCAGTGCCAGCAGCGTGAGCTTGTAGTCCATACGCCACATTTTAAACAGTGCCAGCAGCCCCAGCACCGAGGCATCGAAGAACATCAAGATGCCGTCACCGAAACACTCCTGAATGGTGTCCAGGTCGTTGGTGTAGAGGCTCATCAGGTTGCCGACCTTGTTGACCTGGTAGTATTGCTGGGACAGCTGGCGGCTGTGGTCAAACATCCGCTCCCGCAGATCGGCAGTGACCAGCACCGCCGAGCCAAAGAAACAGACGCGCCACAAAAACCGCCCGACGACCATCAGCAACACGATCCAGATCATGGGCAGGCAGATATGCTGGAACAGCACCTCTTTAGTAAAGGCGAGGGTCTGTCCGTCGATGACGATCTCTCCCAGGTTAACGCCGTTGATGACCAGGCGGTACAGCTCGGGGATCATAAGCTGGATATAATCGACCGTCAGCAGCGCCAGCAGGCCCAAAAGCAGCACGGGTGCACTGCGCAGATAATACCGGTTGATATACTTGCCGAAGATCATGTCTTCCCCTCCTTTTCGCTTTTCTTATTCACAGTATGGCAAAACAGCCGTATCTTTCAGTATATCGGATTATCGCCATAAAGTCAACGAAACGGCGGGAAAAATGCCGCAAACGGATGTGACATCCCTCCACAAAATACAGCATACTACTTAAAGGCAGGTTTAGGCCAAGGGGCGACGCCCCGCATCCGCAAAACAAAAACCCACCCTCAGCCGCGCCAGCATGACCGGCGGTGCGATTTGCAGCAGGATGGGGCTGCTTTTTTCTTCGCCAAAGAAGTCGTTTTCCCGCGTTAAATTATCGTGCTTCATGGTTCCATTTCACCCAGCGCAGTTTCCGGCGCGCGGTCGTATTCCATTACCAGGCCGGCCATGGCGCGGATACGCTCCGGCCCAAAGAGTTCGGCGGCGCAGTCCTCAATTGCGTTCAGCGGGAGTACACCCTGCGGCATTTGATAATGGCATGGTTGACGCTGTTGTGCAGCCGTTGAGTTTGGGTTTTCTGGTTTGACATAAAAAATCCCTCCGCCTTATAATCCAATTTGGGATTATAAGGCGGAGGGATGCTTTGTCAGGAGTTAAGTTTACGCACCTGTTTTCTCGTAAACGCAGTGGGTGCCCTGGTGCTGCTGCAGACCGCCCAGGCACTTTTTATTGCAGCGCACACAGCGGTGGATAGCCTGCACCTGCCCGGCAGCAGCCTTGTTGGGCCAAGCAGGGTCGGCCAGCAGTTGGCGGCTCATGGCGGCGCAGGTGATGCGGCCGCTGGCCAGCTGGGCTTCCACAAAATCAGGGTTGGTCAGGCCGCCCACGCCGGTGATAGGTTTGTCGGTATATTGGCGTACCTCATCGCAGAACTTCAGGAAGCAACCCTCCCCCTTAAAATAGGGATGATTGGCGGGCGGGATAGTATCCTCCAAGCTGGAATGGTTGGCCAGGGTAACGTGGAAGCTGGTCACACCGGCCTCCACCAGCAGCGGTACAAAGATACCCAGTTCGCTTTCCAGTACACCGGCATTGCCGTAGTGGGGGTCCTCCTGCCGGACAGCCAGTTTGTAGTCGATGGGCAGCTCCGGCAAACGGCTGCGCACGGCGCGCACAGCTTCAACGGCAAAGCGGGCGCGGTTTTCGGCGCTGCCGCCGTAGGCATCGGTGCGGTGGTTGAACACGCTGGAGCTGAAACTGCCGCACATACGGTCGCCGTGGATCTGCACCATGTCGAACCCGGCTTTTACCGCCAGCTCGGCGGCCTCGCCAAAGCCGTGGATGATCTTATCGATCTTGCGCTGCGGCAGATTGGTGATATAAGGGGCCACTTCCTCGTTGAGCAGGGTGCGCAGCTGCTGCATCGTGATTTTCTTCGTCAGAACGCCCGGCACATATTTGAGCATGGCTGCCATGTTGGAGTCTGACTGGTGCAGCTGGGCGCAGAGCTTGCAGCCGCAGCTATGGATGATCTCCGCCAGGCTCTGGTACCAGGCAAAGCCCTTTTTGTCAAACAGAGACTTTTCAAACCGGCTTTTGCCCACCGGCACATCCCCCACAATGATCATGGCGCAGCCGCCTGCTGCAATGGCGCGGATCTTGGCAAAGTATTCTTCGTCCGATAGGCCGAAGGTGGTGGGGGCAAAGATAATGCGGTTTTTCAGTTCCAGGCCACCGTAGTTCACGGGGCTAAAAATGGTTTCATACATGTTCGGGCATCCCTTCTGCTGCTTTTTGTAAAAGGGCCAGCAGCTGGCCTTTTTCGGTATCGTTCAGGTTGGCCAGGCGGGTATCGTCCCAGGTGAAAAACACTTGGTGGCTGACAACGAAAGCCTGCTGTCCCCTATCGGTTAGGGTCAGGGTATAGCTGCGGCCGTGTTTTTCCTTGGAGAGAAAGCCATCCTTAGCCAGTTTGTTCAGGCTGCGCTGGCTGTAGCCCCAGTCCAGGTACAGGGCCTTAGTAAGCTCTGACGGTGAACAGCCCGGGTGCTTGCCTACGTAAATAACGAAGAACAGCAGCCCAAAGTTGAGCCCTACGGCTTGCAGCTGCTCGCCGGTAAACGCGGCAAAGCTGCGGTAAAAAATGGTGGAGTAATAGGATAAAGTTTTGTGGTACATGGGAACAACCTCCGTACTTGACGTTATCAAGTATATATCCGTTACTTGATAAAGTCAAGTAAATAACGCAAATTTTAACAATTCTTGCCAAACTGTGCCGTACCTCTGTATAATAGAAACAATAGAAAAGCCACAACAAAGGAGCAACGTAAATGAAAATCGCAGTCATTGGTCCCGGCGCGATGGGGCTGCTGTTCGGCAGCTACCTGTCCCAACACCATGATGTTACCCTGGTGGGCACCAACCCCGCCAAAATGCAGTCCATTACCGAAAATGGCGTTACTATCCGCGAGACGGACGGCAGCGAGCGCATCTACCGCCCCCATGCTACTGCCGATACCACCGGCCTCTCCCCTGTCGACCTGGTCATCGTGCAGGTCAAGGCCAGCGCCTCCGAGGCCGCGCTGACCAAAAACAAGGCCCTCATCGGTCCCGACACCATCCTGATGACCCTGCAAAACGGTATGGGCCACGAAACCTTGCTGAGCCGTTTCGCCGCCCGTGAGCAGATCGTCATCGGCACCACCCAGCAGGGCAGTTATAAGTTGGGCGAGGCCGCCGTCTGTCACAGCGGCCTGGGCAAAACGTTTTTGGGTGCCGTCACTGGCGACAGCAGCCGCTTTGCCCCGCTGGCCGAGATGTTCGCGGGCTGCGGGTTCCCCTGCGAAGTCTGCAGCCAGGTGCAGGGCATGATCTGGGATAAGCTGATGATCAACGCATCCTCCAGCGTGCTGTCCGGCATTTTGCAGGTGGCCCAGGGCTACGTCGAGCAGGACTCCCACGCCTGGACGCTGGCCGAGAAGCTCATCCGCGAGCTGTGCGCCGCCGCCACCGCCGACGGCTACCCTTTCGACGCTAAGGAGCAGATTGCCCGCATCCGGCTGCACCTGCAAAAGGCGCCTGACGGCTTCACCAGCATCTACGCCGACCTGAAGGCAGGCCGCCGCACCGAGGTGGACGTCATCAACGGCGCGGTTGTGGAGGCCGGGCACCGCCACAATATCCCCGTGCCCACCCATGAGTTTGTGGTGGAACTGGTCCACGCCATTGAAGGCAGAGCATAAAATCGAGAGCAAATAAACGGAGCAACGCAAATGAGCAGGAGGCAAACCTTATGAAAACCCGCAGATTGGGCAAGACAAACCTGCAGGTCAGCGAGATCGGCTTTGGCGGCGAGTGGCTGGAGCGCCACCCAGAAGAAGAAGGCATTGCGCTGATCGAGTACGCATCCGCCCAGGGCATCAACATCTTGGATTGCTGGATGGCTGACCCCAAGTCCCGCAACATCATCGGCAAGGGCATCCACAAAAACCGCGATAAGTGGTATATTCAGGGGCACATCGGCTCCACATGGAAAGACGGCCAGTATTACCGCACCCGTGATATGGCCTACGTCCGCCCCGCCTTTGAGGAACTGTTGGCCCGCCTGCAGACCGACTACATCGACCTGGGCATGATCCACTATGTCGACTCTGAGCAGGAGTGGGAGCAGATCCAGCACTCGGACTATTTGGCCTGCATCGACTGCCATGCCTGCGAGATTCGCTGCCCCTTTGGCGTAAAAATTGCCGAGAGGATGAAGAAGACGGCGGAGCTGTTTGGGTGCTAAGTGCGCTGCAAACCCTGTAGGGGCCGATGCTTGCATCGGCCCGCCAAAAGAGAGGTACTTACTATGAAACTGCAAAACGGCCGCCCAGCGGATACGACCGGACGTTTGGAGAAAGAACTGCGCTGTTACGACCTGCTGGACCGCCTGGGTGTGCCCTATGAGCGGGTCGACCACGCCCCTGCCATGACGATGGAAGTCTGCCAGGAGATCGACCGTGTGCTGAACGCGGTGATCTGCAAGAACCTGTTTCTCTGCAACCGGCAGGAGACCGCGTTTTACCTGCTGATGATCCCCGACACCAAGGTGTTCCACACCAAGGATCTGTCGGCGCAGATCGGCTCGGCGCGGCTGTCCTTTGCTAAGGCTGAGTACATGCAGCAGCTCCTGGACATCACACCGGGGTCTGTCAGCGTGTTGGGACTGATGAACGATACGGCCCACAAGGTGCAGCTGCTCATCGATGAGGATGTGCTGGCCAGCGAGTATGTGGGCTGCCACCCCTGCATCAACACCAGCAGCCTGCGCCTGCGCACCCGTGACCTGGTGGAGAAGATCTTGCCTGCGATAAAACATGAGTTTATTAAGGTGAGGTTGTAAGGTCCCCTGCCCCGGTGGGCGTGGTCACAAATTCTTCAAAAACTATTTTAAAATCGTTCAAAGCTCTTTTATATCCTGCACATAAGTTACCTGTATACTATGTATCGTAGTCGAAAGACAAATGCGGAAAGCATCCCGCAATCATACACACTGTGCCTTGGGCCATGCCAGAGCAATCGCTCGGTCCAGGCCAGACAACCAATAAGGCTACGATGCCATTACATATATACATGATTCTTCTCCTATCCTCTGAAATACCCCTTGGAGCGCCCCGCCTTACCCCTGCGGGGCGCTCCTTCTTTTTAAAAATTAAACGGTGCAGCGTACAAAGAAAACTTTTTTGAAAAAATCGCAAAAAAATTGAAAAAAAGGCTTGCATTTCCGGTTCCGCTTTGCTATAATAATCAAGCACTGAGCGACACGGAGTGCCGCGACGGAGCAAAAAAAGAATATGGGAGCTTTCCCGAGTGGCCAATGGGGACAGACTGTAAATCTGCTGCTTAATGCTTCGGTGGTTCGAATCCACCAGCTCCCACCAAGAAATATGACGCTAGAACGTAAGTTTTAGCGTCTTTTTCTTTTGCCTGACCGCACTTTTGACCGCAGTTGTAATTCATGCGTTCAGCACCTTGTCAAAGGCTGCTGTCATTGCTGTGGCGGTTTCGTGGGCCTGTCCCTCGATGCGGTGCGCGTATGTCCCCCGCGTGTCCATGTTCTTGCTGTGGCCTACAAGTGCCTTTAGTTTGCCGTCTGGCAAGTCCTGCGCGATAGATACAAACGTGTGGCGCAGCTCGTACAGAGAAATATGCGGTATTCCGTTGGTTTCCTGGTAATGCCGCCAATGGTTATAGAGGGATTGCTGATTCACCAGCGGGAAAAGCGGCGTGTCGGGCGTTCTGGGTACACGCCACGCTTGCAAGAGGTAAAGCTGCCCCATGTAGGCCTCGTAGGCTTTGTCGTTCATCTCGATATATCGCACGGCGTTCTCGTTCTTCCCTTTTGTGGTTTCGTTGTAGCGGTTGATGGAGCGGGAAATATCCACCCGTCGGCCCGTAAAGTCGCCCAGGCGCAGGCCCACAGCCTCACCGGGGCGCAAGCCGCTGGCAACAATGAAGCGGTAGCAATAGATGTTTTCATCAAACACAGGCTTGCCCCGAAACAGGCAAGTTTCTGTGGAGAACAAAACGCGCAGGGATTCGGGCTGGAGGATGTGCTTTTCTTTGGTGCGGGCCCCCTTGGGCACTTCCAGGTCAAGCATTTTTTCATGTAATGAGGTGTAGCCCTGCTTGCGGGCCCACTTGATGATGCCTGTTTCTGTGGAGCGGATGCCCTGCATGGTCTTTTTGCTCAATGGCTCGGTGCTGCGCCGCTCCCCTTCTGGGTTGAGGTTGCCGTTTTTATAGGACAGGTTCAGCACGTCTTGCAGCTTGCCCTCGGTCAGCTTGCACATTTTCAAGTGGCCCACCACGGGGAGAATGTAGTTTTTCCCGTTCTTGTAGGTGCGGTCGTAGTTGCTTGTGCCTGTAGTGGCGCGGACGTCTTTCAGGTAGAGCTCCCACACAGCGGCCACTCGCATAGAGGTAGGCGCGACGCCAGTCTCTAGCCACTTGTCTGCCTTGGCGTTGGCCTCGCGCTGGCCGGTGCGGCCCGGTTTGGAGCTGTAGAAGCTCTTGCGGGTGCCGTCCTTTTGCACGTCGATGCGCCAGCGGGTGCCCGTCCACTTGGCGCTGTTGGTTCGGGTCGTCATTGTGGTATACCTCCCTTGCGGCGGGCGCGGTCTTTGCGCTTCCCGCTGATCTCTCCCGCCAAAAATGCGGCGGTCATCATCTCCAGCAGAGCGTAACGGCTGGCAGGGTCGAACGGCTGCGCGTGGTAGGTGGCCGTCAGCTGGTCGATGAAGTCGTAAGTCTTGGGATCCAGGGGCACGGTGTTTAGGGCCCGCAAGGCCTCCGGCAGCGTGGCCCATGGTGCATTGTAGTTCATTGTTGTATAACCTCCGTTCTATGTCCTGCCATCGTCAGCACCGGGGAGGACGCCCCCGGTGTACCCTCCACAGGCGGGGAGGGTTTCGGCTTGCTGGGTCGGTATTGTTCCACAAGATGCCTGTTTGTTCGGGCGTTGCCGCGCCCCGGGTGTTCCAGCACCCTTTAGCCTGCCATCATCAGCGCCGGGCGGCCAGCCCCGGCGGACGCCCTCGCGGGCGTTTCGGCTGTTAGTCGTAAATGTGCTCTTTGACTTCCACAAGCATTTTATAGTCGCTGTGATATTCGCGCAGCAGTCTGTCAGCTTGTTGCGCTGCTTTGACGAGGTTGTACTGTGTGACAATGCAGGTGTGGCGCTCACCGTTCTGCATTTCGTAGGTGACATCGTATTCATAGACGCCCATAGCTCTGTGCCCTCCTGTGTGGTGTGGTTGTTTCGATGGTTTTATTATACGCCTGTATGCGCAATCATGCAATGCACAGAATCTACAACTTTGTATGCGCATACATGCCGCCAATTTGTACAGTTTGCATAATTGCGCATACACGCAAATTGCGGTATTATAGTCTTGTATAGCTATGCCATGCAAGGGGGGTGAACTTATGGGAGGGAAAACCAGCGCGGCCAGTCATAACAAATACATTGCAAAAGCATATGACCGTGTGAATCTGATTCTGCGCAAGGATGGCCCACAGAACAAAACGGCGGTGCAGTCCGCAGCGGATGCCGCCGGGGAAAGTCTAAACGCCTATATTGTGGGCGCGGTAGCCCAGCGCATGGAGCGGGACGCCAGCAACGCCCTACAGAGCCCCGCCGGGGCTTTGCCGTCAGATGTGGAGAACATGCTGGAGTAAGGCAGCAGACACGCCACAGAGCCCCGCAGCGGCCCTTGTACGAATGGGGACAGAAAAGGCAATGAAAGAGTACACGCCATCCGAAAAAAGCACTGAAGAACTCCGGGAAGAAATCGCCAGGCTTAGGGAAGAAAGCGAACACATGACAGAGTGGCCGGACGTAGATATTATCGTAGATGATGAAGTGGGGCAGCTAGACCGCCCGGCGGATGCGGCGTTCTTTGCAGAGGGCGAGCGGTATCTGCGTGGCACCCTTGGCGATGCAGCCTATAATCGCATCATGTCAGAACCAGACGACACGCCAGAGGACGACACACCACCAAAGTGATGCAGCCCCCGCCTGCCCCGTGGGCCGGGAATTTGTCAACAGTGTCAACAGACTTTCTATTAAATATAATTTCTATATAAATAGGGCATATAAGGGCCTTATATAATATAAAAATATATCTATATAGTATTTCTGTTGACACTGTTGACAATGTCTATTTATATCTATACACCGTCGTTTTCTTGTCAACAGAGGTGTCAACGGAAAGTGTCAACAGACTGGTTTCGTTGACAAAAGGCATACTTGCGCATACAGTAAACACCCCACCATGGCCCGCCGGGCTGTGGTGGGGTGTTGCTGTTTCTATGCGGTTGCGATGCCCAGCTAGTCGCCGCCGAGCCGTTGCGGCGCAGCTATGCGGGCCCTATGCCCTGTGGTTCAGCTCTTTGTCCAGCAGCGCATCAAGATCATCTGCCACGATGTGGAAGTATCGGCAGCCCTGGCGGGCACAGTCCTCCACGGTGGTGGTGATGAGCTCCCCCGCTGGGGTGCGGCAGCACACTTGCAGAGGTGCCCGGCGGGCTTTCTCGACCTGGGTCAGCAGTTTGTCCAGCTCCATCTTGCAGCCCTCACAGCGTGGCCCAGGGGGCTACCTCGCGCGCGATCATGTTCCAGTAGGCATCCCCCCGGGCGGGGCTGGTAGGTTCTGCCTCCAGCACGCCAGAGCACTGCCGGATGAACTTGTTAAACAGCGCCGTGCGATCACTGGCAGAGCGGTAGTATTTCTTTGCATAGGGGGCCATGCCGCCGTGCTTGTCGCCGTACTCCATGGCCTTGCGCAGCAGTGTAGGGTTGTTCTTGTTGCGCTCGCACAGGGCGCTGAACTCTTCCACACTCATGGGGAAATTTTCGGCCAGCAGCCTATAGTCGCCGCCCTGGAGCGCGTTGCCGTCCGGGGTGTCTGCCGCTGTGGCAGCGCTGGCAAAGCGTCTTGCCAGTGCGTCAAGCTGGCCCTGTGCGTTCTGGCGCAGTTTGAGGGCCTCGCTATTGGCGGATAGGGTCAGTTCTCGGGCGTAGCCCTCTGTGATGTGGCCCTGGCGCAGCTCCTGCGCAGTCTCGCGGCGCAGCTGTTCGGACGGGGCCATAGCTGCAAAGCAGCCCGTGACGATGCGGCGGGCTTCCTGGATGTAGTCGTTCATGGGGTTAACCTCCTGTTATGCTCTAGTAGATTGTCTTGCCCCGCTATGTGGCCGCTTTAGGCCTTTGCGGGGCTGTGGTTTGACTTTGGCGGGTGCGGGCCTCTTGACCTGCCCCGGCGGGCCTGGGCGGCTCATGGCTCACCGTACTGCTTTACGTGCGGATTGATGTTCCAGCGGCGGCGGATGTAGTCGCGGGCTTCCTGTTCGTCCCTGAATTTCAGCGGGAACGACATGCCCGGTCCCTCCACGTACCAGCCCACAATGGTTCCCCCTGGGCGGGCCTGGTAGGTCAGGCGGATGGTGTCGTTTTGTAGGCTTTCCGCCACGGTAACCTGGTAGCCGTTCGCCGTGTGGCGGTGCAGCTGCTCCAGCATGTATTTACTGCTCATTTTTTCTTGCGTCCTTTCTTTGGCGGTTGTGGTAGGTCGTCAATTAGCAGGATACCTTGCCCGTGTACGCGCATATAGGCGTAGACCTCATGCAGCGTCAGCAGGTCGTCGCCCTGTGGCAGGCGGTAGCGCGGCCCTGCATCGGTTTGAATCTCGGTGACGATTAGCAGCCTATCCGCCGGGGCACCACGCTCCAGAGCCTCCAGCCGGGCAAGCGCGTCTTTCATAGCAGCCCCTCCAGTTTGTCCAGACGTCGATTGACGTCTGTCAGTTCGGCGAATTTCAAGCCATACTCCAGCAGAGCGCGGGCAGCGGCCACGCGGGCCGGGTCTGCTGCGCTGTCATCCCGCACGATGGCCTGCAAGGCGTCCACGGTGTCGCTGTAGCCTGCCGCCATTCTATGTGCAGCATCGGCCAGGGCTTCCC
>ULYR01027359.1_pt1 | contig 15144 bp, 10 predicted proteins | sample 1962341 | NCBI WGS metagenome assembly ULYR01 (sample SAMEA4835868, study PRJEB28245) | human gut metagenome | biome: gut microbiome; material: fecal sample | place: Denmark | collected 2008 | reverse complement strand
AAAACTTAACTTGCAGTCTTACCATAGGGCTTTGAACCTTCAAGCCCCAAAGGGGCTTGTCCAAAATGACACTGACTTTCCTTACTTATCTTCGTCCTGGTTGATGACCCGGTTCTTTGTCTTCATGAAATTCGGTGCCACCAGGACCACCAGTACCAGGGCCATGAGGGCGTAAATGCCGAAGGTGCCCAGGAAACGGTAGGCCATGGACAGGGCCATGCCTACCACGTTGAAGTCGAAATCACCGAAGGTAGTGTTTTTGAAGCCCAGTCCTTCAAACACAGGAATGAGAAGGGCGGCGGCAAAGGTGATGAGGAGGCCGTTGGTGAAGGCCCCCAGTGCGGCGCCCCTGCGCCCGCCGGTGGCATTTCCGAAGATGCCGGCTGCAGCGCCGCAGAAGAAGTGGGCCACCAGACCGGGAACGATGAGAACGCCGCCGGCAAAGCCCAGGATGAGCATGCCCAGTACGCCGCCGATGAAGGAGGACACAAAGCCCAGCACCACCGCCGTGGGAGCATAGTTGAAGAAAGCCACGCAGTCCACTGCAGGCACCGCATTGGGGATTACCTTTTCCGATACCCCTTTGAAAGCGGGGATGAGGTCGCCCAGCATCATGTTGATGCCGCTGCTTACCACCGCCACGCCTACGGCAAATTCAAGGCCCGCCATGATGGCGAAGATGACGGGGGACATGCCGTGGGAAATGGTGGATACATAGTCCGGACCGGCGGCAAAGGCAGCCAGCAGGAAGAACACAATCATGGTGAGGGCAGTGGACACGTTGGTGTCCTTCAGGAAGGCCCACTTTTCCGGGATTTCCATGGATTCGATATTATCCTCCGCCTTGCCAACTTTGGAACCTACCCAGGCGGAAATATAGTAAGCCAGACTGCCGAAGTGGCCCAGGGCGATGTGGTCTCCATGGGTGACGCGGTTCGTATATTTCTGGCCAATGGCCGGTGAAATGGAGCTCCAGGCCCCCAGGAGGAAGCCTCCCGCCAGTACCAGCTCCACGCCGGAAAGGCCGATGGTGCCCAGCACCGCCGACAGAAGGCAGGCCATGAAGAAGCTGTGATGTACCGTGAGGAACACATACTTGAATTTCGTCAGCCTTGCAATGACCAGGTTCATCATGAGCCCTGCCACCAGGATAAACATGGTTTCCGTGCCCAGAAGGCGGGAAGCGGAAGCTACGATGGCTTCATTGCTGGGCACTACGCCGGTGATATGGAAGCCTTCATGAATCATCTGCCCCAAAGGCTCCAGGTTTGCCACAATGATATTGGCCCCGGCCATCATCATGATATAACCCAGAACCGGCCGAAGAGTCCCTGTCAGCACCTTGTGAAAAGGCTTCCGAAGGGCCATGAGGCCGATAAAAGAAAACAGCCCTACAATCAACGCCGGCTGCTTCACCACATCCATCAAAATGTCCAGTAAATCCATGCTTCTCCTGCTTTCCTTTCCCTATGTCAGGTAAATAAACAAAACAAATCTGATTTTACGCTTTTCCATCATGCCAGTCAAGGGAAAAAGAGGAGCCTGGCAGGCGGGGGGAATCGGGTTCATGGAAAGCCGCCGGCGCCTTCTAATCCTTCCTTTAGAAAATGCATATAAATTCACAATTTTATACATTTATCTTTTCCCTTTTATTGATACCCGTCCACTCTTTTCATTTATTATGATGTAAATACATATTTCACTAAAAATGATATATATGCCCCTGTAGCCATTATTTATGAAACCATTTATAATAGTACCATCTGAGAAGGACTAGGGCTTTATATATGCTTTTCTCATTTCTTCTATTTCCTGCCGGTTATCGCTTTCTCCAGCGAGCCGGCCTTCCTGTATTTTTATTCACTATATTCATTGAGGAGTTTTTATGACCATAGAGGCATCTCACTATGCTTCCATTCTGGAGCATGCCATGGACGGCATGCCCGGTGGCATTCTTGTATATAGAGCAGACGAAAAGGAGGAAATCCTTTACGCCAATTCCTGGCTGATTCATATGTTCGGCTGCCATGATATGGACGATTTCATGGCTGTCACCGGCGGATCTTTCAAAAGCCTGGTCCATCCCCGGGATGTGGAGAAGGTGGAGAAGGATATTGCCCGCCAGATTTCTTCCGGAGCCAATGTGTTTGATTACGTCAACTACCGCATCTTCACAAAAAACGGAACGGAAAAGACGGTGGAGGAGTTCGGCCACCGGATTCATGTGCCCCATGTAGGGACCGTATTTTACGTCTTCTTTCTGGACAGCGACGCCAAGTATGTGCTCCACGACATTGACGGCATTACGGGACTGCCGGGACAGACCCGGTTCCTTAAGGAGGCAGCCCTGCGCCTGGCCTTTTCCCCTTCTTCTGCCGGCAGGCCGGTGATGCTGTACATGAATATCCGCAATTTCCGCATGTTCAATCTTCTCTACAGCAGCCGCCGGGGCAATGAATTTCTGAAAAAGGCAGCGGCCATACTGAAAAGCACCTTTCCCCATGCCCTCATTTCCCGCTTTTCCGACGACCATTTTGCCATCCTCACAGAGGAAACTTCAGTCCATGAACGCATTGACCGGGCCTTTCGGGACATTATGAGCCTCCGGGAGGATGTGGACCTGGCTGTGAAATTTGGCCTCTACTATATCGATGATGCTTACACAAAGCCGGAAACGGCCTGTGACCTGGCCAAGGCTGCCGCCGACAGCATCAGGAACCGATATGATATCCACTGCCAGACCTATACGGAAACCATCGGTGAAAAGGCTTTTATCAAGAGCTATGTCGTGGACCATCTGCAGGAAGCCCTGGATAAGAAATACATCAAAATTTACCTGCAGCCGGTGATTCGTTCCATTTCCGGCACCCTTGCCAGCGCCGAAGCCCTGTCCCGGTGGGTGGATCCGGTATACGGACTCCTTTCGCCGGCTGATTTCATTCCTGCCCTGGAGGAAAGCCGCCAGATCCAGAAACTGGACCTCTATGTGCTGGAAGAAATCTGCAAAACTTACCGCGCCAGAGTGAGCCAGGGACTGCCGGTGATTCCTATTTCCTTCAACCTGTCCCGCATCGATTTCTTCAGCGGCTCTATTTTTGAAGAAGTGGACGCCATCGTCAGGAAGTACCGGGTGCCCCACCATATGATTCATGTGGAAATCACGGAAAGCGTCTTCATCAAAGACGGCGTCAGCATCAGCACCCAGATCGACAAATTCCGGGACGCCGGCTATGAAATGTGGATGGACGACTTCGGCAGCGGCTATTCTTCCCTGAACGTGCTGAAAGATTACCATTTCGACGAAATCAAGATCGATATGGCCTTCCTCTCCAGCTTTACGGAAAAAGCAAAGGGCATTATCAAATCCACGGTACGCATGGCCAAGGACATCGGCATCCACACCCTGGTGGAAGGGGTGGAAACGGAAGAGCAGCTCCAGTTTATCCGCTCCATAGGCTGCGAAAAAATCCAGGGATGGTACTACGGCAAACCTATGCCCCTTGCAGAACTGGAAAACTGCATGCAGGAAAAAGGATGGATTCCGGAGGACCGGGCCCTTAAGAATTACTACAATCCCCTGGGCTCCATAGATTTTCTCACCGATGAATCCATGGCCCTGGTAGAACTCAATGAGGGGAAGCTGACCTACCTCTTTGCAAACCATAAATTCCGCCGGGCCCTGGCTTCCGGCGGCACCAGCACGCCCCGCCATTCGGAAGAGGAGCTGAACAGTCCTTCCTCCGCCCTGGGCAGAAACATTCACGCCTTCTTCCTCAATATCCTCCGCACAGGACAGGACCAGACCATCACCTATCCGAAAAAGAACCGCTACATGCATCTCACAGGGCACCACATTTCTACCCTGGCGGGAAAAGACCGTCACCTCTTTGAGGTCCACCTGACCCATATTTCCATCAGCCGGGAAGCAGAAGAAGCCCACCGGCTGGATGATATGCTGCGCAGCCTATACTACCTGTACCAGAATATTGCGGTGCTGAACCTGAAGGACGATACGGCCACCCCCATCATCGCCAATACCCCCTTCCGGCAGTATCTTTCCAAAAAGACAAAGGGCCTTGAAGCCCTGCGCAAAGCGGCGGAATCCCAGATTCATCCCGACGACCGCCTCCGCTACCGCCGCTTCACGGAATTTCATCACCTCTACCAGCTTCTGGAGAGCGATCCTTATGGCACCGCCGCCGGCATCTTCCGCACCCTGGACGAAGACGGCACCTACCGCTGGTACGTGCACACCATTATGGCTGTGCCCAATACCGATTTCAAGATCTTCCTCTACGCCTGCAAACTGTCCTTCATGAGCAGCAAAGAATTCCGGAAACCTATGCTGGAACTCTGCCGGCAATGGACGGATAAAAAGGAATAAAATCCCGGAGAAGTCATCCGGAGCCCGCGCAAAAAAGCTGTGAAAAATGTAAACCATTTCTTCACAGCTTTTTTGTATGTCTTCATTGGTCGAAATGACGGAGGGCTGCCCCCATGGTCATCTCGAGCGGAGCTGCGCGCCGAGATGGATGGTAAAGGCCCTGGCACTCATGAAACGCTGAGTCGAGAGATCTCCTGCATCAATGCTTCATGTGCCAATGGGGAGTGAGATTTCTCCACTTCGCTTCGCTCCGGTCGAAATGACGATAGGGGTGCCCGCTGCCAACGTCATCTCGAGCGAGGGGCATGTGTCGGTATGGGGCAGATGGAAAACGCTTTGATGAAACTCTGAGCCGAGAGATCTCCCGCCGTAATGCCGCCCATACCATCAGAGGGGGAAGATTTCCCCACTCCGCAACGCTTTCGTCGAAATGACGGGAATGGGGTTCATCCCCTTCTGAAATGACTGGATGCTGCTCGCCAACACCGTCATCTCGAGCGGATCTGCATGTCGGTATGGGGCAGATGGAAAACGCTTTGATGAAACTCTGAGCCGAGAGATCTCCCGCCGTAATGCCACCCGTACCATTAGAGGGGGAGATTTCTCCACTCCGCTCCGCTTCGGTCGAAATGACAGTGGGCGGAGCGGCGTTTTGTCATTGGTGCAGTGAGATTTCTCCACTCCCCTTCGCACCGGTCGAAATGACGATAGGGGTACCCGCTGCCAACGTCATCTCGAGCGGGGCTGCGCGCCGATATGGATGGTAAAGACCCTGGCACCCATGAAACTCTGAGTCGAGAGATCTCCCGCCGTAATGCCGCCCGTACCATCAGAGGGGGAGATTTCTCCACTCCGCTTCGCTTCGGTCGAAATGACGGGAATGGGGTTCGTCCCCTTCTGAAATGACCGGATGCTGCTCGCCAACACCGTCATCTCGAGCGGAGCTGCGCGCCGATATAGATGGTAAAGACCCTGGCACCCATGAAACGCTGAGTCGAGAGATCTCCTGCCTCAATGCTTCATGTACCATAAGAATGGGAGATTTCTCCACTCCGCTCCACTTCGCTACGCTCCGGTCGAAATGACGGTGGGCGGAGCGGCGTTTCTGTCATTTAGGGAGTGAGATTTCTCCACTCCGGTCGAAATGACGGTGGGCGGAGCGGCGTTTTGTCATTGGGGGAGTGAGATTTCTCCACTCCGGTCGAAATGACGGAGGTGCGGATGGCGTTTTGTCATTGGAGGAGTGGGATGGGGCTTCTCTCTTTTAACCATCAAAATGGCGCAGGAGAGTACTGTCTCCTGCGCGGACTATGGATTTCGCTGCGTTTTTTTATTTTTCAAAGGGCAGGCGGTTCAGGAGCTTCAGCAGCGGTTTCCTGAAGCTCTTTTCATCCAGCGGGGAATTCCTCACGGTATAGAGAAAATAGGTTTTCCCCTTTCTCTGCACCGGAAGGATGGAATGAACATTCCAGTGATACTGACGGTCATTGCCCAGGGTGCGGAAGCAGCCCACCACGGTGCCGTAGGAGTCTTCGTGGATACGCTGCCGGATATTCGACAGGTTAGAAAATTCCAGGAACCGCTGCCGGTCGTCGGGATGCGCCATGACAGAAGCATACTGTTTGGTCATTTCCGCCAATCCCGCATGGCGCCGTTGGAAATATTTCTGGTAAGGCGAATTGTTCACCAGGGGAATGGCAGCATTTCCTTCCGGATCCACCAGATTCACAGCCTGGTAGAGATAGAAAATATTCCGCATGACCCAGTCCAGGGACACTGCCTCGCTTTCCTTTTCATTGATGGTGATATTGGTAAGATAGGTCAGTCCCAGATGGGTGTTTCCCTCCTGCGCCAGATGACGCACTTCCAGTTTCATGTACTGCCCGTTTTCTGTATAGGTCATGGTTCTGTCACCAGCTGACTGCGCCAGGCTTCCCATGAAACTTCTGATATTCTTGCCAATGGGACCGGTGGCCCCATTGATGGAATCCTCCGATTTTTCAAGACTTTCCACGCCGGCAGAGCGGAGGGATTTCATAAACTCCTGATTGGCGAAAAGGTAATGCAGATGGTTTCCCGTATATTCCACCACTGCCATGGACTTATCGGTGAGGAAATCTACCTTTTTCAGGGAGCCGTAGTACTGGCGAAGGTCCGGTGTCTCCACAGTCCAGCCCTTCTTCTTCTGCGTCTCCTTCAGCTCCTCCAGGGTCATGGGCTTTCCGTAATAGTATCCCTGAATGAGCTCGCAGCCGATGGAACGGATAAAGCGCACCTGCTCTTCCGTTTCCACCCCTTCCACCAGGGTATGGATGCCGATTTCCTTGGCCATGCGGACAATGGCCTTGATAATATTCCGGGACTTTTCACTGCTGCTGGAAAGGAAGGCCATGTCGATTTTGATTTCATCGAAGTTGTAATCTTTGAGGGTATTCAGGGAAGAGTAGCCGCTGCCGAAATCATCCATCCACACTTCATAGCCGGCGCTGCGGAACCGCTCGATTTCCTTCCGGATCACGTCCCCTTCACGGACGAAAGCGCTTTCCGTCACTTCCACATAGAGCATATTCCGGGGCACCTGGTACCGTTTCCGTATGTCCTCCACCTCATCAAAAATAGAGCCCTGGAAGAAATCCACCCGGGACAGATTAAAGGAAGTAGGGATGACCACCCTGCCTTCATCTATCTGGGCGCGGTAGCGGCGGCAAATTTCCTCCAGCACATAAAGATCCAGCTTCTTCACCTGCCGGCTCTCTTCCAGAAGAGGCACATAAATGCCTGGCGAAATCATGCCCCGCTCGGGATCCTTCCACCGGGACAGGGCCTCCACGCTGGCCAGGGTGCCGGACACGGTGCGGATGACTGGCTGCACATAGACCTCTATCCACCGCTTTTCCAAAGCTTCCCTGAAGTGGTCGATCACATAGCTCCGCAGGGCTTTCCGCCGGCTCATATCTTCCGTATAGAAGCAGACGTACTGATCCGGCAGCTCCTTGATGCTGTCGCAGGCCATCTGGGCCATGCCGCAGGCACTTTCCACAGGCACGTGAAAATCATCTACCCGGTAAATGCCAAACTTCACATCCAGGCGGCTGGCATCATAGAGCCTGTGAATCTGCTCGGTAATGGAAGGAATCAGGGCCTCCACGGAAGGCAGGGACGCCAGAATGACGAAATGGTCATCGGCAAAGCGGGAAATGAGATTATTGGGGAAATTCTTCTGCAGCACCGCTGCCATTTTAAGGAGGAACTGATTTCCCTTCTCGCTGCCGTTCCGAAGATTGTAGAAACTGAAATTGTGGATATTCACATAAATAAACGCCAGCTTCGGCGACTCCGGATCCAGAGACGCCATGGCCATGGTCATGGACGCATGCAGCAGGAACCGGGTCTTTCCCGGAAGGCCGGTGAGGGAGTCAATATCATAAATCTTGTACTTGGTGTCATTGTCCAGGAAGAACACATAAAACACAGGTCCCACACCGGGCACAAACACCCGGTGGCCGAACTCCTCCACCCGCCTGATAGAACCGTCCTTTCGGATAATGCGGTAATTGACGAAATCCAGCTTTTCCGGACTGCCGGAAATCTGGTCCCGGATATCCTTATCTACCCGGCACCGGTCCTCCGGATGCACCAGGGTCACAAAAGAACCGCCGGTGGTCTCCATGAAATCCTCAAAGGAAGAACAGCCGAACATACGGATCATCCAGGGATTGGCATATAAAATTGTCTGCTCCCCATCGTCGCGGTAAATGAGAATCCCGCCGGGCAGATTTCTATCCAGCTGCGAAAGCAGCGTACCTGTTACATCTATCCCTGACAAAATCAATCACCGTTCCTTTGGTATAGGATATTCACTTTCCGGAAGGACCCGGAAATATTCGATAGCCCCGAGGGCTTTATCCCCACTGAAAAGAGGCTCTGTATGCACCAGAACGGGCACCCGCTTCCCTGCCTTGTTCTTCAGGAAAACCGGCTGCTCCCGGGACTGGCCGTCAAAAATGGTAGCCATCATGGGGCAGAAATCATGGCATAAATGAAGGCCCGTGCTGTCGATATGATCCAGACCGCCGTTGAAACAGTGCTTTCCTACCATTTCTTCCCTGCTGTAGCCAGTAATGTGTTCCGCACCCTGACTCCAGAATATGATTTTCCGCTCCCCATCCAGCACGTACATGCCAAAGGGCGCTTCATCCACCATCTTCCGCAGCAGATCCACCATTTCTATATCCATGCTTTTTCCCCTCCCCACCGATATATCTACAAGTATCAATACGTACATATACTAAGTCTGTTACTAATAGTATAATTCCGCGGAAGCAAAAAATCTATCATAATCTATTACAGCTTGCAGTCATATCCCCTATGGACATGCCCTGCGGACATGAAGGTTTGGCGCCTTCGGCCCAGTTGTAATCATTTTCCGCCCCGCCTGTCCCAAGTTCCATCGGCACAGCTGCCCAACGCCGAAATGCCCCAGGGATGCCGGCCGTCTATTCTCTTTTACCTCATCACCAGTTTCAGTTCGGCCCCGAATTCCGCAGCCAGCCTGTTCAGGCTGCCGTCGCTGTTGAGGTCCGGATTGGTGGTGGCACCGTTGGTCATGGCCCAGTAGAGGATTTCTGCAAAATCCTTTCTGGTAAGCATATGGCTCTTCAGTTTCCCTGGTTCCGAGAAACCTGCCAGACTGCCGGTGCGGTAGAGTTTGTCTACATAGGCATAGGCCCAGTGATTCTGGGGTACGTCAGGGAAAATGTCACTGCCCGCCGGAGCGGAGACAGCTTTCGCATTTCCTGCCAGTTTCTCCAGGATTTCCGTCTGTTTAGCCAGGATATCCATGACGTCCACCTTCTGTCCCGTCCTGGTGGTCACGGTCGTCGGCGTACCATGGCCGGGGCCTACTTTCAGAGTGACGCCGGCATTCACCATGTTTTCTCCGCCGCCGTCCTGGCAGACGTGATGGCATCGCTGGCCGCCGGGATCTGGCCCGTATAGGCCGCATTGCTGCCCAGATAGACGGAATTGCCCAATTTGGCAGTCACATTACTGCCCAGAATCTGGGTGTTGGAAAAATCAACAGTGGTGTTCGTATTGGCATCCACCTTGTTGTTATAGCCAAGGTTAGAATCTTACCTTTCCCTATTTTATTTATCTTTTTATTACGTTTTGTTTTCGTAAAGCTCTGCATAAAATTGTAACTTAGTGCATAGATTAGCGCTATATAACTTTTTTATGAATATTATATTTCTTTATCTATAGCAAATACTTCCAGTCATTTAACCATCAGGAAAAAGAATAGGACTTTCTCTTCTATCCCCCGGCGCTCCTCAGAAAAAGAGCCTTTTGCCGCTGAGCCGGATAGTTCCATCCTGTCTCTCCTGTCATGGGATTCCCGCCTTCTACGGGCTTTAAATAATTACCTCTCGTAATTTCTTTGTGGTACAATAGGGTATCTAAAGTCATATAATATAGGGTATCTAAAGTCATATAATCAGGAAAGGACTTTATAATGAAAAATGCAATAAAACTCTCCCTTCTTCTTTCTCTGGCCTGCCTCAGCGGCCTTCCGGCGATAAGCCCCATGCCAGCCATGGCAGCTGATGACAAGGCACCGGCGCCGCGGACTCTCCTTTCTGTTTCCGCCACCGCCCACAATTATGGATTCGGCGAAGCCATTTCCCAGGTGTCCGTCAAATACCCCACGCCTATTGATGGTCGTTCCCTTTCTCCTTCCGATTTCTCGGTGGAAGGGAAAACCATTGCTTCCGCTTCTGTCAGCACTTCGCCGGATAAGTTGAAAGGGGAAGCCTGTGGCCCCTATGTGATCCTGTCTCTCTCCAATACCAATCCCCAGTCCGACAAGCCTCTTCCTGCCCCGGGGAAGCAGGGAAAGGAAAGGCCCAAGGACCTGCCGGAAAAAGGGGCCCAAAGCGGTTCCCGAATGGGCCCGCCCATGAGCAGCAGCAAGGCGCTGCCGGACCTGTCCTTTTCCCTGAAGCAGACCGGCCTGGTATGGGATACCAAAGGCATCCCATATCTTCCCTCGGACACCCTCTATACCGCCCAGGCGGCGGAGCCGGAGCTTCAGGGATTTCAGGAAGGTTCCTATGAAGATACCGTCACCGGCGCCGCCATGCCCTATTATCTCTACCTTCCCAAGGACATGGAGAAGGGGAAGACCTATCCCCTCATCGTTTTCATTCCCGACGCCAGCGCCGACACCAATGATACCAAGCTGTCCCTGGTACAGGGAAACGGCGGCACCATCTGGACTTCCAAAGAAGAGCAGGCCAAGCACCCCTCCATGGTCCTGGTGCTCCACTATTCCAAAGATCTGGTAGACTCCCTGGGCATGATGACCACCGATGAAAACAAGTGGACCCCCGGCCTCACCCTGGCCTATGACACCATCCGTCATATCGTGGATACCTATCCGGTGGATAGAAACCGCATCTACGGCACCGGCCAGTCCCAAGGCGGCATGGCCAATATCGCCCTCAGCGACAGGTATCCGGATCTCTTCGCCGCCCAGTACCTGGTGGCCTGCCAGTGGAATGTGGAAGAAATGGCGGCGTTGAAGGACAAGAACCTGTGGATCCTTGTGTCTGAGGGTGACACCAAAGCCTATCCCGGCATGAACAGGGCCGTGAAACTCTGGCAGAGTCTGGGCGCTCCGGTGGCCACCTCCTCTCTCTGGGACAGCCACTCCGACAAGGGAGCCTGGAATCATCTGACCGGTACCATGATGCAACAGGGAGCCCCCATCCAGTACTCCGTCTTTGCCGGAGGAAACCACATGTACACCTGGACCATTGCCTATAACATCACTCCCATCAGGGACTGGCTCTTTACCCAGACAAAGGACGGCACCCCTGCCTTTGCCTCAACCAGAGGGCTCAGCAAAGAGGAAAAGCGCTCCCTTGCCGGAACCTATCTGGACATGGGCATCGGCTTCTATCAGGGCGCCTGCAGGGATGACGCCAAGACCCTGGCCTTCTTCCGGGAAGCGTACCGGCTGGGCCACATGAAGGCAGGCCGCTGGATCGGACTTCTCTACGCCAATGGAAAAGGGGTGCCCCGGGATTTCAAAAAAGCCGCCAACTGGTATAAAAAATCGGCAGACAAAGGCGACATCACCGCCACCTGGCTTTTAGGCGAACTCTATGAAAAAGGAGAAGGCCTTCCCCAAAGCTATGACAAAGCCTTTACCCTCTACCAGCGGGCCGCAGAGCGCACCGACATCATCGGCGCCCCTGCCATGACAAGGCTGGGACGGCTCTATGAAAAGGGCCTGGGCTGCCCGAATGATACAGCCAAAGCCGAAGAGCTGTACAAAAAATCGGTGGAGGCAGGCTATGAAGAAGCCAAAGCCGACCTGGCCCGGCTTGATGGATGAAATCGAAGCAGTGAAAAAAGCACCGGCCATCGCCGATGCTTCTTTCACTGCTTTCTTTTTTCAAGGAAGCGGAAGGCCTAAACCTCACAGCGCGGCGCTGCTTTGCCTTCCTACGTATGGGGATGAAACAGCGTAAGACTCCCTTACGCCGCAGGCCGGAATGCTCCACCGCCTTCCAAAGGGCAAACCGCCGGAAATCTCGCCGGTGTCAGATATATGATTTTCTGCCTTCCTTTATCCCACGAAAAAACTCCTGATTCGTCCCATGCTGATGCGCGGTAGGGCTCAGGCGTTCAGCTTCGATGAATCGGCCAAGAGCAGCCGCCTAAGCGGAATATCTGTGTCGTCAAGGAAGAACTGGTATAGCCATTTGCCACCAGGATGTCTGGCAGGTCATCTTCAGGAGTTTTATAGATTGTTTTCGACGCGTCAGAGAGTTCTGATTCATATGAGGAAGTTCTTCCCACCTCCATGGCCTGTCCCTTGATAAGGTGTGTGCACGTAACAGGCAGGGAGGCGGGCGCCCCTTCCGGGCCCTTTCAGTTCTCTCTGTCTATATAATCCTTTTAAAGGAGAAAAGTTCTCATAACGGCGTGGAGAACCCTCAGGGCTCTGCGTGGCTGTTATATCTTCCTTACCTTCCAGCTCCTTTGCGGCGTCTCACTGTCTGATTGTCTCCTTGTCTGACTCCCCCTTCTTTTACCTTTCTTTTACAGGAATGTTATATAATAAGACAGAATATATTTGGATTTCATCAGTGAAAGGAGCCTTTCCATGATTAAACTTCTGTTTCTGTCTCACACCGGAAGCGGTGAGCCGCCGATGGCGGAATTCATTATGAAACATTTGGTGAAAGAAGCGGGCCTGTCGGAGAAAATCTACGTCTCCTCCGCCTGCCTGGAAAAGGAAGGCTCCCCTCTCTGCCAGGAAGGAAAGGATGTACTGGCAGCCCACGGCATCCCTGCCACCAATAAGAAAGCCCTGCCCCTGGAATGGAGTACCTATGACCAGTTCAACTACATTTTCCTCATGGATAATCCCCAGGATCCCCGGCTTTTCAATACCATGGGCGGCGATGTGGACAATAAGATTTCCCTCCTCTCTGCAGCAGCCGGTTATGACGGCGGCATTGCCAATCCCTATCAAGGGGCATCCTTTGAAGAAGCCTTCCAGGCTTCAGGCATTGCCTGTCAGAAACTCTTGGAGAAATATAAGGACTGGATCGAATAGGACCCCTGCGGAAAGGCTGCGGCCTGCCATGGGATGCCAGACAGGCCCCCGGGAGCGTGTTCACGGAGGAAACAGATGGATACACGAATCCGCTATATGGCCATGGCCAGAGAAAATGAAAAAATCATAAACCAGGGATTTTATGAAGCAGGGGGAGAGGTATTTCATTTTGCCTCTCCCCTTTCCAGACTGGAGGAAGCGGACATATACGGGCACCAGGCGCTGGAGAGTCTGATTTCTTCTCTTTCCGTCCCCTTTGGGGAAGGAAGAATTTCGGTGGTCGAAGGAGATACCCTGGCCCACGCGGCAGAGGGGGTATTGAATTTTGCCAATGCCTTTACCCCCGGCGGCGGATATCTTTACGGCGCCTCTTCCCAAGAAGAGGCCCTCTGCCGGGAAAGTACGCTCTATGCATCCCTTTCAGGAAAAAAGGGACTTCCCTATTATGAAGAGAACCGGCGGCGCCAGAGTATGTACGGCTCTTGCGGCATGGTCTTTTCTCCTTTCGTAGAAATCTTCCGAAGCGCCGACGGTACTCTTTTCGGGCCGCCCCGCCAAACCGCTGTCATCACGGCGCCGGCCATAGACCTTCGGGGACCGGCAGGAGAAATGGATAAAAAGGAAATCAGCCGCCGGCGGATACAGCGCATACGCCGCATCCTGGCCCTGGCGGCTGCAAAGGGTATCCGGACTCTGACCCTGGGCGCCTGGGGCTGCGGCGTATTTCTGAATCCTCCGGACCAGGTGGCCTCTGATTTTTACAGGGTACTGGTGGAGGAAAGGTATCGCTTTTATTTCGACTCTATCCTCTTTGCCATATACTGCCCTGGAGACAAGAAGAATCTCCAGGCCTTTCGGGAAAGGTTTTCCCCATAGGCTTCAGCCTATGGCGGCAGGCTCCCTGCCCCCTTCAGTGAGGGACTCTCTCTTTCTCATGAAGTGCTTAAAGAAAAATTCAATAAGCCCTTTTCGCCGGCAGCAGCGGCATTTTTTACCATTTCCTCCTTTAAAAGATAACAATCGCCTTTAATAAAATCCTAAATGATGTATAATAGAGACAGGTTAAGGTGATAAGTATGGTTTCCATGCTGTACCGCCGGTTCCTTTTTCTTTTTTCCCGCTGGCCCGGCCCTTTGATTTCCGGCAGGTTTCCCGGCAGATGAAACGTACGATCCTTTGGGGAAGGGGAGAAATGAGAACCTTTTGAGGTCTATCCTCCGAAGTATTTCGATTGTGAGATCCGGATTCCTCAGCCACTCTGCCACAGGCAGGCTGGAGGGGCAGCGGCTGGAAGGGTCCGCGAATCTGCCGCTTTTGAAATCGTTTGACTGTTACAGGGTTTCAAAGCGGAATCATTTTTGCTGAAGGTAAGGAAGAGGCATCTTCCTCTTTCCTCTTTTTCGGCCAAGCCTTTCGTAGGGGCTGACAGGAGAAAAGGGCAGATGGAGATTGGCCATTGCACAGGAATGCATCCATTCCTTCACCCCGCACAGGTCAGTGTTTCGGCAGAAGTGACAAATTCAGTATGCGCCCTGTCTTTCTCCCGTACCCGGCTGACGGTATGACAGCCGCAGGAAATGGAAAGTTTCCTCCTTTCCCCTTTCTGCAGGGATTCTCCCCATACCTCTTCATAGGCTCATTTTCTATGGGTCCATGATTACACCATTCCCAAACTCCAAAAATACAAAGGCCTTCACCGGCTGCCATCCGGTGAAGGCCTTTTACGTGCGGATTCTATGGGAATGCTTTGCGGCCCGGGTTTAGAGGGGAGTTTTATATACCGCTGCCTGGGACAGCGAAAACCGTGCAACCGCCCTGGCACCCTATGGGCTTGAGGGTTCTAAAGTTTGACAGGGCTATCGCCCCGAGAGTTCTTAAGTTTGACGCGCCTCCGGCGCGAGGGTTGTGGTGGCACCTCTAAATTTATAGAAGGCGCCCTCTTATGATAAAACCTAACAACCGGGCTTCGCCCGAGGGAAAACAGGCCGACCTCGCTACGCTCGAGGAAGTTTTCCCCCCCTTTGGTGGCTGGCGCCACCACCTTCCCCCCCCACTTCGTGGTGGGACTATGGATGCTTAGCCATGGGACAATGTCTCTACAGGAAAGCATAGAGCGATTTATTCTGTCCCC
>ULYR01050595.1_pt1 | contig 15523 bp, 7 predicted proteins | sample 1962341 | NCBI WGS metagenome assembly ULYR01 (sample SAMEA4835868, study PRJEB28245) | human gut metagenome | biome: gut microbiome; material: fecal sample | place: Denmark | collected 2008 | reverse complement strand
ATTTTATGTTCTTTGAAGTTTTACCGGACAGCAATAATTTCAGAATTATTAGAACCACCCTACACAATAAACGAAAAAATGGAATAATTAATGGTTCATGAAGACCCATTAATTATTCCATTTTTTGTTTATTGTGCGCTATTAAGCTTGTACGTAGTCAACTACGTCCTCAGGCTTGAGGTTCATTACGAAAGTATGATGTTTAGCGACTTCAGCCTCAACGAAGTTAGCATAAACGCGAACACTCTTGCCGAAGAGTTCGGCATTTTCCGTTGCGTTGTGGAGCAAGAGGTGGAGCATGATAATGTCGCCAGCCATTTCGACCAAGTGACGTGCACAGAGGTCGTGGAAAACAGGCTCACCCGCTTCTTTGACGTAAGCCGTAGCTTCCTCAAACTTATCAGCCATAGCCTTGGCACGAGCCCAAATAGGTTGCAAGGCTTCGCTTACTTCTGCTGTCTCAAACTCACGCATCTGGGCTAAGTACGAACCGTTCGTCACATAACGAATGGCGGCAACTACCTGCAACTGCGTTGTACCTTCGTAGATAGAGGTAATGCGTGCATCACGATAGTAACGCTGAATGGGATATTCCATCATAAAGCCCGAACCACCATGTATCTGAAGGCCGTCATACGTATTCTGATTGCAATATTCAGAGTTCATGCCCTTTGCCAAGGGAGTAAGCGCATCGGCCAACTTGGCATACTTCTTTTGCTCCTTGCGTTCCTCAGGTTCAAGTTTGCGCTCGCGTGCAATGTCCTCCAAAGCTTTGTAGATATCAACATAGCGTGAGCACTGATAGAGCAAGGCACGACCTGCGTCGAGTTTAGCCTTCATGAGGGCCAACATGTCGTAAACGGCAGGGAAGTTGATGATAGCCTTACCAAACTGCTCGCGGTCGCGAGCGTAGGCCAAAGCTTCGTTGTAGGCAGCTTGTGAAATGCCGACGCTCTGAGCAGCAATGCCCAAACGTGCACCATTCATCAAAGCCATAACGTACTTAATCAAGCCCAAACGGCGTTCACCACAGAGTTCGGCTTTCGCATTCTTGTAGACCAACTCGCAGGTGGGGCTGCCATGAATACCTAACTTATTTTCAATGCGGCGCACGTTGACGCCACCTTGGTTCTTGTCGTAGATGAACATAGAGAGACCACGGCCGTCGACAGTACCCTCTTCCGAACGAGCGAGGACGAGATGAAGGTCGGCATCGCCATTGGTGATGAAGCGCTTCACACCATTGAGCAACCAGCATCCCTCTTCTTCTGAATAAGTGGCCTTGAGCATAACATGTTGAAGGTCAGAGCCAGCATCAGGTTCGGTCAAGTCCATTGACATCGTTTCGCCAGCGCAAATGCGAGGAATGAAGCGGCTGTGTTGGTCTTCATTGCCAAATTCGTAAAGGGTCTCGATACAGTCTTGCAAGCTCCAGATGTTGCCAAAGCCAGCATCGCTTGCAGCAACGAGTTCGGCACACATGGTGTAAGGCGTAATGGGGAAGTTCAAGCCACCAAAGCGGCGAGGCATGGTCATACCATTCAAGCCAGCCTTTACCATCGCATCGAGGTTGGCTGCTGTGCCACTGGCATAGCGCACGCGGTCGCCTTCGTGGTGAGGGCCTTCGAGGTCAACGCCCTCTGCATTGTCGGCAATTGTGGTGCCTGCCAACTCACCCGTGATGTCGAGTACACGGTCGTAGTTGTCCATCGCGTCGTCAAAATCGAGTGGCGCATAGTCAAACGCATCTTTATCGCGGAAGTTGCGCTCTTTCAACTCCACGATGTGTTTCATAAGTGGGTGATTCAACTCGAACTTCAGTTCGGGATGATCCGTATAATTGTTTGCCATTAGTTAAAAATCTTTTTTATAAAACTTTTGTTGTAAAGTGCAGATGAGCGAAAGGATTACAAGCCCTAAATGCATTTTTACGTTCAAGAATATAGTCCAAGAAACAAGCTCCAATATACAAAAGATGAGAACAAATAAGTACCCTGTACATAACTTGAATAAGAAATACTTCATAAGCTATATATACTGTACAATAGAGGTATTACTTACTATTTTCTTTATAATACTTAATCATCTTGGGCACAACCTCTTCTACGCTGCCTGTAATAATATAGTCAGCTATTTGGTTGATCGGTGCTTCGGGGTCGGTATTGATAGAGATGATGATACCGCTCTCCTTCATACCAGCAACGTGCTGAATAGCACCGCTAATGCCGCAAGCAATGTACACTTTGGGGCGAACCGTCACGCCTGTTTGACCAATCTGAAGGTCGTGTTCGCAAAAGCCTGCATCGACAGCAGCACGGCTGGCACCTACCTCGCCGTGGAGTTCGTGTGCCAACTTGCGCAAGAGATCGAAACCTTCCTTCGAACCGACGCCATAACCTCCAGCTACAACGATAGGAGCACCCTTGAGGTTGTTCTTAGCCTTCTCAACATGGCGTTCAAGCACCTTAACAACATAGTCCGTTTCAGGCACGAATTTAGCCACGTCTTCATATACGACTTCACCCTTATAGTCGTCGCTCACCTTTTCGGCCTTCATTACGCCAGAGCGAACAGTTGCCATTTGAGGACGGTGGTCGGGGTTGACAATCGTGGCTACAATGTTACCACCAAAAGCGGGACGAATCTGGTAGAGCAAGTTGTCGTAGTGCTTTTTGTTCTTCTTATCATCAAAGTCGCCAATCTCAAGAGCCGTACAGTCGGCAGTCAAACCGCTGGTGAGCGATGACGACACGCGCGGACCAAGGTCGCGACCAATCACCGTTGCCCCCATAAGGCAGATTTGTGGCTTTTCCTGCTTAAAGAGGTTGACCAATATGCTGGTGTGAGGCTTTGAAGTATAAGGGAAGAGGCCCTCAGCATCAAACACGTGGAGCTTGTCAACACCATACGATAGGATTTCTTTTTCTACCTTTCCGGTAATGCCCGTGCCAGCAACAATGGCTTCGAGCTGAACGCCTAACTCATTGGCGAGTTTGCGTCCCTTGGTGAGAAGTTCGTATGCTACTTCCTCAACCGTTGTATGATCTATTTCGCAATAAACGAATACGTTGTTCATAGGACAAATGTGCAAATGTGAGAATGTGAGAATGTGCAAATAAAAAGAATATCAACTTTTAAGTTTACCACTTTACACCCTACATCTGCGTGATTTTTTATTATTAACAATTGAAAAAGCTTTGAGTAATGCACGTTATGCTTAGAAAATGTGACATTTCATTTGCACATTTGCACATCTACTCATTTGCACATTGGATAAGCATCGCTTATCCAATGGTGTGACTTTCGAGCAATTCTTTTATCAAGCCTTCTACATCAGCATCATTGCTGCTAAGGCGTTTGCTCTCTTTGGCCTTGAACACAATGTTTTGAACGGCTTTTACCTTGGTGGGTGAACCTGCAAGGCCGCATTGGTTGAGGTCGCCGTCTACGTCGGCCACGCTCCATTGTGCAATGGTAAGGTAAGGTTTCTTCTCGTATTCCTCGGCATAGGCTAAGCCTTCGGCAGGGCGCTCCATAGGAGCAGAAGCACGCTTGTACTTCATTACCAACTTGGCATTGCGCGGACGGCAGGGGGCTGCATTGCCATTAACAGTGAGCAGAATAGGCATGGGAGCTTCCACGCGCTCTATGCCACCGTCAATGTGGCGTGTTACGACTACTTTGCCGTCTTTCACCTCGTCAACACTGGTTACGTAAGTCACCTGATTTAAGTCTAACTTCTGTGCTACCTGTGGACCAACTTGTGCGGTATCGCCGTCAATGGCTTGTCGGCCACCCAATACGATGTCGGGCACACCAATTTTCTTTATCGCCTGTGCCAAAGCATAGCTTGTAGCCAAAGTATCGGCACCGGCAAAGGCACGGTCGGTAAGTAAATAGCCGCCATCAGCACCGCGATAGAGTCCTTCGCGTATAACCTCAGTAGCACGCGGAGGACCCATGGTCAAGATGTGTACGGTTGAACCTGGGTTTTGTTCCTTCAGACGGAGTGCTTGCTCTAAAGCATTCAAGTCCTCTGGATTGAAGATGGCAGGCAGAGCGGCACGGTTAACGGTGCCCTCGGGAGTCATCGCGTCCTTACCCACATTGCGGGTGTCGGGTACTTGCTTGGCAAGCACAACAATTTTCAGACTCATATTTTTCTTATATTATATATATGTATATAGATGTTTGTTTTTATATGCCTTGTAGATTGGGGGAAATATGCCAATAACCCTACAAAGCGCAGCAAATTTACTCTTTTCTGACAAGTAAACAAAGCAAAGCTACATTTTAAAAGGAGAAGAAGAGACGAAAGCGCTTTGCAAGGATAAAACATCAGGGTTTTTGATATAAGCTAATTGAGTACATCTAAATATAAACTAATTCTAAACATGATTATATAAACTAATTTTGAATACCTACTTATTTATATACGAACTTATACCATTCGCTATAAGACAGGCTTTTAGCCACCTACTTGCTTACTGTTTACCACTACGCACTAAAATCCGCCCAAAAGTATTGATTATTACGTTTTTTAAAACAAATTGTAAACGCACCTATCGTTTTATTTGTACTTTTGCAGCGTTAATTGTGAAATTGACGCTATGTTTACACAGAAACTAATTAAAATTATTATTAGTTGACAAGTTAACAAGTTGACGAGTTGACGAGTAAGCTACCTTTCAACACACAAAATAGGAAGGCTTATCCGTTAACTCGTCAAACCGTTAACTTATCAACTTCAACATCAACCAAAAGAGAAAAAGAATGAAGAAGTTCTTACTGCTGTGCATGGCCACTACAGCATTGGGCCTGAGCGCACAGACGCAGACAGCGACGCCTACGTACAAGACCTTCAAGTTTGAAGACGGCGGCATTCTTACAGGCATGTCAGACAACGGACAATGGGGTGCTTTCTGCGTACAAGCCGAAGACGGCTCTACCACACAAGTTTACAACGTGGGAGCACGCCGTGTCAACCTTCGCACCACCGAGAGCCTCTCGCTCACCGAGGGACTGAAGGCCGACACCGTGAAAGCAAGTTCGGCACAAGACGTTACCAACGACGGTAACATCATAGTCGGATCTATCAACAACCATGCTGCCTACTACAACGTGACCGAGAGCGCTTGGCACTTTGTACAACAGACGGGCCTGCGTGGCGAGATCAAATACGTTACACCCGACGGTCGCTATGCCGTTGGCCTCGTCAATCCCAATGGCAATGAATACGAAGAGAAGCCTGCCCTTTGGAATCTCACCACGGGCGACACCATTGCTACGCCCAACCTCCCCCTGTTAGACCAAGCACACGAAAATCAGAAGCAAAATCGCTTCATCGGTATTGCTGCTGACGGTAAGTACGTATTGGGTTGCCTTTCATTTAGTTACTTGCCTACTGAGAATGGCGGTGGCGGTTGCAGCTACTACGTCTACAACACCGAGAATCATACGTATAAATTCATCGGTTTCGAAACGAGCGACACCGAGGCTTGGAAGCCCTTAGCCGATAAGTTGCTCTTCATCTCTGAAGCCACCTTTAGCAATAACGGACGCTACGTAACGGGGGCTGCCTACTACTTCAACGACAATGACAACAACAACTCGAGCATAGCCGCCAACGAGTTCTACTGCCCCTTCAAGTACGACGTAGAGAAGGACGAGTTCACGCTCTATAACGACACTTATAGTCAGTCTTACGCTGGCTTCACCGTCGACAATGGAGGCGAAGTATATGCCGCTGGTCCTGAGGGCAATCCCTATCGCGACTTCGGTGTGCGTTCGGGTGCTTATTGGGTCAACTTCACCCAAGGCATACAACAGCACTACAACCTCGACATTCTGAGCAAGTTGGGCTACGACAATTCAGGTACGCCCATTGCCATTAGTGACGACTCACGCACGCTGGGCGTCTTTACGAGCAATGTTGATAGCTACGTTATCACCCTTCCCGAACCCTTCTCTAACATTGCTGCCACCACCGACCTCTTGAGTGCTTACACCGCAACACCCGCTGCTGGCTCAACCTTCTCAAAACTGACAAACGTAAAGCTCACCTTTACGCGCAACGTGCAGCCCTTGGTACAAGCCAACAAGATACAGGTGCGCGACGTGTTAGAAGATAAAGTTGTAGGCTCGGCCCTCAGCATTCAGACTGATGCGACCGAACCCAACACGATTAATATTCAGTTCCGTGCCGTCAGCCTCAGCAATGATGCCATGCCTTATGAGTTGGTAATCCCTGCCAAGGCCATTAGCATCAAGGGCGACGCTACGCGTTACAACCAAGAGATAAAGATTAGCTACACAGGGCGTTCGAACACACCCATGCAAGTGCTCAGCACTTCACCGAAGGCCGATGCCTCCTTGGCTAAGATTGATGCCTCTACCAGCCCCATCACGTTCAACTTCGATGCGGGCGTAGCACTCACCTCTACCTCTGCACGTGCTCAACTCTATCAGAAGGGCATCTCAAGTCCTGTAGCTAACCTACTATTGGGCGTCAACGGCCGCCGCTTGTTCGCCTACTCTGCTACCCAACAGAACCTCCTCAAGGACGTTGACTATCAAGTAGTCCTACCGGCTGGCATCGTCACCGACGTGACGGGCAATACGGCTACGGCCAACGAGGCTTACACGCTCAACCTTCGCGGTGCTTACGAACGTGAGATCTCGTACGATAGCAACGTGCTTTATAGCGAGAACTTTGACAATGGCATGAGCGGTGTGTTGCTCTACGACGGCGACACCAACACGCCCGACGACGAGTCGCAAGAGTACTCATTTAAAGCTGCGGGCAACGAATACGCTTGGGTGCCAATACGCGACGAGGCTGAAGGTGCAACAGGTTATTCTGCAGCTTCTACCTCTATGTACACCCCTGCAGGTAAGAGCGACGACTGGTTGGTTACGCCACAAATCAACGTAATGGATAGCCGCTGCACACTTACCTTCCGCAGCCAGAACCTTCGCCGCGCAGCAAGCGATAGTTTGAAGGTAATCGTTTGGCCGTCAGATAATATCTACTCTACACTCAACGACGATATCGTCGACCGCATGAAGGCCGAGGGTACGGTCGTTTACTTCGAGCGCGAATATCCTGGTGCTGACGAGTCTATACTTGAAGGCTATTGGAAGAACGACACCATTAGTTTGGCACAATTTGCGGGCAAGAACGTTTACATTGCTTTTGTTAATCAGAACCGCAACCAAAGCCTCCTGTTCCTTGACGACATCAAGGTGCTTCACGACCTTCCCTTCTTTGCTGCTTTCGACATCGACGAGACCGTTGTCAAACAGTCTAAGGCTAAGATTAAGGGTAACATTCGCATCAACGACAACGATACCTACACCTCTCTCAGCCTCACGCTGAAGGACGCTGCAGGCAACGAGATTGACCACATCACAGCGTCTGGCCTCAACCTCAAGAAGAATGACGTCTACCAATTCGCCTTTACGAAGGAACTGCCCTTGACCGTGGGTGCTATCAATCGCTTCAACGTCGACTTCAAGTTGGGCGAAAAAGAGAACTCGGTGAGCAAGACGATTAGCGACCTTAGCTTCGAGCCCACTAAGCGCGTTACGCTTGAAGAGTTTACGGGTATGGGTTGCGTCAACTGTCCTTTGGGCATCATCGCTATCGACCACTTGAGCCAGACCTACGGCGACTTGTTCATTCCCATGGCGCTTCACTGCTACACGGGCGACCAACTGGCCTCGGGCGTAACAAACTATGCTGCGTTCCTCAACCTCACGGCTGCTCCTTCAGGCCGCATTCAGCGTGGCGAAATTACTTACCCCATTACGCAGGATACGAAGACGGGCAAGTATTCATTCACACCAGGCGAGAACACAAGCAACGACGTTACTTGGCAGAGCGAGATAGAAAGCCAATTGACGAAGCCCGCTGCTGCCGAGGTTACTGCTACCAGCCGCCTCAGCGCGAACGGTAAGAGCATCACAGTGCCTTGCACGGTGAAGTACGCATTAAACGCTTCTGACGTGAATATCAAACTCTTCGCTGTTGTATTGGAGAATGGTTTGATAGGCTATCAGTCAAACGGCTTCTCTTCGATTGCCGACGACGTAATTGGCGATTGGGGTCAAGGCGGCAAGTATGGTACCGCTTCGGTTAACCCCTTCACGTTCAATCACGTAGTACGTGGCTACTGGGGCGACACCTTTACGGGTACTTCAGAACTCTTCCCCACCACGATTGAGGCAGGTAAGGAATACACCACTACCCTCTCTATCCCCGTGCCCGATGCTGTAGAGAATGCGAACAACACCGATGTCGTTGTGATGCTCTTCGACGGCAACACCGACCGCCTCATCAATGCGTACAAGACGCACCCAAGCAATGCCGTTGACGGCATTGATGAGATCGTGGACAATACCACAGCAGCAGTTTCGGTAGCAGCAGCAAATGGTGCAATTGTAGTCACTTCACCCCTTGCAGCCCAAGCCACTGTTTACAGTCTCGATGGCCGTGCCTTGGCTCGTACGCAAGGTGAAGGCACACTCACGCTCCGCCCTGCTACGCAAGGCGTAGTTATCGTCAAGGTAACGACCGCCCAAGGCGTTGTAGTGAAGAAGGTAATGATGTAATTGATGTAATTATACTAAATAGAAGGGCGTCGCGTCCGTTCGGGGGCGACGCCCCAATATTATCCGAACTTTCTAACTAAGTTTGAAGTTTTATAAGTAGGTGTTAAAAATTAGTTGATATGAATTGGTGCAGTATTTCGTTCAGAAACATAGGTTGAAGAGGGAGCGTAGCGGGCTACGTGACCAATGAAACCTATGTTTCTGGGCGAAAGAATGCGCCAAGGCATATCGACTAATTTGGAACATGATTAATATAAACTAATTTTGAACACCTACTTAAGGTTATAAAGGTTCATTTCGTTGATTACCAACACAGCGTAACTTTATAAACTACAAACTGAGAGAAAACCCTTATAATATATATATAATATGAAACAAACCCTTACGCTCTGTTTGCTCTTTGTGCTGAGCCTATTTACAGCGCAAGCCGCCAATGAGCCGCTCGACTATGGTGCGCTTGAACTGAACAAGGCTTATGCCATTGAGGCACAGTATGAGTACGTGACTGGTTACTATACCGCCACCGAAACAGGTGTGCTCACAGTGACGAGCACCAACAGCGCCATGTTTACGCCCTTCAGCGACGAGGCGTGCACGCAGGTGATGAACGTGAAGTATCTCTACGATACGACACCCGTCTACCACGCTTACTATTCAATCAACGTAACGGCTGGTCAGACCATCTACTTCCGTTACAATGGTATCAACAATGCGAAGAACACGCTGACCTTCAGCACTGACGACAAACTCGAACTCACAAGTCAGTCAGTAAAGGCTGGCAGCACAATTATGTGTACCAGCACTTCGCAGATCTCGTTTAACTTCAACCACACGGTGGATGCGCAGAAGGTGGAGATCGTAGCTGGCGAAACAACCAAGCAGGTGAGCTTCTTCACAAGTGGCAATAAGATCTACTTTGAAGTAAAAACTCCTATCTACGAACTCATGGAGGCTGGCGCGTTGAGCGAAGGCCAAAACTTTACGGTACGTCTCGTAGGCATACACGCAGAGGACGACGCTACTAAGACTTTGGGCGAAGACGGTACCATTGCCGTTGACTACGTATGTGGTGCAAAGCCACTCAAACTTATCTCGTCTACCAACTTCGACAATACGCACAAGTTCCTCTCTTTCTGGCCGAAGGGCGATGCGGACGGCATCATCACACTCACCTTTGACGGCAATATCCAAATAGGCGAGAACAAGGTGCAACTCACCTATTCCGATACTTCATCTGGCTCTGAAGCCAGCAGCAAGTACGTTGAGACTCCTCCTTATCGCGTTGAAGGCAACCAACTCATCATCGACCTCACCGGCAAGGAACGTACCCCACAAAGCATGTTGGGCACAACGACTCTCTACGACAACATGATGCTCACCGTAAGCTACGTATGCGACTTGGCTGGCAACCCGGTCTACACAACTTCAAGCGGTTCGCGTGGATCCTATACGCGCAATATGCCTTACAGCATTGAGACGGTCAACATTAGCACCGAACTCATTCCTGCCAGTGGCGCTATGTTGGACAATGCTGAGAACATTGAAGTATTCGCTACGGACTATCAGAAGATTAGCTTCACTGGAGCTAAGTTTACGTATACCGACATCAACGACAACACCGTTAAGACGGCTCTTGTAGCTAAGGACCAATGCACCGAAACGCCCGATGCCGACATCAAGGGCGCTTACACCCTAAAAGTGCCTATACCTGCTGAGGTACGCGGTCAGAAGGACATTTTCTTCACGCTGACGGACCTTAAAGCTGCTGATGGTAAGGATTATAGTTCGCTCTTCTCTGCTAAGTACAACGGATTTGCCGTACTCGACATGACGTATCAAGCCAGCGCAGAAGCAGCTCCTATTACATTGAAGGGCGCAGAACTCGACGAATTGGCAGCCAATGCACCAATCGTCATCACGACCAACCGCGACGACGTCGTTGGCAACGACTCTATCTCTTACGTTACTTACGACATCACCGACCTCAACCCCGTAGAGGGCGACGACCCCTACATCGTTACGCCCACTCATATCGCACGCACTGAAGGCACGACCGAATGGCGCGGCGAAGTAGCAGGCGCGGGCAATACGAAGCTCTACATGGGCCACACTTACCGCGTAGTCGTTACGGGTTATCAACAGGTGGACAAGAACTTCAATCCTTACCACGACCTCGTCGTTGGTACAGATACGCTCTACTTTACGGGGTCACAAGCTGACTATGAATACAGCGACGTTGTACTTGACTCACACACTCCCGATAACAACACCATCTCTTCAGCAGACGACTTTACGATTAAGCTCAACTTTAATGGTCTCGTTAAGGTAGAGAACGCACACGTTGATTTGGGGGATGGCAAAACAACCAACTTTACCTCTTGCACTCCAGTTGAGGGCAAAGACGGTTATGCCAGCCAATGGACGTTGAGCATGGACGCTGCTACGGCTGCCACCTTTACAGAAAGCTCTATCGTTATCAACTTTACCGCTACCGACCAAGACGGCCACCGCGTTAAGGGCAACGCAGGTAATCGTGGAACTTCTTATACTTCTATGGAGTTCACACTTGCCTTCAATGGAGCAGCTCTGACCGTTGTTCCTACGCAAGGGGGCGAAGCTGGCGAAGAACTTGATGAAATTTACGAGTTCGACGTGACTGCTGAAGATGCTATCACTTTAGGTGCGCTCAACGTGGACGAAGCTCACGTATTTGATATGCTCAACACCATTGACGTGCCCGTTGTAAAGGCGCGTTTAATCTTTGAGGACGAGACGACACAGGCTATCAACGACCTCATCGACGCTGGCGAATACGATGCAGCAGTTAAGCAATATGGTCAAGAGGCCACTGACGCTGCTTACTTCGCCACGACAAATACGATCCGCCTCACCCTTGAGCAGCCTATCACTAAAGAGGGTGGCTACACACTGGTCATTCCTGCTGAATACTTCAACGTTGGTGAACAATCTATGGGCCAGTTGTCAAAAGCTTACGAAGGCTTCTTCATCGTTAAGGGCAACGACGAACCAATTGTGGCTAACTTCACTACCAGTCCTAAGAATGGTAGCACCGTTCAGTCATTGCAAGAGATTGTCATCACCTTCACCGACTACGATGAAGTGGGCATGGGTAGTGGCACGATTAGCTTGAAGAAGAATGGCGAAGAGATTGAAACGGTCGATGCCTTAGGCTTTGACGATGACTGGAGTAAGTTTAGCATTAGCTTTACTGATAAGCAAACTGCTGAGGGTACTTACACCATCGAAATCCCTGAAGGTTACTTTTTAAGTCCTGAAGGCGATAGTTTCCCTGCCATTACGCTCACTTACTATATTGGTACTGACACGGGCATTAACAACGTAACTGTTAACACGAAGCAAGCCGACGCGATTTACACGCTTAGTGGTGTTCGCGTCTCTGGCAAGTTGCCCGCTGGCGTTTACATTAAGAATGGTAAGAAGGTAATCGTTAAGTAAAACTTTCGAACATCTCAAGACGCATATCGTCTTTCAATACATAATAAAAGCCCCGCAATCACTTGCGGGGCTTTTTTGTAAACAACAGACAGAAATAAACATTAATAAACATTAAGGCGCGCTTCGCGCTTTGGTTTTTGAACATTAATATATCATTAATCGACCATTAATCTTTTTCATTAATCGACCATTAATCTTATTCTATAGTCTACCCTTGAACATATTCTCTTCTTATGTCTTTAATGAATAGATTAATGGAAAGATTAATGGTCAATTAATGATATATTAATGTTCAAAAAACAAAGCGCGAAGCGCGCCTTAATGTTCATTAGAACACCTCAATGCTATAGGCTCCTTGCCAAGTTTCGCCGCTATGAGCACAGTTGATGTATGGACGGTCTTGCACAGGGCCTTCAAATCCTTGGTGGTCGCAAAGGCCATACCAAGGTTCGCAACAAACGAAAGGAGTATGAACGCCTTGTGGACTCCAAAAGAGCCATACGGGAGAGTCGCACGCAACGCGCGCCACGGGTTTCTTGTCGCGTCCTAAAACGGTAGCAGCCTTCACTTGATGTTCGTCAAAGATAAGAGCCTCATGACTAAACGTGTCAACAGAGAGAGGAATGAGACCCTCTTCGTTTTGTGGCACAGCAAAGGTTTCAGGTTCTAAACAACCCTGTTCGCCCGCACGAAGTACGTGCTGTGGTTGACCTTCCAATTGTAGGTAGCCGTCCACCTCATTCTCTTCCTTCCAATCGGGAAGAGCAATAGCGGGGTGTCCACCGAGTTGAAACCATAAATCGCAACCGCTCAAGTTCTTTACTGTAAAATCTGCTTTTAGCTGTCTGCCCTCAAGTCGGTAAGTAACACTGAGGTGAAAGGCAAAGGGAAATGTCTTAAAACTGCCTACAGTGCTATTGATACTTAGCGTAGCTTGATCAGCTGTTACGTTATCAACAGTCCACGTAGCACGACGTACAATGCCGTGTTTAGGAATGCTAACTTCCTCACCATCTATGCGGCAAGTGCCGTTCCACATTCCGCCTACTATTGGAAAGAGAATCGGAGAGTGGCCATGCCACCAACGTTCATCACCATTCCATAAATATTCACGCCCAGTCTCAATATCGCGAATGCTTTGCACCTCAGCACCTGTCGTGCTTATTTCAGCGCTTATAATGTTATTTGAAATCTTAATCATGGTAGTAATATTTAAAATGTGCAAATGTGCAAATGTGAGAATGTGCAAATTGTCGCCTTTATTTGCGCATTCCCTTAGCTACAATAGATAATCATTCTAGTATTTGCATATTGGTACATTTATCAAGCATTTGCACATTTGCACATTCTCACATTTGCACATTTACCAAGCATTTGCACATTGTCTATCCCACGCTGCCTTCGAGTGATACGCTAAGCAGTTTGGTAGCTTCAACGGCAAACTCCATGGGGAGTTTGTTAATTACCTCTTTAGCGTAGCCGCCAACAATGAGTGAAACAGCATCTTCGGTAGGAATGCCACGTTGGTTGCAGTAAAGGAGTTGGTCCTCAGATATCTTTGAAGTAGTAGCTTCGTGCTCTACAGTAGCATCGGGGTTGGCTACGTCAATGTAGGGAAACGTATGCGCGCCACATTCTGAACCAAGGAGCAAAGAGTCGCACGAAGAGTAATTACGTGCGCCACTGGCCTTGCTACCTACCTTCACTAAGCCACGGTAAGAGTTTTGACTCTTGCCTGCTGAGATACCCTTTGAGATGATCGTGCTGCGCGTGTTCTTGCCGATGTGAATCATCTTCGTGCCCGTGTCAGCCTCTTGATGATTATTGGTTACAGCAACGGAGTAAAACTCTGCTTGCGAATTATCGCCCATCAACACGCATGAAGGGTACTTCCACGTTATGGCAGAACCCGTTTCAACCTGCGTCCATGAGAGCTTAGCATTTGCGCCACGTAACTGACCGCGTTTTGTCACCAAATTATATACACCTCCACGTCCCTCCTTATCGCCAGGATACCAATTCTGTACGGTAGAGTATTTTACTTCAGCGTCTTCGTTTACGACGATCTCGACGATAGCAGCGTGTAGTTGGTTTTCATCACGCATAGGAGCGGTGCAGCCCTCTAAGTAACTTACGTAGCCACCATCGTCGCACACGATAAGGGTGCGTTCGAACTGTCCCGTTCCTTGCGCGTTGATGCGGAAGTAAGTCGAAAGTTCCATGGGGCAACGTACACCTCGTGGTATGTAGACGAACGAGCCATCGGAGAATACAGCACTATTGAGTGCTGCAAAGTAATTGTCACGATAAGGAACGACCGAACCCAAGTATTTGCGCACCAACTCAGGATTTTCGCGCACAGCTTCAGATATAGAGCTAAAGATAATGCCTTTCTCTTGCAACTTCTCCTTAAACGTTGTCTTAACGCTAACAGAGTCCATCACAGCGTCAACAGCTACACCTGCCAATTGCATACGTTCTTCAAGGGGAATGCCCAATTTGTCAAACGTTTTCATCAGTTCAGGGTCTATCTCTTTATTGCCTTCTTCTTTTTGCTTCTTAGTAGGGTCGGCATAATAAGATATGGCTTGATAGTCTATTTGAGGCAAGTTGACGTGTCCCCAGTCGGGCTGTTCGAGCGTGAGCCAATAGCGGTAAGCTTTTAGTCGAAACTCAAGCAGCCAATCTGGCTCACCCTTCTTTTCAGAGATGAGGCGAATGACCTCCTCGTTCAGTCCGCGTTCGATGATTTCGGTGTGAACGTCGGTGGTAAAGCCATATTCATATTTCTTGTCCGTGAACTCTTTTACCAGTTCATTTTCGTTTGCCATAATTATCTATCTTCTCGGGTTCTTTTCAGTTTGCATGTTAACCCAAACGGTATCAGGCTCTTCGTCGATGTTGGTGCTATCGCTTGCTGTAGTCGATTGGTCTACTTGTGTAGAATCGTTGTCAAAGCACATACGGAGTGCACCTGTTACGGGGCTGAGGAGGGTTGACTCTTGCGCCTTTTCCTCGTTTAGGATATGTAGGCTTTGCATCACGTTGAGTACGCAACTCAATATAATAAGGTACTTCAATGCACTAACAAGCGCACCTAATATCGAGTTGGGCATGCCTAATTTCATGCCTTTGAGCGATTTCGTTAGGACGTTGGCTACATAACCTAATACAATGGGCACAAAGATCCAAAGTAAGAAGAAGGCTATGACGCTTGTCACCATATTGGTCTCGCTGCCATTTACAGCTAAATATTCTCCAAAACTGGAGTAGCACGTAGCAGCGACTAACAAGCCCACCAATGCACCCACCATAGAGGCCACTTCTTTTATAAAGCCCGCGCGCCAACCACTAAAGAGTGCCCATAGTACTACTACTATAATAAATATATCAAGCATAAGGGGGAAAAGTTTGGGTTTAGTGAGTTTAAATA
>ULYR01048860.1_pt1 | contig 15577 bp, 15 predicted proteins | sample 1962341 | NCBI WGS metagenome assembly ULYR01 (sample SAMEA4835868, study PRJEB28245) | human gut metagenome | biome: gut microbiome; material: fecal sample | place: Denmark | collected 2008 | reverse complement strand
ATGCGCGAACCCCTGCGCGACGACCAGCTGCGGTGGATTGCCCGCCGCTATGCGATGGAGGATGTGCGGCGCATACTTTCGGACATGGACGACAAGCGTGTCTATGACCCGCATTCGCGGAGCTATCGCAGCAAGGCGTTCAACGCCTTCATGGCCTTTGCCGACTGCGACCGCATGGTCGGTGGCGTGGGCAGACGTGCGGACGGTGCGGGCGGGATGGCGCCGTCGCGCCCCTCGAAACGGCTCTACACCTACGAGGAGATGTGCGACGAGATCCCCTCGCGGGCCAGACAGGAGGACTTCACGATGGTGGAGATCGGCGGCCGCAAGCTGTGGCAGAAACGGGTGGTGGTGTGAAACGGCAAAGAACGCGAATATGACAGTCAGGGAACTATACAACTGGTGCAAGGCCCAGCGCGACAAGGATGCCGAGGTCTATGTGTGCAAGGATTGGGAGCAGATCGACGAGGAGGGGAATCTGACAGACCTCTACCGAGTCAAGGATGTGGTTATGCAACGCAGGGTGATTGATGTGGGGCTTGATTTCGAGGAGGAGTGCGAAGCCATACTGGACGTGGACGAGAACCGTGCCGTTGCCGGTAATAACGACTGGTGATATGGGACGACCAAAGGGTAACGGACTTGTCGAGCTCGTCGACGACAATGCGGATCGTGGGCGCGGGTTCTTCTGCATGGATCTCGTGATGCACATGTGGAAGGACGAGGCGGTCAAGGGCTGGGACGAGTGGCACGACAGGTTTGTACGGGCAGAAGCCGGAGAATGCCCCTACCGCGACCGCTGCCAGCGATACAGTCGGACAATGGAGAAACAGGGCCGACGGCCCGTGCAGTTGAATCTGTTTTGAAAGAATACGGATATGCAAAAGATAATGTTCAATGACCGATACGGCCTTACGCAGGCGGTGTTGGAGGGACGAAAGACGATGACGAGACGGATAATCAAAGCCCCGAAGAGGATCAACGGGTATGACACCTATGGATTTATCGTTTGTCAAGACATTGCGACGCATGAGGTCACGGGTATTTACGCAAGAGGTTATGACGGAGGCACAATAGACGATATTGAGATTCTTCCGAAATATGAAATTGGTGAGGTGGTGGCTGTGGCGCAGGATTACAGCCATTGCGGAGGAGTTATGTCGAAAGGAGTCCCTCGGTGGGAGTATATATCAAAAGTTGCAGGACGTTCATCGGCCGGATGGCGCAATAAGATGTTCGTTCGAGCTGACCTTATGCCTCACCGCATCCGCATTACAGACGTTCGGGCGGAGCGGTTGCAGGATATTTCGGAGGAGGATTGTATAAAGGAAGGAATTATAGACGGGTTGCGTGAGTATCCTATTACGCATTCTGGGTTTTGGTTTCATGGGGATCGCTTCGATTACGGTTCGCCCCGTTCCGCTTTCGCCTCGCTGATCGACAAGGTCTCGGGAAGGGGGACTTGGAAATCAAATCCGTGGGTATTCGTGTACGAATTTGAGTTGTTGAGGTAGCCTATTGAACCATGAAAGTGAACAGACCAATCAATGATTGCCGGTGTTGTAACTGCCGCAATTTTGCTAAATGCGATGAAGATGGAGTCTTTGACGAGAATCCCGAGTTAGACTTCTGCTATAACTACGAAGACGAAACATATCAAGATGATGGAGAATAACCAAACACAGCAGCCGCTGTTGTACAAACAAAAGGTGTCGCATTCTACATCATTACAAAGCAAGGAGGTGAAATGAAACGTGTAATAGAGCATGGCAATAGGTCTGGCGTGGCAATATTCGAACACAGATGCCCACGATGCGGATGTTTGTTTGAATTTGAGCAAGAGGATGTGACAAGCGCCTTTTTTGATCAGCGAGAAGGTGAACATCTGTGGTATATAGAGTGTCCCGAATGTGGTGATAAAACAGGTTTTGTGAAACCCGAAGCTAAAAGGATAGAGAAAAGATGAAAACACGATTGTTGAAAAGGTTAAGAGCCGAGGGGCGGAATATGGTGAATGTTTACAGCATAACCATGTGCAGGGGTGTTGTAACCGGTATGAGTTACGGGTATAGTTCGCCGGAATATTCTGATTTGTTCTTTTTAGGAGATACGGAAGATGATGTTCGGGACAAGGCGATGAGAATATATGTCGCTCGTGAGATTGAAAGACGAAGAGCAAAACAAAACCGCTAAAAGAATCCCGACATGAGTAGTGTTACACTTCCACAGGCCAAATTGATGAAGCGCACGGCGTGGATGAACATGCAGATCGAGGAGAGGCGGCGCCGCGACGAGATGCCGGAGCCCGAGGCCGTGACCGAGGTGTGTGCGGCGAAGGCACGCCGGGGACTGGAGTATGTCGCCTGCCTGAACAGCGTGGCCATAGACCTCGAGATGGAGCTGACGGAGGCGGGCCTGTTCCGTCACGCCGCGAAGCGCACGGTGCGCGAGATACAGCAGATAGCGGCGCAGGTACACCAGCAGGCATGGACGATGCTCAACGACTACAAACGGGGTGTGGGCCGCATCTACGATGCCCGCATGGAGAGTGTTGAGGCGGCCATCAACGGGGCCATCCTGCTGCAGGCGCCCGAGCGGGCCTACAACATCGTGGCGGCGCTGGTTCGGCTTGTATCGAAAATAAATGCAGAACTGCGGCCGTATAATTGGGACTTCTTCTATGCGCGGGAGCTGGAGAGCATCGGGCCGAAGTTGGAGCGGCTCGGTATTAAAGACTATCATATTGACGAGATTATAAAATTAGCGACAAAATAAGAGGCGATCCCGAAGAACCACCCCTGACGCTCAAATTCAAAGGTAGTGATTTTTTCGGGATTAGTCAAATGGCACGGGGACAAAAACAAAAACGACGCGGTGGCGCACGGGACGACAATAGAGAGTGGGGAATACAAACAGTATTTATGACATCGGAGCAACTATACGCTTTCTTTGACTGGTTAAGAAGGCGGTTATCCAAACAAAACATCAAAAGTTGAACGGCAGCGCAAGCTGCTTTTATTTTTTATACCATGCGAGAAGACCTTATAAAAGAGATCATGCAGTCGGACGACAGTCGCATTATGGTTACGATAAGCGCATCAGACTTACGGGAGTTCGCGGCAAGCGTAGCTGAAAACGTCAGCCGCCGGTATGCCGAACATACGGTATCAGAGATTCGAGCCGCGATGGGCGATAAAATGTGTTATTGCACTCGAAAGGAGGCAATGGACTTGCTGGGGATTAAGTCGTGCGCCACGCTGCCTATGTGGTCAAAGAAAGGATACCTTATTCCTTGCAGAGTTGGAGGCAAAAATTTATATTTGCGAGAGGATGTTCTGCGCATCAAGAATGATCGCGAAAAATATACATCTCGCCAAAATGTCGCCAGCGCACAAAATAAAGAATCGGCAACAAGCTGTAAAACAAACTTTTGCCGATCCAAAAAAGTAGCGGGGGGAGGACTCGAACCTCCGACCTTCGGGTTATGAGCCCGACGAGCTGCCAACTGCTCCACCCCGCGATGTATGACCTTTAACGTTCCGACCTCACGATCTACCAAGCTCTCAGACCTATTTGACCATCCAAGCCTTCCGACCTCCCGATCTTCCCGTTTTGGTAGTGCAAAGATAGTGAAAAAATCGTTATGCGCAAAAAATTTTTAGTGAAAATACCAAAAATAACATACTCACACACGTCTGCCACGACCGCCGCAAATGTCGTCCGCTACGGAATTCCGCAACCGCCCCGCACGGGAACGTCAACGGCCCAAATTCTCAGCTACGATCTCCGAGAGGTCGGCCACACGCCGCTTCGAGCCGCGCATTATGGCCTTCTTGCAGAGGGGACACGACGTAACCACAGTCTCGGCACCCGTCTCGTCCAACTCGTGCGCCACACCTTCGGCGATGGTCAACTGCTGTGCGTCATTTATGGCGGTATTTGCCACCGACGAGCCGCAACAGAGCGAATCCTCGCGCGTATGCGCCGGCTCCATAAGGTGTCCCACGGCCTCGATGACGGCACGGGGTTCGTCGTATATTCCGCTGCCGCGTCCCAGCTCGCACGGATCGTGATAGGTGAACGTCGCCGCAGAGTACTTCACCGACAGACGCCCCTGACGCATCAGACGCAGGATATATTCCGAGTGGTGCAGCACCTCCACGCCCCCCAGAGCGTACTCCTCGCGGAATACGCGCAGACAGATCGGGCACGATGTCACCAACGTGGTTATACCGTGACGGCGGAAGAGATCCTTGTTGTAGTCGATCATCTTCTGTGCCGAATCGACCTCTCCCGAGAGCTTGAGCGGGCGGCCGCAGCATACGCCGCCATCCTTGTCGGCCCACCACACATCCTCGTGCGCAGCGTCGAATATGCGCTGCATGGCCGCCAAGGTCTTGGGCGTAAGCAGCGTCATGCACCCCGCGAAGTAACCGACGCGGCCCTCGCCCTGCGAGCGGTCCACACCAGCAAGGTAGTTATAGCGCCGCTCGTTGGGGATGTTGCGCATCGTTGTACGCGAGTTGAGGCGCAACGTATTGAGGTTTATGCCCACGGGGCACACCTGCTCGCAGCGGCCGCACATGAGGCAGTTGTTCGCAATCTTCTGCTGCAGCATCGCATAGCGGCGGTCACGCAGGAAATAGACCGACTGCACGTCGTTTATCCCGAGCTGGCTCTGCAGCTGGCAGGGGTCGATACATATTCCGCAGCGAGAGCATGCCTGCACCTCGAAGTTGTCATACGACTTCTCGCGGGCCTCGGGCCGCAGGCCGTAATGGCGCAGGAATATGAGCGGTATCTCGGTGAATATGTGCATATATCGCGAGAAAGGCATCGCCACGAAGAATACCCCCAGCGCACACGAATAGAACCACCACGCCGGCTCGTATGCCATGGCCAGCACCTCGGGCGGCACGGCGGCGGCAAGACCCGCGCCGATACCTCCCGTAAGGAAGCTGCCGCCGCCATGCAGGCCGCTCGTGATGCTCTCGGCGACAAGGCGCGCCGGGAAGACAAACCACAATGCCGTCAGCGCCACACGGTCGAAGAGGACATGTTTCGTCGTGCGTTTCATGCCCATGGCGCGCGAACGGAAGCGTTTGAACCACGCCAGCGCCACGCCCGAAAGCACGAACAGCAGCAACAGATCCATCACAAAGTCGAATACGGGTTTGTGGGCCTCGATGCCGTTCATCGGCATGAAATACTTGAAGAAGACGTGTCCCTGCAACGGCACCCAACGCAGTCCGAGATACGCCACGGTCTCGATCCACCCTACGAGGATGAGCAGGAACCAACCGAAGGCGAGGCTCATGTGCATGTATCCCAGCAGCGGGTTGACACGGAAGATACGTCTGTGCAGCAGCGACTCGCGCACCACCTCCCACACGGCACCCGCCGTGCGCGGCGTGGCGATGCCGCGCGCTATAAGCATCCAGTCGCTCTTGGGCAGACGACGCAGCCACGTGATGTACTTGACGGCGATGACGGCAAACATGACCGTCGCGCCCACGATGAACGGTATGCAGAATTCGGCGTAAAAACTCATGTCAGAAATCTCCCAGTTTGCGTTTGATCAACATAACCACACCACGCGTATTGATGCCGCGCGGACACACCAGACGGCACTTGCCGCAGAGCATGCACTTGTTCATCTCCTCGTATGCGCCCTGATACTCGCCGCGGCGCACCAGAGTATGCACCTTGCGGAAGTTGAACGACGTGAGGTTTCCCGCCGTACATGTAGCCGTACAGCTGCCGCAGCCGATACAGGTCTGCAATTCGGGCATCTCGTGCAGGATCTCGTTGCTCTTGTGCAGATTGTTGCGGTCGATGTCGATCACGCGGGGTTTGTTTATGCTATATCCGAAATTTATCATTCTTCAGGCTATTCGATTCCACTTCGTCAATATATGCGCATGTGCGTCGGGCGACTATCTTGCCGCAAGCCACTCGATGGCCTTGCGCGCCGCCGTGACACCCTCGTTCAGCGATTCGCCCACACACTTGGGCGCCGTAACCGCCCCGGCATAGAATATACCCTCGATGCCGCTCTCGGTGTTGTGCAGGAACTCATCGCGCGGCTGCATGAAACCGCTCGCCTGACGCGCCAGCGAGCACCGCTGCTCCAATACGGCGTTCATGTCGTTGGCACGCATGCCGATCAACAGGACCAGCATATCAACCCCGATCTTCAACGGACGGCCCGTGAGCGTATCCTCGGCCTTGATCTGAAGGCGGCCGTCGATCGTGGGCCCCACCTCCGAGATGCGGCCGCGCACGAAGTGTATGTTACAACGCTGCTGCGCCTCGCGGTACATCTCCTCGTATCCCGGGCCGAACATGCGTATGTCCATATAGAAGTTGAAGACGTCGGCCGCGGGGAAGAGATCCTTCATCTCCATGGCCTGCTTGACGCCCGTCACGCAGCACACCTTCGAACAGTGGCGCTGGCACACCTTCTCGTCGCGCGAGCCCACACAGTGCAGGAAGGCTATGCGGCGCGGCGCCGCCCCGTTCTTGAGCGCGACCTTGCCAGCATTGAACATCTGCTCGAGGTCGGCCGAGGTGATCACGTTGTCATATATTCCGTATCCATACTCCTCCTTGACGCGGGCATCGAACAGGGTGAAGCCCGTAGCCACCACCACGGCGTCACACTCCAGATCCTCGCCCGAAGAGAGGCGCACCCGCTGCGGCGTCACCTCCGACGCCTCGCAGCCCGTACGCACCTCGATGTTAGCCGAGCCCTTGACCGCACGGTTCAATCCGCCGAGAACCTCCTCGGCCGGCGTAAGTGTCGGAAAGAGTTTATGCCAGTTTCGCACCTTGCCGCCCGTGTCGTTGAGCTTCTCGAGAAGCGTAACCCGCACGTCGCCACGCGCCAGCTCCACGGCGCACTGCATGCCGGCGATACCGCCGCCTATGACTATCACGTGTTTCATCCTATCGTTTGATCTTGTAGAGTGTATTCTGTGAACAACTGTTTACCAATGCCGGTTCGGGCTGGCCGATATACTTGCCGTTGCGGCCCAGATACTTGGCCGAGGGGTCGTACTCCACACCCATCTTGTCGAGCAGGGGCTCGACATCGACCTGATGCATCTGCATGCCCAGCTCCCACGGATCATATCCCAGAACCAGACCCGCCATCTCCTCATACGTCAGCACCGGGATACCGCAGCCGTTGGTGCCGTATGTCGTCCCCTCCATCTCGGCGATCGTGTACTGCCACTTGTCGAGGAACATCGAGCAGCCCGGACAGTTGCAGACTATAAAATCCGGCTTGTATGGAGCCATGCTCTCAAGTTTACGGTGCGAGTTGGCCACCGAATAGCCGCGGTTGGCCTGCACGATATAGTTGCGGAAACCGAAGCCGCAGCAGTGGCGCCGCTCCGGGTAGTCGACGATCTCGCCGCCCCACGACTCCACCATCCCCGCCAGAACATACGGGAACTCCGACCCGCCGATACCCGACTTGGGGAATATCTTGGCGTAGTGGCAGCCGATGTGCTCGACAACACGCAACGGCTCGCCCGTGTAGACGTTCACCAGACGCCGCTTGGCCTGACGCGCAATCTGCTCGCGGTGGTGGAATATCACGTCCGACGTGTGGGCCAGATTCTTCGGTTTGACAAATTCGCGCCCCGTAGCCTTATAAAGGTTCTCGCGCGTACGCTCCTCGGTCTCGGGAAACTCCTCCCACGTGGAGAGAATCTCGGTATATATGCCGAAGGAGGTGATGCACGACGAGGTGAAGTTCTCATACCCCGCATCCGACATCAGCGCAAACTGACGCGCCACCACGGTCATGATTGTATCCAGCGGAACAATGTCCGAATGGTATCCGATACCCGTACACGATGTGTGCAGCGGGTCGTCGAAGATGTCGCGCCCGAGATCCTTGCCCAAGATGTTGAGAAAAGCCTTCTCGCTGCCCGGGAAGAAGTTCTGACGTATGCAACTGCGCGCGTAATAGTAGTGGTCGTCGGCTATATCCTTCTGGTATTCTGTCCAGCTTGATCGTTTCATACTAATAGTGGTCGTTGGAATTTCGAGTATAGGTATCCATGAAATATTGCTCGTCGGCGCCGTCATATCCCATCTCGCGGGCCTTGCGCTCCGAGTTGCGCTCGATCGACTCGAACATCTGGGTGCCGCCCGTCACGTCGAATATGCGTTTTATCTCCGCCAGCGTCGCATCGCTCACCTTGCGCAGGGCTCCGGCACCCTCTCGCTTGTATGAATCCGAGAACTGTCCGTAGATCTCGTCGTCGTGTTCGAGCACCCACTTCCATACCGTCCCCTGCTCGGGATGCAGCTCCGCCTTCACAAGACTCGGAACGATGCAATAGCCCGTACGCAGTATGTTGTCACCGATGGTTCGCTTGAGCGCCAGCTGCTGGCGTCCCTTCTCGCTCTCGACAAAGAATCCGAGCTTCTGCGACAACGTTCTGAGCGCCTGTATGACATACCCGGGAGTGTTGCTGCGCGGGCAGCGCGGACGGCACGACATGCACTCGCCGCAATACCATATCGTATCGCTCTTGAGCAGCGCCTCGATGGCATCGTCGTCACGCGTCTGTACGATGCTGACGATCTGCCTCGGATCGTAGTTGTAGAATGCCGCGGCGGGACATACCGCCGTGCAGACGCCACAATTCATGCAGGCCGTAAGGCCCTCACGCAGGCGCACGTCTTCGAGCAGCATATCGAAATATTTCCCCATAAAAAAAGTAACTTTGCTTGATGAGTGCAAAGTTACTATAAAGATATGGGCCGCGCGGTGGTATAAATACCTATTTTCCCGCCCGCAGCGAGCCCTGCAAAGGCTTCGGGCAGCCCTCCGACCATATTCCGGCACGTCCGCGACAGCGTGCCGTCAGCCTCCTCAGCGCACGGGGAACTCGGTTATGCGCAGACGCGTACAGCCGTATGGGATAAGCTCTATGGCCACCTCTTCGGCCACCTCTTCGCGCGGGTATTGCTGCGACAGATAGCTTATATTCACGGCCGAGCCGCGCACCTGAATCCAAGACGGGATACGCACGCCGCGGCCGCGGATAACGATAGGGGCCGTCTGCGACGACCACGGACGGTCACCGCACTCGCGCCGCTCCACCGTGAAACGCTCCGCGATACTACCTGATTGCAGGTCGCCGTTGCGAAGGGCCACGTTCCACTCCGTGGGCGACGTCACCTCATAATAGTATTCGCCGTATGTGGCGGCCCTGCTGCCGCTGAACTCATGCTTGCGCCACTGCTCCTCCATACGCAGCGAATATACGAGCGGGCCGCGCTCTATGACGGCGGCATTGTCGTACCAATACGATACACGCACCGGTGCATTGAACTCGATAACGGCCTCGTCGCCGTCATGCCAATCCCGTACAAGACGGATCGTACGCTCACCAACCGTTTCTGCCTCGACGCTCTCGCCATTGACCGTAAGCGTATATCCGTCGCTCCATTCGGGTATGCGCAGATCGAGCGGGAAGTTCTCCGCCCGACGCCGCCCCTCGGGCAGTGACACCTTCAGCCGCACAGTCTCCTCGAATGGATAGTTCGTCTGCTCCTCGATCTGCACCCGACGGCCCGACCGCAGCGTCGTCTCCACCGTACAGGGGGCGTAGACCATAGCCGCCAGACCGCCTGCGGCACTGGCATACCAGAGGTTCTGCGTCAGCTTGGGCCACCCCTGATGCAGGTTGCACGTACAGCACGGATAGCCTGTCAAAGGGCCGAACACCAGATCGGTATCTTCGTGCGTGGTCGAGAAGTTGCGGACGTCGAGCGTCACGGCCGTCTGGTTCACCTGCTGGAAATACTGGCGTGCGTCGCCTTCGGGCGATATCTGTGTCGGCAGTGCGTTGTAGGCCACACGCTCCAGAAGATCGGCATAACGGTTGTCGCCCGTGATGCGGTACATCTCCTCCAGCGAGTACATCATCTCCACGGCCGTACATAATTCAGATCCGCGCGTAGGCTCGCCGAAGTGTATCAACTCGTCGCCCGCCCAGAGACCCGTCGGGAAGCCTATCGTATGGCGTATGCGGCGCAACGCCTCGATCGGGGCGTTGAGATGCTCGTCCAGCTTCGAACTCTGGTAATACACCACCGGCTCCTTGAAGCCTTGGGCCAGATTGACACAATGCAGGCTGTTCTGGCGGTAGAGGTGGTTGTCTGTCGTGAAACGTCCCGTCCAGTCGCTGCTCTGCGTGTGGATCAGATCCCCCAGCGCAAGCAGTGATTCATCCCCCGTGATGTCGTAGAGCCAATATACGACCAGAAGGTTGTCGCCGCCGCGCTCCGCACCCCAAAAGGTCCAATGTCCGAGTGGCTTCGAGGGCAGTGTCTCGGACTGATAACGGAAATAACGCGTCATAAAGTCGATAACGCGCTCGTCGCCAGTCGCCATATAGTATTGCTGCAGTATCTTGAGCGCCACCATGCGCGGCCACCAGTCGGACGCATTGTCGCGCTGCATGCCCTCCATCGACGGTCGGTCGGTATCGGGACCGAAATATCCGTCGGGCTTCTGGCTCGCAAGGATAGCCTCAACCCACTTCCCACATTTGGCCTTGAGGGCCTCATCCCCCATGATATAGGCCATCGGCAGCGCCCCGTCGATCCAGTAGGGGCCCCTCTCCCATGCGTCGCCCTCGCCGCCGAGCCATGCGTTGTTGTCGCCAACAACCTTGGCGTAGATCTCATCCAGATGCCCCGTCATGCCGTCCAGCATCGTCTGCATCTGCGTGCGCAGCCATCCCGCGGGACGTATATCCCCTATCGGGAGCTGTGCGTAAGGCGTCTGCACCAGAGGTGCGCGGTTGAATACCGGCTGCGGACGCTCAGGCCCGGCACTCAATGCCGTATGCAACGAAAACACCGTTGCCACGGCCGCTATCAAAGAGTAAGGTTTCATCATTCCGGTATGGTATTCAGGCATTATGTTTACTGTCGTTTACGATCACTTCACCCTCTCGTACACCTCGATAACAAAGGGATAGGGATACTTCTCCCCACGCTCGAACCGTTCGGATGACACCAACCGCCACTGCGAGCGGTCCCACTCGGGAAACGACGTGTCGCCCTCGTAGTCATGCTCCACACGAGTCAGATAGAGGCGGTCGGCCACGTCCAGCGCACGGGCATATATCTGCGCCCCGCCGATAACGAAGACCTCCTCCCCGGCGGGGAACATGGCGAAGGCCTCCTCGGGCGAGTGCACCACGCGGCACCCCTCGATCTGGTCAACCGTGCGGCTCACGACCACATTCGTGCGTCCGGGCAGCGGGCGCCCCAACGAGAGAAACGTATTGCGTCCCATCACCACGGGATGTCCCGTCGTGACGCGCTTGAAGTTGCGCAGATCCTCCGATATGTGCCACAAAAGTGCATTCTTGTCGCCTATGACGCCATTGCGCGCCACGGCTACGATGATACTTATCATATTTCTTTTTTTGCCGTTTTTACAACCAAGATACGTGCATCCGCCCAACCTTGTCCGCATGCCGTCTCTGCCGCAGCCGCCCTCCGCCCCGTCAGAACGACATCGGGGCCTTGATTGCGGGCCACGGATCGTAGCCTTCGAGCGTGAAATCCTCGTAACGGTAGTCGAACAGAGACTTCACATCGGGGTTGAGCCTCATGCGTGGCAGCGGCCGCGGCGTGCGCGAGAGCTGCTCGTCGACCTGCTCGAGATGGTTCAGATAGATGTGCGTATCGCCCAGCGTATGGATGAACTCCCCAGCCTCAAGGCCGCACTCGCGTGCCATCATCATCGTCAGCAGCGCATACGAGGCTATGTTGAATGGTACGCCGAGGAACGTATCGGCACTGCGCTGGTAGAGCTGGCATGAGAGACGCCCGCCCGCAACATAGAACTGGAACAGGACGTGGCATGGCGGCAGTGCCATCTGCTCAACCTCCGCGACATTCCATGCCGAGACTATTATGCGGCGCGAGTCGGGATTATGCTTTATAAGCTCCGCCGCCGCGCGTATCTGGTCAATATATCCGCCGTCGGGACGCGGCCAGCTGCGCCACTGATAGCCGTATATATGGTTCAGGTCGCCATAGTCATACCCCTCGACGGGTGAGGCATCACGCCGCAGCACCGCCTCAAGGAACTCCGGCTGCGGCAGCGGGGAGACATTGGCCGCGGCGCACCGCTCCGTATAGTAGCGGTAGGCGTCGTTGTCCCATATATGCACGCCGTTCTCGGCCAGATACCGCATGTTGGTATCTCCGGCCAGAAACCACAACAACTCGTGTATGATGCCGCGCAGAAAGACCTTCTTCGTCGTAAGCAGCGGAAAGCCCTCCGACAGATCGAAGCGCATCTGATAACCGAATATGCTGCGTGTGCCCGTACCCGTACGGTCACCCTTGACAACACCCTCGGTCCTTATCTTTCGCAACAGGTCGAGATACTGTTTCATGACTCGAATGTTTTAAGTTCCGCCTCTCCCTCGCCGTCGATTACACCATAAACGGGATTGGCCTCGTCCCACGACCCGAGAAACAGCACGCGGAGTCCCTCCTCGCAATAGTCGCAGGCGTAATGCATGTGTCCGAAGATAATATAGTCGGTATCGGGATGTTGCGCCTCGTAACGGCGCGCATAGTCGATGAGAAACCCGAGCGAGTCGCGCGTCAGCGTCTCCGCGGCGTGTGTCTTGCGCGACTTGCCGCTCCACCAGTGGCCGAAGCGCAACGCCAGATCGGGATGCACCGCCCATGAGAATATCCTGCGCGCGGTCTTCGAGCGGAAGATGGTATTCATAAGCCGCAGCAGCGGCTTGTCGTCGATATTCATGTTGTCGCCGTGGGCGATCAGCACATTGCGGCCCGCCAGACGCATACGCTGCGGCGAGAAGAAGACCTTGATACCGCACTCGCGTTCGAAATAGTCGTAGCACCACATGTCGTGGTTGCCCGTAAAGAAATATATCCTGACTCCGCGGTCCGCAATCTCGGCCAGCTTGCCCAGCGTGCGCACGAAACCCTTGGGTATGACACGCACGTACTCGAACCAGAAGTCGAATATGTCACCCACGAGGAATATGGCCTCGGCATCGCGTGCCGCCATGTCGAGCCACGCCACAAAACGCCGCTCGCGGCGGCGGGTCTCATCCGACCCGTCGGCACCGAGATGGACATCCGAGGCGAAGTAATACATCTATGGCCTGAAGGTGTGGTTATTTACCGATATACTGTCTGACGGCCTCGTCGAGCCGCTCACCCACAAGATCCTTGCCCACGATATTGCCCTCGCGGTCGATAAGGTAGTTCGACGGCAGCTTCTTCACGTTGTAGACGCTCAGTGCGGGCGAAGCGTTGCCCTGAAGGTCGCTGACCGAGATCCACGGCAGCTGCTGTTCCTGTATGGCATTGATCCATACGGCCTTCGAGGTGTCGACAGCCACCTGATATATCTCGAATCCCAGATCGTGATACTTCTCGTAGATGGTCTTCAGGTCGGCATTCACGGCATTGCCGTTGCCCAGCGCCGCAGACCAGAAGTGCAGCAGTATGACCTTGCCCTCGAGCGACGAGAGCTTCACGTCATTGCCGTACATGTCGGGCATGTTGATCTCCGGGAAATCCGTCAGCTTGACCTGCGACAGAAGGCTCAACTGTGCATCCATGCGGCTCACCTGACTGCGCAGGATGGGAAGATAGGGGCTCTCGGGATATGTCTGCTCGATGCCCTCGGCAACAGTGCGGTAATAGATCAAGTCGCTGTCACCGTTGAAGAGATAGGCGTCGCCCGGCAGACGCTGGTAAAGCGCATATACGGCGGCGATCTTGTCCTTGTTCTCAACGATGAAACGCAGCTGGTCGCGCTTGATGTCGCGATAGAGTTCCGTATAGCGTCGCGTAAGGGTATCGCGCTCGGCCTCGCTCACATCCGAGGCCGTGAACCGCGCCACGATGTCGTTCATATCCATCACGCCCTCGGCGTAACGCTTGTAGAACTTCTGCAACAGCTCCGACTCGAGCGAACCCTCGACCGTATAGTTACGCAGCACGCTGCCTACGGAGTTGACCGTAACATGGTCGCCTCCCTTCAGCAATAGCGGGATACGTTCCGAGTCGTATACTATGTTGTAGAGCGACGGCGTGGCGGGCACGTTGTCGATCTTCATGGCGAAATCCCCCTCCTCATTCAGACGTATCGAATCGACAAGGCTCTGCTCAAGTGTAGTGACCTGCTCCAGATAGACCATGTCGGCCTGCGACCCGACGAAGCGTCCCGTAATTTTCACTTTCGACGACTGGCACGAACTCAATACCGTGAGAACGCCCAGCGCCGCGAAAAGTACTCTGTTCATCTTCAATGCTGGTTTCATACGGAATACAAATATAACGATTTTTTCCAAACCGTCAAGATCACTTCTGAGAATTGTACCGCTGAACGCCTTCACGATTGTTCTTCTGCGGGCCCTGTCCCTGTCGGTTCTTCTGCGCGGTGAACGAGCCCTTCTGCATGGGGCTCTTCGCGCTGGCCTTCTGCTGCCGCTGCTGCTGTCCCTTCTGCTGACGTGCCGGAAGGTGTTGTTTATAGTCGCTTCGGAGATTATTCAAGGCCACTTCATCGAGTTCGATGCCACCTTCGGACATCTGCTTTATGTCTTTTATTATGACTTCATTGTTGGGGTGCTCCTGATTGTACTCGAAACTCTTCGTACGCATATACCGCGCCAGCGAGTCGACCGCACGGTCCAACGCCTCGCGATCCTTCTCGTCGCGCAGCACGCGGAACATCCGCGCCACATATTTGCCGTAATGCTTGTATGCGATACGCTCCTGCGGGTAAGCCATCTTGTGCGGCGACACGGTCAGATCCTGCCGCGACGGTCGCGGATAGGGCGAGTCGACATCTAGCTTGAAATCAGACATTATGAACAGATGGTCCCACAACTTGTGTGTGAAGTCGGCCGTATCGCGCAGCAGCGGATTGAGGTTGCCCATGACGGCGATGACGGCACGGGCCTGACGGTTGCGCTGGTCGCGGTCCTCGATCTCGAGCAGCTGGTCCACCATCTCATGGATATGGCGGCCGTACTCCGGAAGAAAGAGCTTGCGACGTGTGTAGTTATAGTTCTTTTTCATAAAACGTATTTGGCCATCACTCCCGCTGCGTGCGTTGCAATAACGCACACGGGTGTATGAACGGTGTTTTCGGTCGCGGAGAATAAACCTTTTACAGATTATCAAACAGCACTTTACGACTTCGGCCCCGAATGGCGTCGGGATTGGAATCACCGAATAAAGAGCCTATCTTTGATTCCGCAAAGTAAATGCAAAATTGTCAAAAATCAAAATATGGCAAAAGTTTTAATTATCGAACAATCAAAAAGTATGCGAAACACGCTGCGCGAGAGACTTGAGTTCGAGGGTTTCGCCACAACGGGCGCCGACCGGGACGAGGTGTCGGAGAGCGTCTGCGCCCGCCGCGGCTATGACGCCATCGTGGCGGGCGAAGGTTGCGACGACGTCTCGGCGCTGGGCGTACCATTTATAATAGTGACACCTGCGGGCTCCATCGACGGGGCCGTCACGGCCG
>ULYR01063159.1_pt1 | contig 15614 bp, 10 predicted proteins | sample 1962341 | NCBI WGS metagenome assembly ULYR01 (sample SAMEA4835868, study PRJEB28245) | human gut metagenome | biome: gut microbiome; material: fecal sample | place: Denmark | collected 2008 | reverse complement strand
TAATTTTATACACTCTGATCAACTTCCTTCTTCTATATCTCCTCCATAGGACAAAATGGTATACGGCATGTTTCCATGCTATTATCCTCTCTGCCCTGATGGCAGCGTGTGAAATTCTGCCGATTGGTATCCTCAGTGTTTTCACCCCAACTTTTTTACATCATTATGATATTTTCCCTTATTCGCTCATTTTTGTAATTTTCAGCAAAGGGCTGTTTTTTATTGCTGCTTATCTTCTTATCTTTTTCTTTAAAAAGGAAACATATCATCCCCAAAAAGATTGGCATAGCTTATTGCTCCTATTTACTCCGGTTGCAACAATATTTACCTTAGCTACCTTAATTAAGGTTGGAGAGTATATCTCTTTACCTTCCTCCATCAATATTCTGGTCTCTATCAGCGCCATATTACTGCTAATCAGCAATATTTTTGCTTTCGGCATCAACCAGTATACACAAAAGAAAGGCGCACAGTATACAGATATGCAGCTTCTATTGCAAAAAGAATCCGACACCGCTGCCTATTATAAAATGCTCTTATCCCAGCATGAGAGCCAGCGTATTTTGATCCATGACATGAAAAAGCACCTGCAGTCCCTTGAGATTTTGAATTCTGCCAAAGAATATGAAAAAATTGACACCTACATCCATACCCTTTTACAGTCCTCAGATTTGACAGAAAGCGCCCGTGTTTGCGACCACCATATGCTGAACGTAATTCTTTCCCGTTATCAACGTCAATGTCAGGAAAAACATATCACTTTCCATACGGATATCCGCAGCGGTGTCCTGCGCCATCTCCCGGATGCTGATCTTACTGCTATTTTTTGCAATATTTTAGATAATGCTTTAGAGTCTGCATCCAAAACCGATCATGCCCTGATTGAACTGAATGTACATCGAAAAGAACATACTCCTTTTGCCGTTATTACTATGATAAACTCCTGCCGTACAGATCCTTTTACTGCACATAACCATCAACTGATAACTTCCAAAAAAGAGCCTTCTTCGCATGGATTTGGTTTGAAAAGTGTTCGCCGGATTGTAGAGCGTTATGAAGGCAGCATGAATCTCTATTATGACGAAAAGGATTTGCTTTTCCATACGATCATCCTGCTAAGGCAGCCCTATCCCTCCACCCCCTTTTCGTAATGCGAATTCCTTTTTACAGAATATCCTCGAGGATGTTTTTCGAACACTTTTTCATACAAATCCGGCGTTGCTCTTTCCTTATTCCAAATTTCCCACCCTGTTCTTTTTGACTAAATGTGCCCCGCATGCTCGTGACTTTAGTCGTGAGTAATGGGCACCTCTTTTTTGCATATAATCGAATATATGTTTGCATTTCTAATTGCATATGGTATAATATAAATATGAATAATACATTAGAAATACAGATTCCATCAAATATAACATATGGTCGAGGATATGCCTATTGCCTTCAGTATCATATTGTATGGGCTACGAAATACAGGAAGGCAGTTCTCTGCGGCAGTATTGAAACAGATCTGAAGGATCTGCTTCTAAAATATGCCGCAGAGCAGGATATCAAAATCTGTGCAATGGAAGTGATGCCGGATCACGTTCATCTGCTTGTTGAGACAAAGCCACAGTGCAAGCCTTCCGATGCGGTTAAGGTTTTAAAAGGCAGTACGGCCTGGCATCTTTTTAAGCTGCATCCTGAATTAAAACAGCAGCTGTGGGGTGGGAATTTATGGAATCCATCTTATTTCATTGCAACGGTCAGTGACCGTACTGCCGAACAGATTCATGCATATATCGCCGGACAGAAAACCAAAGACAGGAAGCCCGGCAGGCCAAAACGCTCATAGAAAGGAGGCATTGCGGTGAAAATTACGTCATCTTACAAAGTACAGATTAAACAGTATCGTCATATTTTCGATGACACTGTACGTATCTACCGCGATGCTGTGGATTTCCTGATTTCAGTATGCCTGGAAAACTGGAATGAGATTTCTGCCTTGGATGGGATGCTCCTTAGAAAAAGCTATGTGGAGAACCTAATCCATAAGACGAAGGAGCATCCGCATCCAAAGTATGAGTTTGATGCTGTATTTTATAAATTTCCATCTTATTTAAGACGGGATGCCATCGCCTGTGCCATTGGGAAAGTATCTTCTCACAAGTCAAGCCTTTCAAACTGGGAGGCTTCTGATATGACAACTCGCGGAGCAGAACCTGGCATCCCGAAAGCCGGTTTTGAGTTTCCGTGCATGTATAAGACTGTCATGTATCAAAGGACAGATGAATACAGCTGCAAAGTGAAAGTATGGATCCGTAATACATGGGACTGGATCTCTTTGCAGCTGCGGAAATCAGATGTCGATTACATCCGCCGGCACTGCGCTGATCGAAAAGAATGCGCTCCTGTCCTCCAGAAACGAGGGAAACGTTGGTTTCTGCGTTTCTGTTTTGAGGAGCAGCAGACTCTCTCCGATACAGATGTCTTCGATCAGCGGATTGTAGCTGTAGATCTTGGACTCAACCACTGCTGCGTATGTTCCGTTATGCGTTCAGACGGCACGATCATCGGAAGGCATTTTCTTCGCCTTCCGGAAGAATACGACTGTCTGAAACGCAAAACGGACCATATACGCAGAGCGCAAAGCCATGGATCACGCCGCGTCGGACGGCTGTGGCGGTTTGCCAATGGCGTCAATGATGCCATTGCCGTGAAGACAGCACAGTTTATTATCGACATTGCTGTTCTATATCAGGCAGATGTAATTGTTATGGAACATCTTAATTTCCAGAACACTACTGATAAGACAAGCAAGCGCAAGAAGAAGTCCCGCAGCATGAGACTGCATTTATGGAAAGCGCAAACGGTGCAGGACATTGTCGAAAACAAGGCGCACCGCCTTGGCATTCATATCGCAAGAGTCTGTGCATGGGGGACTTCGCGCCTTGCTTTCGATGGATCTGGTAAAGTCCTGCGCGGAAAAGATTCAACCAAAACAAACAATAATTACAGTCTTTGCGAATTTCAGAATGGAAAGATTTACCATTGTGATCTGAACGCCAGCTATAACATTGGCGCACGGTATTTTATCCGTGAAATCAGAAAGTCCATTCCGGTAACGGAATGGCAGTGCATTGCGGCAAAAGTTCCGGAATGTATGAAGAGAAGCACCTGCACACTGTCCACTCTACGTAACCTTTGCTCCGCCCTGTATGAGCCATCATACAACGGCACGGCAATTGCCTGAGGGGTGGTCAGCGAGTCTATATCACTATGAAATGTGGTATGGAAGCACGCAACTTTAGTCGTGTGAGGCTTCACTTTCTTTAGCAGGGCATATCCCACCAGGCAGGCAGCAAGCTCTGTGATCAGGAACGCCCACCAGATCAGCGAAACGTCTGCCTGTCCGTTTCTGACAAACACGGAAAAAATACCAGCCAGCGGCAATAGGATCACAAACTGTCTGAGCAGAGAAATCACCAGGGACTCTGCACCGCTTTCCAATGCCTGGTAGATTCCCTGATATGCCACATTGATTCCCGCAAAGAGAAAGCTGATCGAAATGATCCGCATCGCTCCAATGAAATACGCTCTCGACTGTCCGGCATTGAACAGCGAAGCAAATGCGCCCGGGTAAATTTCCGTAATTGCTGTTCCGATTATCATGAGCACAGCCGTATAAAGCAGACCATATTTCATTCCGTCCTGAACCCTCTTCTTGCTTCCCATTCCATATGCAAACGCTATGATCGGCGTGATCGCGTCCCTCAGTCCGAATGCCAGAAACAGCACAAACTGCTGGACTTTATAAAACAGTCCGTATGCGGTCTGAGCGGAGGGATTGAATTTTAAAATCAGGTTCATCACATAAACCATGACAGACATCAGTGCCTGTGCAAGGATTTCCGGAAGCCCGATTGCGTAGATCTCTTTTAAGTTTCCTCCTTTTTTCGCACAAAAAAACGAGCAGCAAAACTGGATTTACGCAATTTTGCTACTCGTTCGTAAGCTATTATATTTCTGATTTTTGAAAAAGTCAAACAAAAATCTTTTACCAGACACCTTCAGGAAATCTTTTTGCGGTAATGCAGATTTCTCCATTTTAAAAAATGCTTCCAGCTGCACAGAGACTGTTTTTCAAATCTTCCCGATATCCAACCTCGCCCTCCCGCAGGGAATTGACGGTCACACAGCTGCTTTCCGGATGCCCGGTCGCATGGATGATCTTTCCATTTCCCAGATAAATCGCCACATGTCCCGGGAAAAAAAGCAAATCACCCGGTTTGGCCTGTTCTATCGGGATTTCATGAACCGGATAACCTTCTTTGATCGCTGCATCCCGCCAGATCAGGATTCCATTTCGAAAATAGCTCATAAACGCAAGACCGGAGCAGTCAATTCCACATGCTGTTTTTCCGCCCCAGCGGTACTGCGTCCCGAGATAGGAATACGCAGTCTGCACGATGCTTTCCCGGAAAGTTTCTTCCGGCCGCTGCAGTGCCCATTTTCTCCACCGCTCCTGTCCCTGGCACGGTTCCAGAAAACGGCTCCGCATGTATCCTTTCCTAAGACCGCCCATTCCATCCGGTAAAAAGACGCGTCGCCAGCCCGGCTGCAGAAGGCAGTCTGCAGCGCTGCTATCGCCTGCTGCCGAATCTTTCTCTGCCCAAATCAGACTCCCGGCATACAGTGTCGTGATACGCCTTGCCTGCACCCGCTCCGCTTCCAGCACGTCCGCAATATTCTGGCAAACCTGAAAAAGCTGCATGGCACAACCGGAGTTTTGTGTATCATAGCATGCGCCTGCACCGCCTACACTTTCCACGGACACATACTCTTCTGCCGCAATCCATCCCTCATATCCATAATGTGTCCGGATTTTATAAAAAGCGTTATTCTCTTCCAAAACCTCGTACTGCCATCCAAAGAGAATTTCATCTGCAACGCCGCCATTTTCCGGTGTACCCGCGCCAGGCTGCACGCCTGTAGGCTCTGCACCAACAGCTATACCACAGGCTGCATATGCAGGCGTTTCATACAACGTTATTACCGGTTTCTGGCAAATACCAGGCTTTCGCAACATTTCCTTTTCCCTCTTCTTTCTAGTTCATCGAAAAAACAGATAGGATAATACAATACAAAATTTATGCAATTCAGGCTTCCGGTATACGGAAAGCCTATATGCATCCGTCAACCTATCTGTGCGCATGCGGACGCTGGCTGCACAGCATCGCTTTCCGCGCAATGTATCAAAAGAAGCTGCTGCACATTCGTACAACAGCTTCTCCCACTCCTTGCAATAGAATGCTTCCAAAGCATACATCCTATATTTTTTATCTCATTCCAACTGTTACGATCTCAAAGCCTCTGACAGGAATTTCGTACCAGCCGTCTGCATTTGCAGTTTCGGGACGAACCTCTTCCTCCAGAATATTAGAGAAGTACAGGGTTTCAAAAGAAGCGTCCTTCTTGATGCGCAGAACGGTAGGTTCGCCGGAGCAGTTGACAAAACGTGCCATCCGATCGGTGCCTTCTGCTTTCTCCTTGAAGTTGGAGAACATCATGCGCTCGCCTTCCCAGGTCAGCCAGGATTTTTCAGTCGGCAGGGTTCCTGCATGAACCTTGGTCTGTGCAACTGTATAAGGTACCTGGAACTGATATGCGCTTCTGAAGCTGTTGCTTTCAACCAGATCCCCTGCAAAGAAGGTCATCTCGTACTCTGCGGTGATATGGCGCAGCTGCTGGGACAGCTCGGTGGGGAATACGCCCCAGTCGCCCAGTTCGCCGACACTGCGCAGGATGGTAACTGCCAGTGCATTCTTTTCCTCCGGAAGGATTTCATACTCATACAGACCGATGTTTGCAATGAGCATGCCGCCCTTTTCATCGTTTAAGCCCACAAAGCTCTGCTGATGCTCGCACTTGCAGGGATTCTCCCACAGCTTGCTGTGCTCGTTGGGACGGTTCACCACTTCAAATACGCTGTCTGCATAGTGGTGTGTGCAGGAAATTCCGGTCGGTGCTACCACGCGGATTCTGTGATCCTTTGCAGTGTTATCGAACTCGGTTACAAACCTCACGCTGCGGCTGTCTTTTTCCAGAGTAATTGTGGTGTGCAGAACGATCTGTGTCGTCTCACTGCTTCTGCCGCAGGTACGCTTCATGAATTCTACAAGACCTTCCTGCTCTTCCTTTAACTGATCGTCTGCGGAAACCGGAACGGTCAGCACATTGGTCACTTCCACGCTTGCCGCAAAATCGGTATTTTCCACCAGCTTGATTTCTGCCTTTGTGCCCTTTGTCACAATTGCAGGATTTCCTTTCGGGCAGAAGTAGATGTATTCGTTGCCCGCATCCAGGGTATCTTCAAAATATCCAAGACCTTCGTAGGTCTTTCCGGTCTGCTTGTCCAGAACATTCAACGTACCATCGTCGTTGATCGCAACCTTCAGGAATTCATTTTCCAGATGACGGTCATCGCTTGCGATGTTGCTGCCCTTTCCAGCTGTCCCAGCGGCTTCTGCAGGAACCAGCGCGTAGATACGGTATCCCAGTGCAGGCAGTTTTTCTGCAAAAAGAGAAACCTTCACCTGTCTTGCCATGTAAGGCTGACGGAACTTGTCATCCGGCAGGTCATAGCCGAATTTTACGTCTGCATCTTCTACCGTTGCTTTCTGTACATTGCCTTCACTGTCCACAACAACGTACTCCGGCAGCTCCCATGCCTTCATATCGCGGCGTCCGTCCCAGAGCCACTTGTTGTAGTCACGCTTTGCATCCAATACGACTGTCACCTTACCGGTGCGCTCGTCGCCAGTGGTGTTGAACACAACAAACGGAACTGCGTTTTCGCCATATTTTTCAAATACAGAAGTATCTGTCAGGTCTGCAACATAAGTAGAAGCATCCTCGGAAAGGGTATGGGCGACCTCGGTGGAACGGTCGAAACGGACTTCGATTTCTTTGTTGACCTGATCCACGCTGCAGCCGCAAATGCTGTCGTGGGGATGGTTCTGCATCAGGATCTTCCATGCATAGTTGAAACGGTCATGGGGATATTCCTTACCGTTTTCTGCTGCAAATACAGCCAGAGGCTCGGATACGCGCTCCAGTGCAACCTCGTTTCTGCGGTTCTGGCGCTTTAAGGTTACATGGGAGGAACAGGTATTGACCAGCGTATACCAGCCGTCTGTCTCCTGGCTGGTCAGCTCGCCTTTTACGGTAGAAAGCTTTTCACCTGCCTCTGCCTGAACCTTCTTGACATAATCTTCGAAGTTAGAATGAACAAACTCGATATCGGGATACAATCTGCGCGCGGTTTCAATTGCTGCGGAAAGATCCTTCTGAACCGGCTGATGGTCGCAGCCGTTCATGAACAGCAGCTCGTCTGTAGATGCGAACATCTCAGCCTTTGCAAGACGTTCCTCCCAGTATGCCTTTGCTTCTTTTTCATCCACCGGGATTTCCATACCGTTGCAGTACCAGTTTGCAAACAGGATACCCAGAAGCTTTGTGCCGTCGGGGGACTGCCACTGCATTTCAGAATAAGCGGATTCGTACTCGCCGCCTTCTTTTAATTCATTGTTAAAACCAACCGGCTTTACGCCGCGGCCAAACGCAACGGCTTCCATACCAGCCTGGGTCAGCAGCTGAGGCATCTGTCCCGCATTGCCGAATGCATCCGGGAAATAGCCAACCTTTGTCAGATTGCCGTAGGCCTTTGCTTCACGAATACCGGTCTGAAGGTTTCTGACATTTGCTTCACCGCTGGTTAAAAACTCATCCTGCAGGATGTAGAAGGGACCTACACGGAAATGTCCCTCTCTGACATGTCTTAACAGCTCTTCTCTTTTTTCCGGACGGATTTCCAGATAGTCGTCCAGCACGATGGTCTGACCATCCAAGTGGAAGCTGTAAAAGCCGGGATCTTTGTCAAACAGTTCCATGTTGGTGTCGATCAGATCCAGCAGCTTCATTTTATGCCGCTCTAACGGCAGATACCATTCTCTGTCCCAATGGGAATGGGAAATAATATGTACAGTCTTTTTCTTCATAGGTTTCTCCCTCTTTCCTGTCCGGCAATTCTCCGGAATCTCTGGCTTTATCATCCCCTATTCCATGAAAAAATGCAACACCCAAAATAGTTAGGTTATCTCTAAAAAAGCAAGAACAGCCGCAGGGTGCAGCAAATCCATGCACCCTGCGGCTGTAATATAAATCCGTTACATAATTTTATGAACCCATCCTGCAGGTCCTTCGATCTTACCCATCTGAATACCTGTCAGAGTGTCATACAGCTTCTGGATCACCGGTCCCATGCTTTCCATACCGCTGGGGAAGCAGATCTCCCTGCCATGGTCTACCACCTTGCCGACCGGGCACACAACAGCTGCTGTACCGCAGACGCCGCATTCTGCAAAATCAGAAAGCTCCGCCAGCTTAACCGGACGCTCTTCCACCTTCATGCCCAGGATATCCTTTGCAACAACTGCGATGGAACGGCGTGTTACAGAAGGAAGGATGCTGTCAGACTTGGGAATGACAAGAGTTCCTTCTTTGTCGATGAAGATAAAGTTTGCGCCGCCGGTCTCCTCTACATAGGTGCGGGTTGCGGGATCAAGGAACATGTTTTCATCGTAGCCGTTCTGATGTGCGGTTACATAGGCATGCAGGCTCATCGCATAGTTCAGACCAGCCTTGATATGTCCGGTTCCATGCGGTGCTGCGCGGTCAAAATCACTGACACAGATGGTAAGCGGATGAACGCCGCCCTTAAAGTACGGTCCAACCGGAGTTACCAGAATGCGGAACTGATATTCATCCGCGGGCTTAACGCCGATAACCGGAGAGCTTGCAAACATATAAGGACGAACATATAAGCTTGCGCCGCTGCCGTAAGGAGGAACCCATGCAGCATTTGCCTTAACCACTTCTTCTACTGCTTCCAGGAAACGCTCTGCCGGGAACGGAGGCATCTCCAGACGCTTTGCGCTGTCCATCATACGGACTGCATTTAAGTCCGGGCGGAACGTTACGATATGTCCATCCTCTGTTGTATATGCTTTGAGACCTTCAAAGATCTCCTGGCAATAATGAAAAATACCTGCACATTCGTTCAGGGTAACTGTCGGATCGTCTGTCAGTCCACCCTTATCCCAGGCACCATTTTTGTAGTTTGCCACATAACGGTAATCTGTTGTCATATAGCCGAATCCGAGATTTGCCCAGTCCAGATTCTTTTTTTCCATCTTGTCCACACTCCTTACTTCTGGCTCCCATCCGCCGGGTTCTTCTTTTGCCGGCGTCTGTTTTGCAGTTTTCTATAGAATTCGAAAACATTATAGCACTATTCTTTCCGATAGAAAAGATTTTTTTCACGCGCCTTCTCCTGCCGCGCCCGTTTAGAAACCGCAGCGTGGATGCTTTCGCTTATTCGCTGTGGCTGACCGTCTCCTTCATCATCCGCACATAGGTGTATAAATGTCCGCCCGCATGAGAGCCGTATTTTTCGATCAGCTTTACAACTGCACTTCCGACAATAACACCATCCGCCGTTTTGGAAATCTCTGCCGCCTGATCCGGTGTGTGGATACCGAAGCCAACCGCTGCCGGAACGCTGCTGACACTGCGGATTTCTTTTAACATCCCACCGATATCGGTGGTGATATTAGTTCTCTCTCCGGTTACGCCCATCGACGATACCACATACAAAAATCCTTTCGCTCCTTTGGCAATCTTACGGATTCTCTCTTTGGAGGTCGGTGCAATCATCGAGATCAGGTCTATGCCATAGCGGCTTGCAACAACATCAACCTCTTCTTTTTCCTCAAAGGGCAGATCGGGGATGATGATGCCGTCGATCCCTACATCCTGGCAGCGTTCAAAAAACGCCTCGTAGCCGTAATGGAACACCGGATTCAAATATGTCATAAATACCAGCGGAATTTCTGTTTTCTCCCGCAGTTTCTTTACCATGTCAAAAATATCGTCGGTCGTCACACCGCCGGAAAGCGCCCGGATATCCGCCTCCTGAATGACCGGTCCCTCCGCGATCGGATCGGAAAACGGAATGCCGATTTCGATCAGATCTGCGCCTGCCCGCTCCATTTCCAGAATGTATTCCTCTGTCTTATCCAGGGCCGGATCTCCCGCTGTCAAAAATGCAATAAATGCCTTTTTATTTTCAAATGCCTTTTGGATTCTGCTCATCTTTTTCCTTCTGTCTTTCGGACAGCCTTTCCTGCAGGTTTTTTGCGCCTGCCAAAGTTTTCTTTTATCCTCTGTTTTTCGGGTTTACTCTGAAATATCTTCGCCGCGGTATCTTGCAATCGCTGCAACGTCCTTGTCGCCGCGCCCGGATAGACAAATAATGATCAACTGATCCGAAGACAAGGTCGGCGCAAGCTTTCTCGCATGCGCAACCGCATGGGCGCTCTCTATCGCGCAGATGATGCCCTCCGTACGCGCCAGATACTCAAACGCTTCTACCGCTTCCTCATCCGTTACCGGTACATAGCTTGCGCGTCCGGTATCGTGCAGCCATGCGTGCTCCGGTCCAATGCCGGGGTAATCCAGTCCTGCAGAAATCGAGTACACCGGTGCAATCTGTCCGTACTGATCCTGACAGAAATAGGATTTCATACCGTGGAACACACCTGGCGTTCCCTTTGCCATTGTTGCTGCATGCTTATCCGTATCGATTCCTTTTCCTGCAGCCTCGCAGCCGATCAATGCAACTTTCTTTTCCGGAATAAACTCATAGAACATACCCATTGCATTGCTGCCGCCGCCGACACACGCCAAAACAGCTGCCGGAAGCTTTCCTTCCTTTTCCAGAATCTGTGCCTTTGCCTCCCGTCCGATGACAGACTGGAAATCCCGCACGATCGTCGGAAACGGATGCGGTCCCATGACAGAGCCCAGTACATAGTGGGTGTCCGATACGCGGTTTGTCCACTCACGCATCGTCTCGTTTACTGCATCCTTTAAGGTCTGGGTTCCGCTTGTTACCGGATGCACCTTTGCGCCTAAAAGTTTCATTCTGTAAACATTCAGCGCCTGCCGGTCTGTGTCCTCTTTTCCCATAAAAATCTCACATTCCAGTCCGAGCAGTGCCGCAGCTGTTGCACAGGCAACCCCATGCTGTCCGGCGCCAGTTTCTGCGATGACGCGGGTTTTACCCATCTTTTTTGCCATCAGCACCTGGCCGAGTACGTTGTTGATCTTGTGAGAGCCGGTGTGGTTTAAGTCCTCCCGCTTTAAATAGATCTTCGCACCGCCCAGATCCTTTGTCATTTTCTCCGCATAATATAACAGCGACGGTCTTCCTGCATAATTTTTTAACAGATCATCAAGCTCCGCACAAAACTCCGGGTCATTTTTATAAAATTCGTACTGCTCCTCCAGATGAATGATCTCATTCATCAGCGTCTCCGGAATGTACTGTCCTCCGTGTATTCCAAATCTACCTTTTTCCATCAGTTGTATTCCTCCTTCTGCCGTGCTGCCGCTACGCACGCGAAAATTTTCTCCCGATCCTTAAAACCGTCGGTTTCTGCGCCGCTGCTGACGTCGAACGCCCAGGCTCCCGTTCGCACAGCCTCTTTTATATTCTCTGCATTCAGCCCGCCCGCCAGGAAAAATGGGCGGCCGATAGATTCTATTAAAGTCCAGTCAAAGACCCTTCCGGTTCCTCCGCTGCCCTGATCCAGCAAAATGTAATCTGCGTAGCTTTCCCTGGCACGCAGCACATCTTCCTTCGTCCGGACGGAAAACGCCTGGATCACCGGACAGCTGACTTTGCTTTTCAGTTCATTTATATATGCCTCGTCTTCCTGCCCGTGCAGCTGCACCCAGTCAATGACGCCATCCTCTACCAGACCGACGATGGTTTCTATTGTTTCGTTGACAAAAACACCGACTGCCGGGATTTCTCTTTTTAACATGCTGTGCAGCTGTTTTGCCTGCTCGGGTGAGACCTGCCGCCTGCTCCTTGCAAAGACGAAACCTGCAAAATCAACTCCGGCGTCGTTGACCCATTCGATATCGCAAGGGCGGGACAGCCCACAGATCTTGAGGCGTGGGTGTGCAGATTCTGCGATGTTTGCAGTTCGAATTATATCTTTGCTGCGCTGCTTTTGCTCACTCATGGCAGTCCCTCTTCAACTCCTGCAGCATCGCCGCTTTATCGCTGCTTCTCATCAGCGTTTCGCCAATCAGCACCGCGTCCGTTCCATTTTTATATAAAACGGCAACGTCCTCTGCACCCCTGATGCCGCTTTCGGAGACGTAGAGTACCTCGGGTGGAATCAGCGCCCGCAGACGCACACTGTTTTTGACATCCACAGTAAAATCCTTCAGGTTCCGATTGTTGACGCCGATGATCCGCGCTCCGGCACGCAGCGCCCGCGCAACCTCTTCTTCGTCGTGTGCCTCAACTAACGCCGATAAACCAAGACTATGCGCCATTTTTAAAAACTGACCAAGCTCTTTCTCGGACAAAATCGCACAAATCAGAAGCACCGCAGAAGCACCTAAAAGCTTTGCTTCATAAATCTGATATTCATCCACCGTAAAATCCTTGCGCAGCACCGGAATGCTCACCTCACGTGCAATCTCCCGAAGGTAGTCATCGCTTCCGAGGAAGTATTCCGGCTCCGTCAGCACGGAAATCGCAGATGCGCCCGCGCGCTCATACTGCCGCGCGATTTCCAGATACGGAAAGTCTACTGCAATCAGTCCTTTAGATGGAGATGCCTTTTTGACCTCGCAGATAACCGAAATCCCCGGCGCCGCCAGCGCTTTTTCAAATGGAAACCCGGTATCTGCAGCCAGGCTCTTTGCTTCTTTTTTCAGAACCTCCATCGGCTTTTTCTTTTTATTTTCCTCCACACGCGCCCGCGCAGCGTCCGCGAGAGTATCCAGAATCGTCTTTTCTTTCATGCTTTCCACTCATTTCTGCGCACGCTTTTTGCGCATGTCGAGTTTGTGCCAAGTGCGCGCAGACACAAATCCCGCGATTGAAAAATTTTTTCAATCTTCTTACTCCTGATTCGTCAGCGCTGCAAACTGCTCCAGCTGTGCAAGCGCCTTACCGCTTTCGATGACTTCCTGTGCTTCCCTGATCGCATCTTCGATTGAAATGCCCTTTGCGATATGGATTGCCGCTGCGGAGTTCAGAACGACCGCATCCCGTCTGGGTCCTTTTTCCCCTTTTAAAATCGCCAGTGCAATCTGCGCGTTGTCCTGGGGGCTTCCGCCGATCAGCTCGTCTTTGCTGCAGCGGGTAAAGCCGAACTGCTCCGGAGTGATCACATAGGATAAAAATTCCCCATCCTTTACTTCGCAGACTGTCGTCGGTGCACTCATGGAAATCTCATCCAGACCGTCCTGTCCATATACGACCATTGCCTTTTTCACGCCAAGATTTGCCAGTACCCGTGCTAACGGCTCCACCAGTGCCTCGTCATAAACACCCATCAGCTCCATGTTTGCACCTGCCGGATTGGTCAGCGGTCCAAGAATATTGAAAATCGTACGGATACCCAGCTCTTTTCTGACCGGTGCGACATATTTCATCGACAGGTGGTAATTCTGTGCAAACAGGAAGCACAGACCGATTTTTTTGAGCACTTCTGCGCTCTTTGCCGGATCGATGGTAATCTTTACACCAAGTGCTTCTAAAACGTCCGCCGCACCGCTCTTGCTGGATGTTGCACGGTTGCCGTGTTTTGCCACCGGAACGCCTGCTGCCGAGATCACCAGAGAAGACGTTGTAGAAATATTAAAGGAATTGGAATGATCACCGCCGGTTCCAACGATTTCCAGCACATCCTGATCATGTAGCAGGCGTACACAATGCTTTCTCATCCCCGCCGCACACGCGGTAATTTCCTCGATTGTCTCGCCCTTCATCGCCATCGCGGTTAAAAATGCACTCATCTGTACCGGACTTGCCTTTCCGCCCATGATTTCGTCCATCGAAGCTTCTGCGGTCTCATAATCCAGGTTCTGCTTTGCTGCCAGTTTTACAATCGCTTCTTTAATCATTGTCTTCTCCTTTTTCTCTGCATTCGCAAGTTGTAAAAAATTTTCAAGCATCTTTTTCCCAAGTGGAGTTAAAATTGATTCCGGGTGAAACTGTACGCCGTACACCGCTTTTGTTTTATGCTGCAGTGCCATGATCTCGCCGTCCGATGTCCTGGCAGTCACCTGCAGGCATTCCGGAAAGGTTTCCTCCTGCGCCGCCAGCGAATGGTACCGTGCCACCGTCGTTTCCTCCGGCAGACCAACAAACAGCGGCGTTTTCGTATCGAGCTTTGTCACGGACTGTTTGCCGTGCATCAGCTGTTTTGCATAGGAAACAACTCCGCCGTATGCCTCGCAGATCACCTGATGTCCCAAACACACGCCGAGGATCGGGATTTTCCCGCCGAGCTTTTGCACCACCTCAATGCAGCAGCCCGCATCCTGCGGACGCCCCGGCCCCGGCGACAGGATAATCGCTTCGGGCTTTAATACCTCAATCTCTTCTGCCGTCAGCTCGTCATTTCGGATCACCTTGATCTCCGGATTGATCGCCCCGATCAGCTGATATAAGTTATAGGAAAAGCTGTCATAATTATCGATCAGTAAAATCATGCCCGTTCCCCTTTCTTTCCAAGTTTCTGCGCTTCCTGCAGCGCCAGCACCACTGCTTTCGCCTTATTGATGCATTCCTGATATTCCTTCGGTGCTACACTGTCCGCTACAATTCCGGCTCCCGACCGGACGAATACTTTTCCGTTTTTGCAAAATGCCAGCCGGATCGCGATACACATATCCATATTTCCCGCAAAATCCAGATAGCCAATGGCACCGCCGTAAATGCCGCGCTTGTTGTTTTCCAGGTCGTTGATGATCTGACAGGCGCGAAGCTTTGGTGCACCCGAAAGGGTTCCCGCCGGAAGCACTGACTGCAGGGTGTCCAGCGCCGTTTTATCTCCGCGAAGCTCGCCCCGCACGGTCGATCCCAGGTGCATGACGTGGGAAAATTTTTCGACCGAAAGATATTTTTCCACTTCTACCGTTCCGAACCGGCAGAACCGCCCAAGATCATTTCGTCCGAGATCTACCAGCATGTTGTGCTCTGCCAGCTCCTTTTCATCGGAAAGCAGATCGGCTTCCAGCTCCTGATCCTCCTTTTCGTCCTTTCCCCTGGGTCTTGTCCCGGCAAGAGGGAAGGTGTATGCCGTCTGATTGTCCACCTTTACCAGTGTCTCCGGCGAAGCGCCCGCGATTTCGAGATCATCGCTGGAAAAATAAAACATGTACGGTGACGGATTTTTTGTCCGCAGAATCCGGTAGGTATCCAACAGGCTTCCGTCAAATCCGGCTTCCAGACGGTTCGAAAGCACCAACTGGAAAATGTCTCCCTCATGGATGTAATGCTTGACCTGCTCCACTTTTTCACAGTAGCTTTCCTGATCGAACAGCGGCGTAAGCTCTGTCGTCAGCCTGCCGGCAGGCACATTTTTCTCTGCGCCCTTTTCGATGATGTCCTGCATCTGATCAAGGGTCTGAAGGGCTGCGCGGTAAACCGCTTCCAGGGCGTCTGGCGCTGCTGCAGATACCGGGGCGTCCGTTGCTGCTGC
>ULYR01043015.1_pt1 | contig 15672 bp, 16 predicted proteins | sample 1962341 | NCBI WGS metagenome assembly ULYR01 (sample SAMEA4835868, study PRJEB28245) | human gut metagenome | biome: gut microbiome; material: fecal sample | place: Denmark | collected 2008 | reverse complement strand
TTTTTCTTTTCATTGCGCTCGCCTTGCACTATCTTTGCACACACAATGATAAATGAACAATATCCGTCTAAACTCTTAGAACATGCCGTGCAAGAATTGACACGACTGCCCGGAGTGGGACGTAAAACAGCTTTGCGCTACGCACTCTACTTACTAGCACAAAATAAAGATACCGTTCATAATTTTAGCAATAGCCTAACACACTTATGCGATGATGTAAAACACTGCAAAGTTTGCCACAACATCTCCGACACAGAAGTGTGTGACATCTGTAGCAATACGCAACGTGACCGAACGACAATCTGTGTGGTTGAAAACATTCATAGCGTAATGTCGATAGAGAACACGGGGCAATATCACGGACTTTATCACGTGCTTGGAGGTGTTATCTCACCAATGGACGGCATCGGCCCTTCTAATCTCGAATTGGATTCTCTCTTTAAACGAGTGGAAGAAGGCTCTATCAATGAGATTATTTTAGCACTTAACCCTACCATGGAGGGCGATACGACAAACTTCTACATTTCAAGACGTTTAGCCGACACGAAAGTCAAGCTATCAGTGCTTGCCAGAGGGGTTAGCGTAGGCGATGACCTTGAATATACGGACGAAGTAACCCTTGGACGCTCCATTCTTGGACGTACTCCTTTAAAATAAAGAAAAATAACAACAGACATGAACAACCATACTACTTCAAGCAAAGACTTAATACTTGCACGTACCTTATATATAAGTGTATGGGCTGCAGTGACTATCTTTGCCCTTTTATGTGAAAACGACCTACTGCCTATCGGATACGTAACGGCCAACGCACAGACGGAATATATGCTCAACCTACTTTGCATCGTACTAACACTCACATGCACTTGGGGCAGTCTACGACTTTTTGCTACAAAGAAAGTACGCAACAGCATTTCAAACAAAACGAACGGACTGCGCAACTGGAACTTGCTGCGTACCTCTATCTTGGCTTTCAGCATCATCGTCAACCTTATTACTTACTACGGATTAGCCAATAGCACAAGTGCCCTGTTCTGCTTATTGATTACGCTCGCAGGATTCGTCTTTTGCTGGCCAAAACATTATGAATAAGTAGGTGTAAAAAAAATATTTTGGACAACTACTTAATTAATACGACGATTCATTATGCTACTACGTCCCCTTGAGCCTGAAGATTTGGAACTACTCTACTCTATCGAAAACAATGAAGACCTTTGGAACTGTTCTAACGCTGACGGCCCCTTCTCGCACTACGTATTAAAGAAGTACATAGCCGAAGCAGCCACCATTCATGAATGTGGACAATTGCGCTTAGCCATTGACATTGCACTCGACAAAACGAACAGTCCATCATGCCCCATAGGTCTTATCGACTTAACCAACTACAATGCTTTGGCCGCAAGAGCTGAAGTGGGAATCACGCTGCTTAAAGAACATAGAGGAAAAGGATATGGTACAAAAGCGCTTCAACTAATCGAAAAATTTGCAGTCGAAAGGCTGCGCATCCATTCACTACATGCCTACGTTTCGCCACACAACACACCATCTATGCAACTCTTCGAAAAGGCCAACTATAAAATGATTGCGAAACTGCCCGATTGGCACTACAATAAGGGCAAATACGAAGAAATTGCACTTCTCTTGAAGATTTTTTAAAAAAAAGTAGTAAAACATTTGGTACTTCACAAAAAAGTCGTACCTTTGCACTCGCAATCGGGAAACAACGATACACAACGAGAGCAAATACATAAAAGAAGTTGAATGGTGTGTTAGTTCAGCTGGTTAGAATACATGCCTGTCACGCATGGGGTCACGGGTTCGAGTCCCGTACACACCGCACATTCAATAATCTTGGTACCCTGACCGAGTGGCTAGGTAGCGGTCTGCAAAACCGTGTACAGCAGTTCGAATCTGCTGGGTACCTCATTTAAAGAGTAAACTTTCATTTGAGAGTTTACTCTTTTTTTATAATACTTCTACTTTCAGTTAGGCGAACTGATCTGCTGCCGCGGGTTGAAAACCCGCCCCCCAATTAGGCAGATAAACTGCAATTTATACATATATGTGTGCAAGAACAAGCTTACCCACATGATACTTTACAGAACCCTTATTTTGTTATCTTAAGATAATGTCTTCGAAAACACTTTGCTATTTCCTTTTTTTTTACGAAATTAGCAACAATTATTTAGAAAAAGTTTTGAATTGTAATTTGCACAATTCAAAATAACACAATAAACCACAACTTAACATCTGTATGTCTGAAGACAACTATATGCAGGCGCAAGCCATAAGCACTACATTTGGCTATCAAGAAGAGGACGAGACCCCCTCAAATAACGGACGCGCCTATGCCACTATTAAGAGCAATAATAAGTGGAAGCGCAAGCTTGGCATTTGGATTTCAAAGCACTTGAGCAAAAAGCAATTCACCCTGATCTTGGCCTTACTCGTAGGACTGGGTTCAGCCATTGCTGCTCAGTTACTGAAATTGTTCATTCATGAGATAGAGTTTATGCTCACCTCACAATTTGACGTAACCCACGCCAACTGGCTATTCCTTATCTACCCTGTAGTTGGCATCTACCTTACCGCTCTATTCATCAAATACATCGTACGCGACGACATAGGTCATGGTGTAACAAAGATACTTTACGCCCTATCACGCCGACAGGGCAACATTCGCAAGCACAACTGTTGGTCGAGCGTAGTCGCCTCAGCCCTTACCATTGGTTTTGGTGGTTCCGTGGGTGCAGAGTCGCCTATTGTTCTTACAGGTTCTGCCATTGGTAGCCGATTGGGACAAATGTTCCAACTCGACCACAAGACTATGATGTTGCTCATTGGGTGTGGCGCTTCTGGAGCAGTCGCAGGCATTTTCAAGGCTCCCATTGCTGGCCTTATGTTTACGCTTGAGGTGCTCATGGTCGACCTCACCATGGCCTCACTACTTCCACTGCTCGTTAGCTGCCTTACGGCCACTTGCATCACCTATGCTTGGACAGGAATGAGTCCTATGTTTGACTTCACGCTAAATAGTCCCTTTGAAGTCAACCGAGTTCCGACAGCCGTTCTGTTAGGCATCTGTTGCGGTTTCATCTCGCTTTACTTCACACGTGTTATGAACTGGTTTGAACAAGTGTTCGGACGACTCAACAATATGTATAAGAAGTTAGCCTTGGGTGGATTAGTCTTGGCCTTGCTCATTTACTTCTTTCCCCCACTCTATGGCGAAGGCTACAGCACTATTTCTGTCCTATTAAATAGTCAAACAGAGGCTGAAGCCAACAACGTACTCAACAATTCACTCTTCTATGGTCACCCCGAATTGTTGTTAGTTTACTTAGGCCTTATCATTGTGTTTAAAGTATTTGCTACGACGGCTACCAATGGCGGTGGCGGTTGTGGTGGTACGTTTGCACCTAGCCTTTTCTTAGGCTGTATTGGCGGCTTCGTCTTTTCGCGCCTTTGGAACGTCTACGGCCTTTGGGACATTAGTGTACCCGAAACGAACTATGCCCTTTTAGGCATGGCGGGCGTTATGAGCGGTGTATTCCATGCCCCTCTGACAGGTGTATTTCTCATTGCTGAACTCACGGGTGGCTACCAACTATTCATCCCCCTAATGATTGTGTCTGTAGCCTCTTATCTTACCATTCATGCCTTCGAAAAGCATAGCATTTATGCCATGCGTTTGGCACGTAAGGGAGAATTGCTCACTCACCACAAAGACCAATCTATCCTCACCCTTATGTCGCTCGATGCCATTATCGACAAAGAGCGTCCCCAACTCCACCCCGACATGTTTTTAGGTCAAATCGTACAAGCCGTGTCAACGAGCAAGTCGCTCCACTTTGCCGTAGTCGACATCAAGGGAGGCATGTTAGGCGTTATCAACGTCAATAAAATTAGAAAGATTATATTCCGAAGCGAGTTGTATCGTATGTACAAAGCCAAACAACTCATGCAGCAACCTGAAGTTATTCTTTACACTGACGACAATATGCAAACCGTCATGGATAAGTTTGCTCGTTGCGATGCAGGCACCTTGCCCGTTGTAAAGTCTGACAACACCTTTGTTGGCTTTGTTTCACGCACCCGACTCTACGCTTCGTATCGACAGATTATGAAGGACTTTTCGGAAGAATAGCCCCATGGGGAATGTGCAAATGATTGGGGAATGTGCAAATGATTGGGGAATGTGCAAATGTGAGAATGTGCAAATGTGCAAATGATTGAATAATGTTCTAATTGTTCAGCGTAAGCACATCAACACATTTCCCAAACATCCGCACATTTCCCAAGCATTTGCACATTTGCACATTTGCACATTCGCACATTTCCCAAGCATTCGCACATTCCCCAAACATTCGCACATTTTCTACCTCATGCAACTATACGGACTTTTAGGCTATCCGCTCGGCCACAGCTTTTCTGCACGTTACTTCGCTGATAAATTTGAGCGTGAACACATTGATGCCGAATATCGTAACTTTGAATTCGACAACATAGAAGAAGCCATGCAACATCTCATGGCACTACCCAACTTAATAGGCTTTAACGTAACCATACCCTACAAACAAGCCGTTATGCCCTATCTAACGAGCCTTTCACCTGAGGCTGAAGCCATAGGTGCAGTCAACGTAGTTTGCGCACAACATACGGATCATGGGAAACTCGTGTTACATGGTTGTAACTCCGATGTCATAGGGTTTAGCGACTCTATCCGTCCCTTGCTACGCCCTGAGGTACACAAGCGTGCTTTAGTATTAGGTACAGGTGGTGCTTCAAAGGCTGTTATGCACGGTCTTAAACAAATGGGCATAGAACCTACCTATGTTAGTCGCACTGCTACACTGGGTCGCTTGACTTACGAACAGCTCACTCCCGAAGTGATGAGCGATTATAAAGTCATTGTCAATTGTTCGCCCGTAGGCATGTATCCTAAAGTAGACGCTTGCCCCGCTATCCCATACGAGTTGCTCACCCCCGACCACTTATTATACGATTTAGTATACAACCCTCTCGAAACGCTTTTCATGAAGCGCGGAGCAGCACAAGGAGCCGTCGTTAAGAACGGACTTGAGATGCTACACCTGCAAGCCGATGCTGCATGGCAAATGTGGCACACCAACTAATCCCTCAAAAGAACATGGACTTTCTACCTTCCGACCCTGCCATATTAGTGTCGACCATTAATATGTTACTACGCGATGAAGAATTCGACTCTCTTGAGTCACTTTGCTATGCCTTCAATCGCGAGCCACAAGATATTATTGCTTATCTGGCGCAACACGGCTACGTCTATAGTCTTGAGCAAAAGCAAATGCGCCCCAAAGGATACAACGAATGATTACACGCGACAGCATCGAAACGGCCTATTGCTTCTTTCACCAGAAAGAACGCGTCTTTGCCCACTCCACCATGGACTGGCAAAAAGACGATATTGAATATGCCATAGCCTCCTACGTTGACGAGATGAACGCTGAACTTTATCAACTCCTCTCACACGGCAACACCAACTTCTTACGCAACCACGCCACCTTTCACCAAGAACTCATTCAAGCCGTTGAAGAACTTGAAAGAATGTGTAACTAACCATTAGCACATTAATACACATTAGCATATTTTCCACATGAACCTTAAAGCCCCATTACTCGAAACAGCACAAGAACTCTTCGCTACACTGACACGTATCAATCCACAACTTGAAGTACGCAAGCGCTATGACATCTTGCGAAGCATACTCAATATCGCGGTTGAACAGCAATTAACTGATGTAACGATTAAGCTAAGTGGACTATATGCTAAAATTGACTATCTCATTAAAAAGCACCAGATCAGTCAAAACGACCGCAGTCTTTCATTTGCCATAAACGATGCCCGCGTACGACTGAGTGACCTTACCGCCACTACTGACGAAGAATTACAAAAAGCATGGTCGCAAGACCTTAAAGCCATAGCCCAATTCATCTCTCTCATATACGATGCTCCCATCCCTGCACAACTTCAAGGCTTTTTTTCTCTAACCTATGAGCGTATTTTACCCCGAAGGATTAAGGATAGTATCGGCAAGGAGTTGAGCTACATTAAATGCACTATCCTTCGTTGGGACGATACTTACATTTATGCTACGCGTGAGGACGATGCCACCGAAGTGTGCATCAACTATATCAAAAGTAGTCCTTACCTACCTGGCGACCGCAGCTACTTACGTCGTATTATGGTAGAGGGCGAACACGTCAATCTAATCCGTCCACGTACCGACCACGATGGCACACTGCTCCCCGAACTCATCATCTATGCCCCCGACTACCTTGTTAACGTTACGTCCGTTGCAGGTTGTTTCGATGCCGTAGGACGCTCTCCTTGGACGGAATTACTACGCCGCATCAGTCCTTATACGGCTACGCAACCCATCTTATTAGGTAACTTTGCTGGACAATTATTAGACGAGGTGGCCTATAAGAAGGACATTTCATACGCTGATAGCATACGCTCTTTCTTTAAGCAAAATGCACTCGCCATTGCTACGTGCAACGAAATGGGCAATGAATTTCACCAAATGGCGCAACAACAGAAAGAGAATATTCGTCATATCATGGCGAATGATTTTGAACAACAAACTGACCAATCATTTCAATCTGAAGAAGTAATACTCGAACCGACTTTCTTCTCTGACACGCTCGGTCTGCAAGGACGTATGGACTTTCTTAACCTCAACTACCGCACTATCATTGAACAGAAGTCGGGCAAGTGTAAATGGCTACCGGGCAAGGGAAAAGAGGAATACGCAGGCAAGCAAGAGCCACATTACATACAGATGCTGCTCTATCGTGCGTTGCTCCATTACGACTACAAGCAACTTCGTGCTGACGAGATGCAAGCCTTCTTACTCTACTCGCGCTACCGTGACGGACTTGACCTTGCCACTTCCGCTCCCAAACTCCTTTTCGAGGCTTTTAAGTTGCGCAACATTTTGGCTTATAGTGAGGACTGGTTTACGCGCGGTGGACTACGCCGTCTTGAGACGCTTACACCCGAACAGATATATCCGTATGCCAATGGTACACTATGGCAACACTACAAACGGCCACAATTGGAGGAACTACTTGTCCCCATACATCGTGCTTCTTCATTAGAGCGCAGTTATTACTTCCGTTTCATGCAGTTTGTTGCCAACGAACACGCCCTTTCACGCATTGGCAATCGTACGAAAGAGAACTCAGGCTTTGCAGCTACGTGGAACACTACCATCGAGGACAAACGCGAAGCTGGCAACATATATGAACAATTAAGCATTCACCCCATCGTCAACGATGAGGGAAAGATTGAAGACGTTCATTTTACATTCGACACAACCAAAAGTACTACTATTGATGCCGACCTCTCCAACTTCCGCGAGGGCGACATCGTACTTTTCTATCCTTACACTGCTTACGAGCAACCTGATGCTACCGCTACACTGGTGTTCCGTGGTACGCTCACCGACATTCATACTGACAAGGTGACCGTCCGCTTGCGCAACGCACAGACTTCCCGCAACGTGTTCGACCATTACCACACCAAAGTGTGGGCCATTGAACACGACTTTATGGAGTCTTCGTACAATGCACAGTATCGTGGTCTGCACGCCTTTCTGTCTGCTCCCCAATCGCGCCGCGACCTTTTGTTAGGCCAACGCCAACCCTCTATCGAACCGCTCAAGGCTCGCCAAGGAGACTATGGCAACGCTGAATTCAACCAATTGGTTGAAAATGCGTTACAGGCTGAAGACATTTACATCGTCATTGGCCCTCCAGGCACTGGTAAGACTTCCTACGGCATGAAAAACATTCTCACCGAAGAGTTGCTTCACGCCAACACCAACGTGCTCCTACTTTCCTACACCAATCGCGCTGTGGACGAGATCTGTAGCAAGTTAGTGGAAGAAGGCATCGACTTTATACGCTTGGGGAGTGATTATAGTTGTGAGAAAGCTTATCGCCCGTACCTACTGAGCGAGCGAATTAATCAGATGGAGCACCCCAACAAGCAATTGGTTATCAATCTGATAAAGCAAACGCGCGTATTTTGTGGCACGACCACTGCATTAAGTGCTGCTTTACCTCTTTTTGAACTCAAGCAATTTAGTCTTGCCATTATCGACGAGGCTTCACAAATTCTTGAGCCACACTTGCTCCCTTTGCTCTGTGCCACACACAACGATGAATGTGCTATCAAGCGCTTTGTACTCATTGGCGATGAGAAGCAGTTACCCGCCGTTGTGCAACAAAGCGCAGAAGAGTCTGACGTAAAAGACCCGCAACTGAATGCTATCAGTCTTCATAATTGCCGACTCTCTCTATTTGAGCGTCTGCTCGACCTTTACGGATTTAACGAAGACGGCTCGCGCAACGAGCAAGTCTGTCACATGCTCACCCACCAAGGGCGTATGCACCACGACATTGCCTACTTCCCCAGCCTCAACTTTTACAATGATGCCTTGTGCGAAGTGCCACTTCCTCATCAAACAGAAGCTACACCACGAGCCAACAGTCCTCACGTAGATTGGAAAGACATGGCCTTACACCACAATCGCGTAGCCTTCATCTCCTATCCTCTTAGTGATGACCTGAATGAGATGGAACCTCCTAAAGTGAACGTTATCGAGGCCAATATTGCTGCTCAATTGGCACAATACATCTACCAAAAATGCAACGATTTTGATGTACTGAAAACGTTGGGTATCATTGTGCCTTACCGCAATCAAATTGCTACCGTTCGTGCTGCTATCGACCGCCTGGGCATTCCGCAACTGCACGACATCACGATCGACACCGTTGAACGTTACCAAGGTAGCCAGCGCGACTATATCATCTATAGTTTCACGGCCAAGCATAAATATCAGTTGCTCTTCCTTACCAACAACGAATACGTTGACGAACGTACTCACCAAGTGATTGACCGCAAGCTCAACGTGGCCATGACGCGTGCGCGCAAGCACCTTGTGCTCATTGGCAACGCTCCTCTGCTATCACACGACTATACGTTCAATCAACTTATCAATTACTGTAAAGGACAGCAAGCGTTTATTGATTTTCAAATTTCTAAAAAGATTTTGCAATAGAGTAGCAATTTATTCGTAAGCATCCCATGCAGGCCGTATTGAAAAGACTCCAATACGGCCTGCATGGGATGCTTACGTTAATTCGTTCCTTAACTTCTAATCTTCCATTTCGTCCTCATCTCCCCCCTGTTTTTGGTTCAGGGTCAAGCAACCCCTCGTCTATCAAGTCGTTGATTGGCTTACTCAGACTACGGCGCAATTCATCGCGATGCGACTGCAAGTTATTGAGTGCTTGGGCATAAAGCGACTTCGCCGCATCTTCGTCCTTATCGGGCCAATGCTGTTGCACCACCTCTTCTATACGCCCCGAAAGAATTGCAATATCGTTTATGCAGAACTCATTGCCACGTTTAGTGCACTGCGATAAATCTCTTGACAAAGAAAGGAAGTCGTCAATGTCCCAATCCTTGTATTTATATTTCGTTTCCAAATGCTCATACGACCTCTGCTGCAAAGGCTCACCAGGCACAGTTTTAAGGTTCAACGACCATGAAACGACTTTAACGCTGTTATTGCACGGGGTATGATACGATATCACATAGCCATCGAATGCTGTACAGGTGCCAAACAACAAATCTATCGGTACATTACATACAATAACCGTTGACGGTTCGTCATCGTCGCTCGAATAGCCCACAAATGCCACGTACCCCATACTGCGCATCAAGCAACAATAGTCTTTACAATTCTGAATGGCCTCTTCTCGCTTCAAGTAATCGAGTTGTGGAGAATACCAATGATCGCGGAAATAGATTACTGCCATACTGCCTATAAATGAGGCTCCTAACTCCTTTGCCCACTGATTTTGGGGGTCGAACACTACTGGATTGTTGTTTGTCATATTATTTGATTGTGTTAAGTAAGTATTAGTACAAACGATTCACGTTCATCTCAAACAGGTCTGGCGTGATGCGCATAATTTCGTCCATTGTGAAATCTTCCATCAAGTCCATAAATGACCAACAGATTGGCAGGTGGTACTGCTGACGCAGCTCTTTCCAATTATCATTCAAGTCTTCATCGGACTCTAACATGGTGTGTCCCCAGTCAGCTGCTTCGCTACGCAGTTGGTCCTCGCACTTGCGGAAGTGGTTATCGTGCAGAATGACGGTTGTGACTTGGCGCTGGGTTCTTAACATCTCGTCCAAGCAATATTTGCTACCTGCGTGGTAAAGTTTGCACGCTTCGTCGGGATAGTGGCAGCCATGTTCGGGACAGGACTTTAACGTGTCTTTCACATGCAAGCACAAACTTACAGTGCCCTTTATAATGTATCGGCGTAGAACGGCAGATTTTCGCTTTTGGTATCTTCGTCCCACACGCAATGCCTCAGCCACAGCATATTCGAGCGAACATTCTGTAAGTTCCGCCACCCGTTTGTTTAGCATGGTGACATGGGCCACCTCCTCGGGGGTGAAAGATGAATGCGCCTGCCATGCTTTTGAAACATATATTTCTCTTCTAAGCAATTCGTAGTTAATAGGAAATCTTGTCATAAACGATTAATTTTGCTTTTTTGCTCACAGCTCTATATAGTACTTTATCTTGCGTATTTCAAAAATACGCTATAAAATTTGTCATTTGCGCTAATATTCTTTTGCATACGCTTTACACGTTTCGTCGTACAGCATTGATAATCAAGCGTTTAACCGCAGCAAAAAAAACGAACAAACGTGGCATATTTTGACGAGCGTGTGCGCAAGAGGCATCTTTGGGGTTGTTTGAATCAAATAAATAACCTTGTTTTTACAAAATCAAGGCATAGTATTTGATTTAGCAAAAGAAAAGTATTATCTTTGCATCAGTAATCATCAAATTTAAAGTCTATGATAAAAGGTGTTATCACGGGAGATTTGGTAAACTCCACCAATATAGCTGCCAAATGGAGGCAAACAGTAGTAGATGCGTTGCATGTATGCGTTGAAGAATCCATTCCACTAACTCCAGTAAAGTTAGAGATGTATCGGGGAGACAGTTTCCAAGTTGTTGTTGACAAACCAGAATATGCATTAGCCATAGCCATTGCACTTAGGGCAAAATTAAAAGCCGAAACCCCAGATGGACAAAAGCTGTGGGATGCAAGATTGGCCGTTGGTGTAGGTGATATATCTTTTGAAAGCGACAATATAGTAACCAGTGATGGAGAAGCGTTCAGACTATCAGGTCATTCATTTGACCATATAGGGAAAAAAAGGCTGAGCATATCAACTCCATGGCCCGATTTTAATACCAACATAGAACTTGTCACTCGTTTTGCAGATGACTTAATTACATCATGGACAGCAAAACAAGCAAGGGTTGTATATCAATCAATGCTTTTTCCTAAACTTCAAAAGGATTTGGCAGAAGAATTAGATATGACAAGGCAAAACTTTAATTACCACTGGAGTTCTGCAAGAGGGCAGCTTATCTTGGACTACATTGAATATTTTAAATCGTTAATCTCAAAATACATAAGGTAGTAATATGGAAACACTCATTATACTTGTAAAGTTACTCTGTGCTCATTTATGTTCAGATTTCATACTGCAGACCGATAGAATCAATAGTGGAAAGCGCAAACCTGGCTTAAAAGGCATTAGTTATTTGATCCTTCACAGTATTACACATGCATGTATAGCATATATGTTGGTGGCAAATTGGTCATGCTGGCAAATTCCTGCCATAGTATTCATTAGCCATTTCATAATAGATTTGGTCAAGTGCAAGTGCTGCAAGGAATCGCTCTCAACATTTCTTGCAGACCAGTTTTTGCATATCGCAATTATTGTAGTATTATGGTTCACATTGTATAAAGAAGGAATAGAGTTTTCATGTCTTAACGCCCTTTGTTCAGCAAAGGTTTGGTTGGCATTTATGGCATACATGTTAATGCTAAAACCTTCGTCAATTCTCTTGGGCTTGTTTCTCAAGCAATGGACACCACCCTCGTCTAACTTACAGAGTCTACCAAAAGCTGGGCAATGGATAGGCTATATAGAAAGAATATTGATTCTTACATTTGTCCTTGTGGGTAGTTTTGAGGGCGTTGGTTTCTTGTTGGCAGCAAAGTCTGTATTTCGTTTTGGTGAGTTGAACAAAGCCAAGGAAATCCAAACAACAGAATATGTCCTAATAGGCACATTTGCAAGTTTCACTATCGCCATCCTTACAGGAATAGCAATAACACACTTATATTTGTGATACCTTTATATAACATTGACTTATGAATAAGAATATTGAGAATTTCTTAAATGAATATATGATAAATCCCGACCCGCAGTATGCAGTTTTTCTAAAGGGAAACTGGGGATGTGGTAAGACATTCTTTGTAAACAATTGGCTTAATTCATACAAAAAGAAGATTCCTGAAGAGCAAATACTAAAGCCTGTTATGGTTTCGCTTTATGGCTTAAGTGAGATTAAACAGATAACAGCAGCAATAAATAAGGCTCTTTATCCAATACTTTGTGGTAGGGCTGCAAAAGTTGGTAAAACTCTCACTAAGTTTTTATCTGCAATAGTTTTAAAACATGAAGTTGATGTAGACAAAGATAACAATTTTGATTTCGAAATAGAGCTTGGTTTGGACTCTGTGTTGCTTTTGTTCAGTTCTGAAGACAACAGTGTAAAGAAAGGAAAATTGTTGATATTCGATGATATAGAACGTTGCGAAATGCCAATGAAAAGGCTCATGGGGTACCTTAACTATTTTGTAGATCTATGTCATAGCCATCTATCATCGGAGATAAGAGAAAAATGACAGATGAGCAGAAAAACATATTCTCTGACTTTAAAGAAAAGACAATCGGTCGTTAATTTGAGATTAGCACCAATGTCAGAAGTGCTATTGAAAATTTTACAGAACAAGAGCCAACCAGTGAATTTATTCGCAAACATATCACCACCATAGAGAAAGTATTCTCAATGACAGATTGTCAGAATCTACGCATATTGAGACAAGCGCTATGGGACTTCAACGCTGCACCTTCACATTGATTGTTGTCGCGTGGATATGGAGGGTAAGACCAATGATGTACACGACATTCATCTTCGGGCAATGAAGGCTGCGGAAATCATCAATATGCGGCATGGGTGGGAACAACCGCAGGAGATTCGGAATATGCGGAAAGTGGAACTTGCGGAGGATTGTGAACATACTCTCAAAGATATGCAACAGTTCAACATTGACAGATACTTCAATCTGTTGCGCATGAAAGGCTATGAGGTAAAACCTCGTTACGACAAGCAACGGAAACTTGTCGGCTACACTGTCGGCAAGGACGCTTCCGTGTTCAAGGCTTCTGAGATTGGCAGAAAGTTTATGGCATCAAAGATTGAAGACACCTGGAAGAAACTGCACCAACAACAAACACAAGTCAAGACAAAGCCTGTTTCTCCATCCGTTGCTCCTGCGCCTCGCCCAGTTCGTCCTGTCGTTCAGACTCAAACAGCATCACAACCAAAGGCGCAACCTCAAATTACACAAACGGCATTCACAATCAACATTGGCGATGGAGTCAAAAAGGTGTGGATTCCGAGCTATGTCAAAGATGTCTTTACTAATGAGGTTCAGATTCCAGAGGATAATGATATAGCGACTACAGAGAATGTCGCTCATGTAGCAATGCTGTTGTTTGCAGGGTATATCGATGCAGCCACTTCCATGTCTGAGTCGTGTGGCGGTGGTGGCTCTGCACCTTCTTCTGGTTGGGGTAAGAAGGATGATGAAGATGATTGGAGGTTTGCCTACCGTTGCGCACAGATGGCTCATTCCATGTGCAAGCCAAAGCCACGCAGCAGAAGTTTCCACCGATAAATCAATGAAATATGGCAATCAGAAAAAGCAAGATAAAAATAGAGAGCGAAGAAAGATCCGACTTTGACAATATGATGAATGATGTCAAAAACGAGATTGAGGAACAGCAAGCCGAAGACGGACTTGTAAACCGTGTTCCTGAGTTGAAGCAGTTGAGTGAGGACATTGACAAGGCTACCAACACCTTCATCAATGCCACACTTGAACTGGAATCTGCCATTCAGCAATATCAGCGTGCGGAAGCCCAATTAGGTGGCACCGTGACTACTATCGGCAAAAAGGTAGATACCATCAATCTGCATATAGACAAAGTTTTGGAAAACGCTCCCACAAAATTAAAGGTGTCTGTAAATGTCAATGATGCTGACTGGCAGAAGATGCAGCAGATGTTTGACGAGCACAACAAACAGATACTGGTCAAGATGCAGAGCCACTTGAAGGAAGTTCATGCTATGTTTGCCAACGAACGCAGGAAGGTCAACGAACGTTATAAGGAATACGATGGCGTTTATTTGGGACGCTACGCCCAGTGGTTCTTCGGGTTCTTCTTTGTCCTTGGCTTTTTCGGATTTTGTGGTATCATTGCCGTGGTGATAGCGCAGCACTATGGAAAATAAAACCGACTGACCTTAGGCTGAGGGCTTAAAGTCAGGCGGTAGCTTTTATATCTCATAAGAGCGTGCACCGTTTCCAACAGGTAAGGCTCTATATTTCTGATAGAATTGATTAAGAAATAACGACTCCAAATTTTTGGACTCCTGTTTCCCTCGGCATCTAAAAACATCCACATGACTTCCGTTGTAATACATATATTGATAACGTGGGGCAATTTGAATATTATCCGCTATACCATAATCGGGGTCATCAAGAAGTCTTTTTAATCCCTTAGAAAAATGTTCATCCCGCAGTCTCCTAAGAAGATTATCTGATTTCCCTATATATAAAATTGGGCTTGATTTACCGTTTGGATATATATATTTCGTTCCATCCGTAGTAGATATTATATAGATTCCTGCTTCTTCTTTCTCTATGGGACATACAAAATCCTCCTCTTGAAAATCAAGAAGATCGAAACTGATATCAGGACCAAGTGATGGTCTGAAATCGGGTATAAATGCTTTTATATAGCGTTTCATTTCTTTTTAGGTGGTGGAGGTGCTGAAGATGTCTTCGGCATTTCTCTCTGTTGTTTTTTATCGTCTGCCATAGTTTTATTTGTTTGATGGTTTAGGAGGTGGCGGAGTGTTTGAACTACGAGGCATTTCTCCCTTTATTTCGGGTCCTTAGTGTACTATGTGTGTACCATTAATGGAGCTATGACCAACTCCTTGCGAACCATTACTACTATTATTTTTACTCATATTCGTTATAGTAAACACGTTTAATATATTCGTCATATTTAATTAAAAATACCGCAAATATACAACATTTTTATCATCTCATTCATCTTTTGCATAATTATCTCACTCCACCAATCGCAATTGGGTATAAATCGTGCTGTGGGAACTTCTCGCAGCCGATATAGAGCGTGTCAAAGACATCGGTGCCGTCGGGAACGAAAATAACATCTACCATCTCTATTCTCAAGGCATAGATATGCGAAAGGGCGTAGAAGGACTTTGCGGCATTATTCGTACGCATCAGTATAGTTCTACTAATCAAGCTTTGCGTACGATTGTATGACTCAAGTTTTCTCTAAAAAAGGATTATGAGTATCCTTTTTTTAGAGAAAATAACGCCTAAAAAAGCAAGAAATAGCAGAATGATG
>ULYR01087515.1_pt1 | contig 15757 bp, 15 predicted proteins | sample 1962341 | NCBI WGS metagenome assembly ULYR01 (sample SAMEA4835868, study PRJEB28245) | human gut metagenome | biome: gut microbiome; material: fecal sample | place: Denmark | collected 2008 | reverse complement strand
AGGCAAATCTTGAACTTCATAAAAGTTTAGACGACTTCATACTTTCACAAAATCTTAACAAGTTGTCTTTACCACAGAATTATAGAAATGCGTAATATTGCAACAAAATTAAATATTAATCCCAAAGTATGGCTTACAAAATACTTGTCGTAGATGACGAACCCGACTTGCGCGAAATTCTTCAATGCAACCTTGAATGTGAAGGATACGAGGTTGAGACGGCCGAATCGGCAGAAGAAGCTCTTAAAAAGCTATCACCTGATCACAATCTCATCTTGCTTGATGTAATGTTGGGCGGTATGTCTGGCTTTCGCATGGCAAACATATTACGCAACGAACTTAAACTTAATACGCCCATTATCTTTCTTACAGCCAAAGATACGGAGAATGACTTACTCACAGGCTTCTCGGCCGGAGGAGATGACTACATCTCTAAACCATTTTCGCTACACGAAGTCTTGGCACGCATCAGAGCTGTGCTACGCCGCACGAAAGATAACAAAACGCCCCAAGTGCTGAAGGTGGGTAATCTTACCATCGACTTTGCTAAAAAGTTGGTTCTTAGCGATGATGAGAACATTCGTCTTTCCCCCAAAGAGTTTGGCATCTTTAGCATGTTGGCCAAAGAGCCTGGCCGCGTCTTTACACGTGATGAAATCTTAGCTACAGTATGGCACGGTGCCTCTTACGTGTTAGACAGAACCGTTGACGTACACATAGCACGCGTACGCCATAAATTAGGAAACAACGCTTTTCACATTAACAACCGACAAGGCTACGGATATTGTTTTGAACTATGAGACAACTGAGTTACAAGCAAAAACTGCTACTCAACTTCACCCTCCTTTTCGCTATATTTACAACACTGCTTGTCGTCTTTCAATACAATCGCGAGCGACAATATAAACGCGACTTACTTGACTCGCGCTTACGCAGTTATGCCGACATGGTAGCCGAAACCGTTGACGCCCAATACGAAGGCAACGACACCATTAGCTTGCAACAAATCACACAAGTGCTGCCCAAAGACTTACGTCTAACGGTTATCAATCGACGAGGCGACGTTTGCTTTGAATCTACCCACCACAACATTGTCGAGATGGGGAACCACTTGAGTCGCCCTGAAGTAAAGGCTGCTATTAATAGCACTGACGGTAATGATATTCGCGTATCAGAGACTGATCATCGCGAATACTTCTATTATGCAAAAGACTATACACACTATATTGTGCGTGTAGCTCTGCCCTACGACGCAACTGTACAAAATTTTATGAAGGCGGACAACATCTTTCTGTGGTTCGCACTTATGCTCTTCCCAATTGCTTTAGTCATACTCATTCACATTTCCGACCGCTTTGGCAAAGCCGTATCAGGCCTACGTAACTTTATGCAATCGGCCGATCGAGGATTGGTGGACTACGACCATATCAACTTTCCACACTCTGAATTAGGCGAAATAGGACGCGCCATTATGCTTAAATATAAGCAATTGGAGGAATCGAGCCAACAAATTTCATTAGAGCGCGAACGACTCATGCGTCACTTTCACTACTTCGAAGAGGGAATTGCCATATTCACCCCCAATTGTCAACACATCTATGCCAATCCGCGCTTCATGCAATATGTCAACCTACTGCTTGAACACCCTACGCCTAATGTTGATGCAATATGGCAAAACAAAGCCTTTGCCCCAGCACGAGAATTTGTTGAGCTAAACAAAGGCACACGCTCAATAGCAGAAGAAGCTCCCATCTTTCGTTTCAACTTACAAGCTGGCAGCACCACTTTCAGCGTACAACTACTCATCTATAGCGACGGAAGTTTTGAACTTTCATTGGCAGACATCACAAAAGCCGAAAAGAACAAAAAGTTGAAACAACAGATGAGTAACAATATTACACACGAGTTGCGCACACCCGTTAGCAGCGTTCGTGGTTATATCGAAACGATTCTTAACCACCCCGATCTCAGCACGGAGCGTAAAACCTATTTTCTTGAAAAGGCTTACACGCAAATTGAACGATTAACTGACCTTATTCGCGATGTAGCTCTCATCACAAAGACAGAAGAGGCAGCCGATCTGATGCCGCGCGAAGAGGTAAACATCGCACATGTCGTGGCCGATGCGCAAGAAAATCTTCATGCACAATTTGACCAAACGCACATGCAGCTCTTTACAACCTTGCCAGACAATTTAAGCATTTATGGCAACTATTCGCTTATCTATTCTATCTTCCGCAATTTAATGGAAAATAGTTTACGCTATGCTGGTGATGGAAAAGAGATACACATCAACTGCTACAACATCACGCCCGACTACCTTTACTTCTCGGTTTACGACACGGGCATAGGAGTTGCCGAAGAACATTTACCGAGACTATTTGAGCGTTTTTATCGTGTAACGGAAGGACGCACGCGCGACAATGGTGGCACGGGTTTAGGACTCTCTATCGTGCGCAATGCTGTTACCTTCCACCATGGCGACATCGCTGTGCGCAATCGTAAAGAGGGCGGTCTCGAATACTTGTTTACACTAAAAAACGAGAAAAAAGGACCTTTTCGTTAAGCAAGATGAACAAAAGAAAGCTTGCTTTCATTTTGCCATGGCGAGAAAAGGTGCGCGAATGCGAACCTTTTCGTTAAGCCAAATGAGCAAAAGAAAGCTTGCTTTCATTTTGCCATGGCGAGAAAAGGTGCGCGAATGCGAACGATAAACCGGGGTCTCTCCCCCTACCCCTCCCCGACTGGAAGGAGGGAATAAGTTACTTTTACTTCTTTAGTTTCCTGATGAATTTTCTGTTAGAAACGCAATAAGTAGAGGTTTCTTATTCCCCTTCTCCAGTCGGGGAGGAGTTTTAGGGGGAGAGGCCCCAACTTATCCGTCTTAACACAAACTTAACAACTTTGTAATAAACTCACAACATCAGCACCGTACTTTTGCACACAAATAATAAATCTACACACAATTAATTAAAATTGCAAAAGTATGGAATGGATGTACTTAGGAATGGTCATATTCCTCTTCATTCTTGCCGCATTCGACCTTTGGGTAGGCGTGAGCAATGATGCGGTGAATTTCTTAAACTCAGCCATTGGTTCAAGGGCAGCCAAATTCCGCTCACTGGTAGTCATTGCGGGCATAGGTATATTTTGCGGCTGCGTATTGAGCAATGGTATGATGGACATTGCTCGACATGGCATCTTTACCCCACAGTATTTTAGTTTTCAAGATGTCATGTACATCTATATAGCTGTAATGGTGACCGACATCGTGTTGCTCGACATTTTCAACTCTTTCGGTATGCCAACGTCTACCACCGTTTCGATGGTGTTCGAACTCTTAGGTGCAGCCTTTGCCTTTACGATGTTAAAGGTAGCAGGCGGTGACGCCAGCCTCAGCATGGCTGATTACTTAAACACGTCAAAGGCCTTAGAGGTGATCATGGGTATCTTCCTCAGTGTGCCCATAGCCTTTATCTTTGGTTCACTTATTCAATACCTTACTCGTATCGTCTTTACGTTTAGCATTGCCAAGAACATACGTTATAAGATTGGTATCTTCGGTGGCATTGCCATTACCGCCATTCTTTACTTCATGTTGTTCAAGGGATTGAAGGATCTCTCATTTATGAGCGCTGACGTAAAGAACTACATTCACACACACATTCTTACTATCCTTGGTTGCATCTTTGTCATAGCAACGATCGTCATGCAGATACTACACACGCTGAAGGTAAACGTTTTCCGCGTGATTGTATTGATTGGTACATTGGCCCTTTCTACCGCCTTTGCAGGCAACGATTTAGTTAACTTTATTGGTGTGCCCTTGGCAGGATTCTCTTCTTACTGCGACTTTACAACGAATGGTGCAGGCCTTACGCCCGACGCCTTTATGATGTCGTCACTGGCTGAATCGGCCAAAACGCCTATTTACTTCTTAGCCGCAGCAGGTGCTATCATGGTATTTGCCCTTGCCACTTCTAAGAAGGCACGCAAAGTGACCGAAACGGAAGTAGGACTCTCACGTAAGAATGAGGGCGAAGAGATGTTTGGCTCATCAAAGGTGGCTCGCAGTTTAGTACGTTGGGGCAACTCTATTGGCACCACTATCGCCAATGTCACTCCCGCACCCGTAGCACGCTTCATTGAGAGCCGTTTCCAAGTGCCCGAAGAGGCTGTTGACAATCAAGCTGCTTACGATATGTGTCGCGCTTCTACCAACTTGGTCGTATCTTCTTTGCTCATTGCCTTAGGTACTTCACTCAAACTGCCCCTTTCTACCACGTTCGTCACCTTTATGGTAGCCATGGGTTCGTCATTATCCGACCGCGCTTGGGGACGTGAAAGTGCCGTATTCCGCATCACAGGGGTGCTTACCGTTATTGGTGGCTGGTTCATCACAGCCGGTGTAGCCTTTACGGCATGCTTCTTCGTAGCTATGGTCATGAACTTTGGTGGCGTCGTAGCTGTTGTAATTATTGTAGTAGCAGGCATCTATAGTATCATTCACAGTCAGCAACGCTTTAGCAAGAAGCAAAAAGAGCTGCAAGAGGGTGACGTTCTCTTCCAACAGATGTTGGCTGAACAAGACCGCAAGGCTATCATTCCGATGTTGGCGCGCCACATGAGCATGAGCATTGCCGAGACGCTCAACAAGTATGCCAATGCACTCATCGAAAGTAGCAACGGTCTCTTCACTGAGTCGCTCCGTCCGCTACGCCACTCTCTACGTGACCTCAATCAAGAGAAGCGCACGCTAAAGAGTCTGCGTCGTCGCGAAACAATTTGCTTACGTCGCTCTCAACCACCCATTGCAGCCATTCGCCTTAGTACGAACTTCCACTTGATCCACAATTCATTGCGACAGATGCTTTATGGACTCATTCGTATGGCCGAACCTGCACGCGAACACGTTGACAATAACTTTAGCCCCATTGACAATGAAGTGGCCGAACGCTTCTGTCAGGTACGCAACGAAGTGGTTTCGCTCATGACGAAAGTGACTGAAAACCTACGTAATCAGCGCGCTACCGAGAATGATGCATTGGTTAACAACTGTCACGAAGCGAAGAAGCACATTGAAGACTTTATTCAAAACATTGGTGTTGCCATTCAGGGCGAAGACAATAATCTCAATTCTTTTACGCTCGTACTCCACATGGCACAAGAGTTACAGCAATTGGTTATTGAATTAGAAACTTTACTCACCACCCTACAAAACTTCCGTCAACAACTCTAAATAACACAAACATTTGGCGAGGCATCACCCTTGCGTGATACCTCGCCTATTTTACTCAAGATGAAAACTTTACTCACCGCCCTCTTTTTTATGAGTTGTTCGGCCCTCGCATTGGCTGATAACGCTGACTCCGTAAATACTAAGAAGTTTGACTACTTACCCAAAGTCAGCGGAACGATTCGAGGCAAAATGGAATACCAAACCAACGAGAAGGAAAGCCGCTTTGAGGTGCGAACCGCTCGCGTGGCTTTAGACGGTTTCGTCACACCGATTGTTAACTATAAAGCCGAAATCGACCTTTCGGACGAAGGACAAATCAAGATGCTTGATGCCTACGCAGGTGTATTGCCCACAAAGGGAATGGCCCTTCGCATTGGTCAGATGCGCGTTCCCTTCAGTATCGATGCTCACCGTTCACCGCATAAACAGTATTTCGCTAACCGTTCGTTTATAGCCAAACAAGTAGGCAACGTGCGCGATGTGGGCGTTTATGGTAGCTATACTTTCGACAAAGTTCCCTTGGTCATAGAGGCAGGTGCATTTAATGGTTCTGGACTAACTAATCAAAAGAACTATTGGACGAAGGAGTTTAACTTCTCTGCTAAGGCGCAATACTTCTTACCCTGTGGCCTCACATTGGAGGCTTCCGTACAAAAGATTTCGCCTAACGGCATTCATACATATTTATACGATGGGGGCGTTACCTTTCACCGCGACCGTTGGACACTCGAAGCCGAATATCTGCACAAACACTATCAGAACAAGGCGTTTAACAACGTGAATGCTTGGGATGCCTTTGTTTGCTACGACTTACCACTGAAGAAAGCATTTAGCAAGGTGAGTTTCTTAGCTCGCTATGACATGATGAATAATCACAGTGACGGCACACTTACTGACGATGGAAAGCTCAAACTCACTGATGCGCGTCGCCAACGCATTACAGGTGGTGTTACACTCAGCATGGCCATGAGCAAAAAGGTTCTGGCCGACATTCGTCTCAACTACGAAAAGTACTTCTACGATGACCTTACCTTGGCTAAGCCCTCAGAGCGCGATAAGGCGGTAGTTGAATTGGTCGTACACTTCTAACAACACCTAAAAGCACTAATTTGAGTTCATAACTTAACTTTTTACACGATAAATTTGTGCTTTATAGTTTTTTCATTACCTTTGCAACTCGAAAATCGTAGGCTCCGTAGCTCAGTTGGATTAGAGCAACGCCCTTCTAAGGCGTGGGTCTTGGGTTCGAGCCCCAACGGAGTCACCGAGTGATTTCTAAGGAAATCAGAAGGCAAAAAGTATAAGTGGTATTTACATTGATGTAGATACCACTTATTTTGTTTTGATTATCAAGCAGAAACGCACTATATTTCATTATGGTGCGAAACGAAAAGGATTTCATTTATCCAATAGTTTTAGCCCAATACTAAAGAAAAACGTAATCCAAGAGCGTCAGCAATTTTCAAGAATGTAGAAAGTTGCATATCAGTTTGCCCCTTTTCTAATGCCGATATATACTCACGCTTTTTACCTATTCGTTCTGCCAAAGCCTTTTGTGTAATATTCTGCTTTTTACGTTCATCTTTAAGCAATTCTGCATAATACCATGCTTTAGCTTTAGCATCAAACTCTTTGCGTTCAACACTTTTCTCACTCCCATATTTTTCGTTTAGAACATCATCGAATCTACGCAATGACACCAATTTATTTTCATTAAGTTTCAGCATATAACTATTCCTCCATATATTTCATTAAGATACTCTCAGCAGTTCTCACTTCTGCTTTATATTGCTTAGAATCTTTCTTCAAAAAAGAGTTTAGGACAAGAACACGATGTGCTTGAATAAAGTTGTCATGATCTATAGCAAGCATTATTGAGCGATATTCGTTATGACCGATAGAAATACGAAGTTCATAGAAGTCTGTGTTCCCTAAACTTTTTACAAAAGTTTCTTATTGACAATGTATTGCGTTCGAATCATATTAAAAGCATAATCATACTTTTCTTGTGTACGCTCATCTAAGTTATCATAGAAATCATCAAACTCTCTAGAAAAGAGAATTTCTCTTATTGTTTACATACTGCAAATGTAATAAATTTATTCTGTAAATAAATATCTTTGGAATATATTTCTTACATAAACACCTCCAACCCATTTATTTCAAACACGCACACATCTCTCAATTGTCGGATTTCATTAAAGACCGCACTGCCTTTACTTTCTTGGCGGGCGATCCTTTCTTTCAGCTTCAAGCCGTAGCATTGGCTCTCTTGCGTGTAGTGCGCTTGGCGGCAGACTTTCTCGTGCGCTTGGACGTGGTGGTAGGAGCGGCAGAGGCGGGGCTGCATGGGAGTAGGGTCAGAACCATCGGGGACGGTGGCGGGCGCCTTGCTTCTGCCGTGTCAAGAGATTGTCGGAGCAAGGCGCTTGCCACCGCCCCACATCTAAACCCTACCCATGTAGCCCACCTCTTCCACTCCTCCACACCCAAGCGCACGAAAAAGCCGCCATGCGCACAGCAAGAGAGCCAATGCGCACAGCGGCTAAATGATGGACTGCCCTAAAATGATGTAGGGGTGGGCTTGGGAGAGAGGGATTACTCTACCACAATGCAACTTTACCAGCTGCACCCATATCTAAAAAAGCAGGAATATTCATAGCTTTGAAGATACGAGCCATGGTACTAAATGTTATACCGTGACCACGCTCTAATCTTGAAATTTGCGATTTCTGCACACCTATCTTTTCACCAAGTTGTTCTTGTGTAAGATTATTAGCCTTTCGTGCTTGTTTAATCGCTTCCCCCATTTTGTATTCCTGGTATGCTTCCTCTACTTTTTTTTCGAAAGCATCTCTCTTTGGCGTACCAATTTTTCCAAAGAACTCATCTTGCATTTCATCAAATGATTTCAACTTCAGATCTTCCATATTACTTTCCTTTCTTTTGTTTCTTGTTATTAAAGTAGATTTCCTTCAATTTTTCAGCTTTTGCTATTTCTTTTGAAGGAGTTTTTTGAGTTTTCTTTATAATGCCGTGCGTTGCAACAATCAGCGTATCGGATTCTGTATCCCAAAAGGCAAATAAGCGATACGCTATTTTTTGATACAACGTTCGAAATTCCCATATACCATCTGAGTTTTCCAATTTTTTGAATAACTCATTGTTTATTTCGCCATATAATACGCGACGTATATTATAATAGATTTTTTCTCTTGCACTATCAGGAATTGATTTTAGGAACTCCTGAGCATCAATGGCAAAAGCTATTTTGAATTTTGGTTCAGCCATAATGGATTGTTTATAGTTGCAAAGTTATGAAAAGTAGATAATATAGGAAACAAATTGGGGAGTTTTTTATCTCACCCCACCCAACGAAATACCCCCATAAAAATCATGCTGCGGGAACTTTTCACAGCCGATATACAGCGTATCAAAAGCATCAGTACCATCGGTACGATGCTCCAACAAGTCCTCCTCTGATTCGGGATTCTTCTCTGTGGACTTGTTTTTGCGGAAGCCATTTCGACTACGTTCCACGCCAGCGGACTGAATGGCAAGAATAAGATCGTCATTGTTCTGGCGATTGAAATAAGGCATGAGCCGTTGCTTGCCTGAAAATCCTTGGTTGATGAGCAAGTACTTTTCATCATGGCGCATAGAATTGCCCAAATACACATCTTACACACTCCAACCATGACGTTCAAACTCATGCACAACTACCCAATGAAAATCTTGGTCGTTCACAGCATAGTTAGAACCAAGAGCAGTGGCATCATAGTAATAATAGTAATAGATGACACTGTGATTGGTATGTGGTGCGAATGTTTCACTTCGCAGTGGGATATTTTGCCAAAGCGGACAAAAGAAGACATAACGATAATACTCTACAATACAAAAAAGTGATACCAAGGTGACACCAATTTTTTGATGGTGATACCAAAGCACAACTTTTGAACTGCTGAAAGAAAAAATGAAGTATTGACGGATATAATCAGTAAAATTGGTACGAACTGCCCACCTATGGGTTACGTCGGTTATCCGAGCAATAGGTAACTTTGCATCATCAAATCATGGACTTTCGCTCGAAAAGCGGAAAACCACTTACCAAGCTCCCAACGTGCTGGGTAAGAACGTTTGGATCGGCTCCAATGCAACTATCCTGCAAGGCGTGACTATCGGAGACAACGCTGTCGTTGCGGCAGAAGCCGTTGTAACAAAAGACGTTGCGGCAAATACGGTCGCGGGGCGCAGGATTCGCTGGTGGCGACCAAAAGTATTCGGGAACAATCTCCCTGCGTACCGAACCTGGCGTATTGACGATGTACGCCGTCAGCGAAAAGGAGAATCCCTGCAAGGTAACCATCCTCGAAACTTATGCGAGCCGTGAAGCCTACGAGAAGCATATCGCCTCCAAACATTTCCAAAAATACAAGCAGGGGACACTGCACATGGTCAAGTCGCTGGTGTTATCTGACCAGACACCGCTCAATCCTACAAACCGAATCAATAACTTCATTCAGTAATAAATCATGAACCGAATTATTTCAAACTCCGTTTGCAATCACTGCCGCCTCGGCATAGCTCAAACAAGTTTGGCTCTGCACTCGGCTAAATCGTTTATTTTAATTACAGTATTCACCATTTTAACATTTAACGCTATGGCACAGAAAAAGATAGTCCAGACAGCTGGGCGCGACCAATTAGGCGAGTTCGCCCCAAAATTCGCAGAACTCAACGACGATGTTCTTTTCGGTGAGGTATGGAGCCGCACCGACAAGCTCGGTCTTCGCGACCGCAGCTTGGTGACGATTACCTCGCTCATCAGTCAAGGTATCACAGACAACTCGCTGACATATCATTTACAGTCGGCGAAGAACAACGGTATCACCCGCACCGAAATCGCCGAAATTATCACACATATCGGTTTTTACGCGGGTTGGCCGAAGGCATGGGCGGCATTCCGTCTGGCGAAAGAGGTATGGGCGAAAGAGACGACTGGAGAGGATGCAAAAGCTGCATTCCAACGCGAAATGATTTTCCCCATCGGCGAACCCAACACGGCGTATGCCCAATATTTCACTGGCAACAGTTACCTCGCACCGGTTTCGCGCGAACAGGTGAATATCTTCAACGTGACATTCGAGCCTCGCTGCCGCAACAACTGGCACATCCATAAAGCCACGAAAGGCGGTGGACAGATGCTTATCGGTGTGGCCGGGCGCGGCTGGTATCAGGAAGAGGGCAAACCTGCGATAGAGATTTTGCCCGGAACGGTCATCCACATTCCGGCCAATGTAAAGCACTGGCATGGTGCGGCAGCCGACAGCTGGTTCTCTCACCTTGCATTCGAGATTGCAGGCGAAAACGCTTCCAATGAATGGATGGAACCCGTTACCGACGAAGAGTATGACAAACTTAAATAATCAGCCGCATGTATAGATTTTTATTTATTGGTGTCCGATAAAACTCAAAAAGCGCATATTTGTTAGGCTCAACCGCTGATTTTAGGCGGTTGAGCTTATTATTTGTGCAATACACCCCCTCTAAGATTTACGAAGGTTCGGGAGAAGAAATTGAGACCTTTTCAAGAAAACTTCTCCAAGTTGTTTAGCAAACTAAAAAGGTTAACATATTACATTAATGTCAGTCGTACCATTGTGACAAGGTGTGTCCAAGCATCAAAACGCTTAATATAGCGTTCTCCACCTTTGCTGCGGCTTAGTTCGAGATTTTTTCCTTATCTAACAAATTTATAAGCGGACCATACAACGGCTGTCCGAAGCTTTGTAGAAGTGCCTTTGCCGTGTCACGAAATTGCGGAAGCAAGGCGCCTTGCTTCTGCCCCTGCACCTAACCACTACTCATGTAGTTCACCTCTCCCACTCCTCCACACCCAAGTGCACGAAAAAGCCGCCATGCGCACAGCAAGAGAGCCAATGCGCACGGCGGCTGAAAGAAAGGATTGTCCGAAAGGGTGTTTTTTTTAGAATCCAGATTCTACATCATTCATATTTTGCTTACGAACAGCATCTGAAGATTCTACTAAGATATAGCTATTATAAAGGCCTTCTGCCAATTTACTCATATAGCTATCTGTTATATCGTAGTCATTTAGATTGCCATTTGTGTACGTGATGCGAACCTTCTTCATGTGTTCCTTGTTCTTAATTTTTTCAAGACATGAATCACTTAGTTCATAATAGCTGAAAGTCTTGTAATAACTAACCAACACAGAACCTACATATGAGTTGCTGTAGTTTTTGCCAACTTCAATATTAGGTGTCAAAGTCAGTTTTTCGACACTATCATCCGAAAAGCGAATTAAGACAACACTATTTGCATCAAAAGAATAATAAGTATTGTTAGCAGTACAACAAATGCTAAGATAGTACTTGTCATTAGCCTTAGCAATACCCATTTGAGGCTTCCATGCAGAACCCATCATTTTTTTATTTGGGAACATAGTAAAATTACCAATAGAAACTTGTCCCATTGCTGTAAGCGAAAAAAAAGTGATGATAAGCAGAGATAAAAACTTTTTCATACTTGCTATTTTTTATAGACCAACTTTAATTCTTCAATTTTCTTTTGAGCATTTGAGAAGTTCTCAGTCAAAGTTTCGGCATTTTTGATGAAAACAGAACTATTGCTATAACGCTCGAGTTTTATATACCAACTTGCCTTCCCTTTTGAGACGTAATACCCTATTTCGAATCCATCGTTTGTAATAAATTTGTTTTCCAAATAGTCTGGATTTGCTGCACAATCAGTATCAACTTCTGTACATAATTTAGCTAGAGCTTTATTGATTTCAACCAAATCAGAGTATTCTATCATTGCAATATGCGCATTTGACCGAGATGTTTCAGGCTCCTCAAGTCGATAGAAATAAGCGTTGGTTTGTTCACCCATGAGTGTTCTGACACTCGTTTCAAGAGTTTCCAAAAAACTTAATGGTATATTCGGTAAATTTACATCAACGAATTTAGATATTTTACCTGTCTTGGATGACAACTGCTCAAACTTAGTAAGTTTCTTGGCAGCATCATTTTGTGCGAAAGATACCAAAGGCATCAACACCAGCAAAACTAAAAGTATTTTCTTCATAACCGATAGATTAATGTTTCGCTTACAAAAGTATAATTTCTAAAATATTTAACAAAGATATTTATCTATGTTTTTAGGCAAGTTTATCTCACACCTCCCACAAATTCCCCATAAAAATCATGCTGCGGAAACTTTTCACACCCAATATACAGCGTATCAAAAGCATCTGTGCCATCGGTACGATGCTCCAACAAGTCCTCCTCTGATTCTGGGTTCTTCTCAGTCGACTTGTTTTTGCGGAAGCCATTTCTTCCACGCTCCACACCTGCCGATTGTATGGCAAGAAAAAGATTAATGAAAAGATTAATGATCGATTAATGAAGCATTAATGTTTAAAAGTCAAAGCGCGAAGCGCGCCTTAATGTTCATTGATGTCTTTTCGATAAATTGCAGTTTGTATGTTAGCCTTTAGTCACTTTTTTGTACCAATAAACTATCGCGGCTTTATACAATTATAATATAAAGCGTGTGTTACATTAAAAAATAATTAGTAAATTTGCAATGTCATTATAGCAAAGGTAATAAACTATTGCTATGAATAACTTTGAATAAACATCTAACAAACTATATATAACTATTACTAAAATGAAACCTACTCTCTTTCTCCTGGCAGCAGGAATGGGTAGCCGCTATGGCGGTTTGAAGCAATTGGACGAACTTGGTCCTCATGGTGAAACCATTATGGACTACTCTATCTACGATGCTATTCAAGCTGGATTCGGCAAGTTGGTATTCGTTATCCGTAAGGATTTTGAAGAAGACTTCCGTCGCATCGTATTGTCTAAATATGAAGGTCACATTCCTTGCGAACTCGTATTCCAAGCCCTCGACGCACTGCCCGAAGGTTTCACTTGCCCCGAAGGTCGTACTAAGCCTTGGGGTACCAACCACGCCTTGATGATGGGCGAAAGCGTTATTAACGAACCCTTCGCTGTGTTGAATTGTGATGACTTCTACGATCGTGACGCATTCAAGGTAATGGGAAAGTGGCTCTCTGAACTTCCTGAAGGCAGCACAGGCAAGTACGCTATGGTCGGCTTCCGTGTAGGCAATACACTTTCTGATAGCGGTACGGTAAGCCGTGGCGTTTGCGAAAATGATGCCAATCATCACCTCACTTCTGTTGTTGAACGCACAAAGATTCAGCGTTTCGATGGTGTTGTTAAATATCTCGATGATAATGGCGAATGGGTAGCTATTTCTGACAACACTCCCGTATCAATGAACTTCTGGGGCTTCACTCCTGACTACTTTAAGCACAGTGATGAGTATTTCAAGACTTTCCTTTCTGACCCCAAAAATATGGAAAACCTCAAGAGCGAATTTTTCATTCCTTTGATGGTTGATCATTTGATTAAGACGGGTCAAGCTACTTGCGAAGTGCTCGACACTACTTCTAAGTGGTTCGGCGTAACTTACCCTGAGGATCGTCCAGGCGTAGTTGAAAAGTTCCAAAAGCTTTCTGACGAAGGTGCTTATCCCGAAAAGATGTTCTAATTAAGTACATCATTATAACAAACGTAAAAGCGCGAAGAGTGTATTTACTCTTCGCGCTTTTATGTTAACACATAACTCAAGTTTCGAATTTAGCAAGGGCGGGCTGAATCCGAAACTTGAAACACCTACTTATGCGTTAATGTCTATTCACGTTAAAAGCCCACTTCCATCTAACGATAGAAGTGGGCTTACATTATAAATGCTAATAAACCAAGTTTATATCCTTAAGCGTTTTAGTCCTCAATAAGGTCAGTACCTGTCATATCGGCTGGTTGTTCCAATCCCATAATGTGAAGGATAGAAGGAGCAACATCGGCCAACACACCATCCTTTACCTTAGCCTGCTTGTTCTCTGTCACGTAAATGAAGGGAACGGGGTTGAGAGAGTGAGCGGTGTTGGGAGTGCCGTCTTCGTTTTCAGCGTTATCAGCATTACCGTGGTCAGCAATGATTACTGTTTCGTAACCTACTTCGTTAGCAGCAGTTACAACGTCCTTTACGCAAGCGTCAACAGCTACGACAGCCTTTTCGATGGCTTCGTAAACACCTGTGTGGCCTACCATGTCACCATTAGCGAAGTTTACTACGATAAAGTCATACTTATTCTCCTTAATAGCAGCGACGAGTTTGTCCTTCACTTCGTAAGCTGACATTTCAGGTTTGAGATCATAAGTAGCAACTTTAGGAGAAGCTACCAAGATGCGATCTTCACCTTCGTAAGGAGTTTCGCGACCACCATTGAAGAAGAACGTTACGTGAGCGTACTTCTCAGTTTCAGCTGTATGGAGTTGCTTCAAGCCCTTGCTTGCGAGGTATTCACCTAACGTGTCCTTTACATTCTCCTTCGGGAAGAGGATGTGAACACCCTTAAATGAAGCATCATAAGGAGTCATGCAGTAGTATTGCAAGCCAGGAATGGTGTGCATTCCCTCTTCAGGCATATCTTGTTGTGTAAGCACAATGGTAAGTTCCTTTGCGCGGTCGTTACGATAGTTGAAGAAGATGACAACATCGCCTTCTTTAATACGTCCGTCAACGTTAGCGTTAACGAGGGGTTCCATAAACTCGTCCGTATTCTTGTGTTCCTCAGAGTCAGTATCGTAACAACTTTGTACGCCTTCTACCATATCGGTTACTTGGCGTCCCTTGCCTTCAACCAATTGGTCGTAAGCAATCTTTACGCGATTCCAACGCTTATCACGATCCATTGCGTAGAAGCGGCCAATGATGCTTGCAATATGTGCCCCATTCTCATCGCATACTCCCTGCAACTGGCTGATAAAGCCCTTACCGCTCTTGGGGTCAGTATCACGACCGTCCATAAAGCAGTGAACGTAAGTATTGCCAGCTACACCGTATTCCTTTGCAATCTCGATGAGTTTGAAAAGGTGATTGAGCGAAGAGTGTACACCACCTGTTGAGGTCAATCCCATGAGGTGAAGTCCCTTGCCGTTCTTCTTCGCATATTCGTAAGCTGAGACGATTTCAGGATTTTGAAGAATAGAACCATCAGCACACGCACGATTGATTTTTACCAAGTCTTGATAAACAATGCGTCCCGCACCGATATTGAGGTGACCTACTTCTGAGTTACCCATTTGTCCGTCAGGCAAACCTACGTTTTCGCCACAAGTGAGCAATTGTGAATGAGGATAAGTCTCATTCAGGTGGTCCATAAAAGGAGTCGGAGCCTGATAAATAACGTCGCCGTGGTTGTGCTTACCAATGCCCCAACCATCAAGAATCATAAGAAGAGCTTTCTTTGCCATGATTGTATATGTATATATATTTGTTTTTATCTTTTTCGAATGGCAAAGTTACACCATATTCGTGGTAAAAACAAAACGTTTCTCTTTTTTTGTCGTATTTAAATTTGTCTGCCTAATTGGGGGGGCGGGTCCTCACCTGGGG
>ULYR01002286.1_pt1 | contig 15815 bp, 15 predicted proteins | sample 1962341 | NCBI WGS metagenome assembly ULYR01 (sample SAMEA4835868, study PRJEB28245) | human gut metagenome | biome: gut microbiome; material: fecal sample | place: Denmark | collected 2008 | reverse complement strand
TGCGGCTGTTCGCGTCGCTGTGCGGCGTGGTGATACTCTGCGCGCTTTCCCGCAGCTCCGCCGACGGCGCCGGAGGGAACATGTCCGGGGTGTTTTCGGCGGTGGGAGTCCTCGCCGGCGCGGGAATGACCACTGCGGCGATATCCGGAGCGCTCCGGGATACGCTGGACGTGCTTTCGGCGGCTTCGGAGTTCATGCTGGTGTTCGTGCCGGTGTTCGCCGGAGTTATCGCGGCGATGGGGAAGGCGGCTGCCGCTTCGGCGGCTAACACGGTCATACTGGCGGCGGCGCAGTTCTTTTCGCAGATCTCAGTGAATTTCCTGACCCCGGTCTGCGGGACGGTGATGGGGCTTTCCGTCACAGGGGCGGTCCACCCTGAAATGAGCACGGACAAGCTCGGGGAGCTGATACGCAAGGCGGCGGTGTGGGGACTCTCTCTGCTGATGACGGTGTTCATGAGCGTGCTTTCCGCGCAGACATTCGTGACGAATTCCGCGGACAACGTGCTGATACGCACGGCAAAGTTCGCGGTCTCCAGCGGAGTACCCATCGTCGGCGGAACGATCTCGGACGCGGTGAACACGGTTCACGCGAGCCTTTCACTGATGCACAGCTCCATCGGGACATATGGTATAGCCGCCGGGATAGTGATACTGCTGCCGTCGCTGATCTCGGTGGTGTGCTATCGGTTCGCACTGACTGCGGCGGAGGCGGTCAGCGAGGTTTTCGGCGTTAAGGAGCTTTCCACGCTTTTCCGGGCGTGCGGGGCGGTCATGTCCATAATAATGGCGGTGATAGTGTGCTTCCTGCTGCTGAACACTATATCCGCAGTGATAATGTTGGCGGCGGGCAGCAGCCAGGCGTAGGGGGACGGGGTATGCAGTTCTTTTCAACGGTTTGCATGGCGGCGATAGCCTCGGCGCTGTTCCGAATGCTGATACCCGAGAACAGATTCGCGAAGCAGATATCGCTGCTGACGGCGGGGCTGTTCATTCTCGCGGGGGTAAACGCGCTCCGGGGCACTGATTTCGACCTGGGCGCAGTCCAGTACAGCTACGAGGACAGCGCGGACTACATCGGATTTTCCGGCGACGTAAACAGGGAGCTTCAGAAGAAAATATGCTCCGAAATGTCGGACAAGGTGTACGCGCTGCTGAACGAGCAGGGAATTTGTCCTGAAGAAGTCCACATTGCGGTTAATATTTCAGGGCTGTACAGCATATCTATTACACAGGTGGAGCTTGTATTCAGCGGAGATCAGTGCTCGGCGGCAGAGGCTGCGGAGGAGTTTCTCACGGGTCGGCTCCCGGAGGAAATACGGGTAACATCGGTGATAAGGGAGTGATGACATGGAGCGGCTCACGGAACGTTTCGGAGGATTTTTCAGCAGGCTTGGGAACGGCAGGTGGCGCAGATTCGTCATCATCGCCGGGATAGCCGCGATAGCGCTGCTTTTCCTGAGCACGGTGATACCCGCGGGAGGCGCGCAGCAGCCGCAGGACAGCTCCGCAGAGGACGCCGCCCGCGTCGAGCGGGAGCTTGAGCAGCGCCTGACGGACATCATCTCGCAGATAGACGGCGTGACGTCCCCGCAGGTGATGGTGACGCTCGACCGCACCAGCGAGCGGGTTTTCGCCGAGGAGGTGAAGTCCAGCAGCTCGGGGGATTCCCTGAGTTCGGAGAACAGCCCGGCGCTGACCGGCTCCAAGGACGCGCTCGAAAAGAGCGTGATTCTTCCGAAGGTGCGGGGCGTTGCGGTGGTCTGCGGCGGCGCGGAGAACATGCTGGTGCGCGAGAAGGTGGTGAATACCGCAGCGCGGGTGCTGGATATCGGCGTATCACAGGTGTATGTCACGAATTGATAAGAAAGGAAGCAAGGTCATGAAGCGTTTGAATGTTATTTTAGGGAAGAAGCAGCTCGTAGCTGCGGGGCTTACCGTGCTGCTGGGAACTGCGGTAGCCGTGAATTTCATCTATTCCGGCGGGAAGGACAAGAAACTGACCGAGCCGGCGGCGGAGGTCTCCGGCACTACATACGGCGAGGCTGATCTTGTCAGCGTGGATAAATCCGGGGAATCCGCAGACAGCTCGGCGTACTTCGCGCAGGCAAGGCTCGACAAGCAGAGCAGTCGCGAGGAAGCGGCCGAGGTGCTCCAGAGCATGTACCAGGGCGGCGACCTGACGAAAGACGAGCTTGCGGCTGTCGAGGTGGACGCGATGAAGATGGGCGGCTACATTGAAAGCGAGAACAAGATTGAGAGCATGCTGAAAGCGCAGGGCTTCGAGGACGCGCTGTGCTACCTCAGCGACAGCAGCGCGAACATCATCGTAAAGACCCCGGGACTTGACGCGGCGGGGGCGGCGAAGATAAAAAGCACGCTGCTTTCCGAGGCGGAGTTCACCAACGATCAGATCACTATCGTAGAGGTCAACTGATAAAAATACCCTCCCGGGCTTCGGGAGGGTATCGTTATGCTCTGGGTATTAGCGTGGAATTACTTTTCGTCCTTCTTCTCTTCCTCAGATGTGGTCTGCTCGGCGGTAACGTCCTCGGCAGCAACAGGCTCTTCCTCAGCGGGAGCGGGCTTCTCGGGGAGCTTTGCGCCGCACTTCGGGCAGAAACTGTTGTCGCTCTTGGTCTTAGCGCCGCATGCTGTGCAGGTAACTTCCTGACGGAGGTCGTCGAGCAGCAGGTTGATCTCTGACAGCTTTTCGTAGAGCTTGTCGATCTCCTCGATCTCAGCGTCGAACAGGGCTGCGTCGGGGTTCTCAGCCTTCTTCATTTCGTATGCCATCTGACCCAGCTTCTCAAAGTGCGCCTTGATGTCGCTGGAGGTCTGGGATTCCTTGATCTTCAGCTTGGTGAATCTCACTGCCTCGTCGGTCTTTTTGCCTGCGGTCTGCGCTGCATTCTTAGTGGTATTGATAACGTCATCGAAAAAACTCATAGTAAAAACTCCTTTCAGAATTTGGGTATCCAGGGTACCTCGCCCTTGAGTTTATTCTACCACAAAGTTATGGAATTTGCAATAGTTATTCGGTAAAAATTAGGTGAAAATCAATCCTTCGCGGGGCGCTCCTGACCTCTGATAAGTACTCCGATCATTTCGGGACCTGCATTGCAGGAAACTACCACGCCGGTTTTCTCGACCATTGCCGGGCCGTAGCCGAGCTTCTTTGTCATCTTGTCGATGAATTCCTTCTCGCAGTCGGGGCGGGTGGTGGTGACTACGCACCAGGGGGTCTCGGGTATCATTCTGGAGGTGATGGTCTCGACTGCGGCGTCGATCACAGCCTTCTCGCCGCGCGCCTTGCGGAGGACTTCTGTCTTCTCAGCCGCGAGGTATATCAGCGGTTTCAGTCCCATGAGTTCGCCCAGGAAGCTTGCGGCTGCGGTTATTCTGCCGGATTTCTTCATGTGCCGGAGGTCGAAGCCCACGATGAACGCCTCGGAGTGGCGCGCCCAGTCTTCGAGGTAGGAAACGACGCTCTCTGCACTCTGACCTGCTTCCAGCTTCTTGCATGCCTCGATAACGGGGTAGCCGTAGGCGAGAGTGTAGTTCTGGCTGTCAACAACGTAAACGGTGAGATCCTTCAGCTCGTCAGCGACGTTCTGCTTTGCAAGCTGCGCGTTTGAGCAGGTCTGGGAGCCTGCGCCGTTGATAACGTCCACGATGATTGTGCGGACGCCCTGGGCGTACAGCTCGCGGTACTTGTCCTCGAACTGGATAGCGGTTATCTGGGAGTGCTTCGGGATCTCCTGCTGTTCCTTGAGCACCTTGTAGAACTCCTCAGCCTGGATATCCTGCCTGTCGACGTAGCTCTTGCCCTGGATAGTCACCATGAAGGGCATTATCTCGAGCAGACCCTTGTACTTTTCCTCATTTTCCTTTGAGATATCGCAGCCGCTGTCCGTGATTATTCTTATAGTGTTGTCCATGATTTACTCCTTTACTGCGGGTCAGTCCGCATTGTTCCAGTCAAATTCGCGCAGCCGTCCCTGATTTTGCAGCTCTGGGAAGCCCCACTGCCGCAGCACCTCGTAAACGCCGATTGCGACGCTGTTCGAGAGATTCAGGCTGCGTAGGGTTTCGCGCATAGGAATGCGCACGCAGCTCTCCTTGTTTTCAAAAAGCAGCTTTTCCGGAAGCCCGGCGTCCTCCCTGCCGAAAAACAGAAAGCACTTGTCGGGGTAGCTGACGTCGCTGTATGTATTCACCGCTTTTGTGGAGAAGTAGAAATACGCGCCGTCGTTCTTTGAGAAGAAGTCGTCCAGGCCGTCGTAGTAGGTGATGTCCAGATAGTGCCAGTAGTCGAGCCCGGCGCGTTTCAGCTGCTTGTCGTCCGGGGTGAAGCCCATCGGACGTATCAGGTGGAGTCTTGCTCCGGTGACGGCGCAGGTGCGGGCGATATTGCCGGTGTTCTGGGGTATCTGAGGTTCTACCAGTACGATGTTGAGTTCCAAGTGGAGCGCTTCCTTTCGCGGGAAAAATTACTGCCGAAAACAGCACACTGTATATTGTAACATATTCTGCGGCATTTTTCAATAGTTTTTTCGCAGTGCAAAGCGTTTTCAACAAAAAACCGGGGAACTGTTCGGAAAAGTTGTTGTTAGTGCTCATTGACAGCAGTTTTAAACAGTAGTATAATAAAACACGTATGGTCTGCAATAAAGACAAAAGATAAACGGCAGGCAAAAAGGAAGGAAAATAATGTTCAAAAAATATGTAAGCGACCTGAAAGCCGAATTCAAGGGCTACAACGGAAAGAAGCTCACGCAGGACCTCATGGCGGGTCTGACCGTAGCCGCGGTAGCTTTGCCGCTAGCTCTGGCGTTCGGCGTAAGCTCCGGCGCGGACGCAGCCTCCGGACTTGTCACCGCGATCGTTGCGGGCATCGTTATCGGAATACTCTCCGGCGCGTCCTACCAGATCTCCGGACCTACCGGCGCGATGGCGGCTATTCTGCTGTCTGTCTCCGCGAAGTACGGCATCACCGGAGTGCTGACCGCAGGATTCATTTCAGGCGCGATACTCATTATCGCGGCGGTTTGCAGGGTCGGTAAGCTCGTAAGCTACCTGCCCGCTCCGGTCATCACCGGATTCACCTCGGGTATCGCTATAATCATCGCGCTGGGTCAGATCGACAATTTCTTCGGCACTCATTCGGTGGGCGAGAACCAGATAGCGAAGATAGGCTCCTATTTCAGCGGCACCGGAAACTTTAATCCCAACTGGTGGGCGGTAATGTTCGGCGGACTGGTCGTGCTGATAATGATAGTCTACCCGAAGAAGTGGAACGCCGTGGTTCCGTCGTCGCTTGTGGGAATAATCGTGGCGCTCATAGTGAACATGGTGTTCTTTGAGCAGGGGACTGTAGCCGAGGTCGGCGCTATCCCGAGCAGCCTCGTCACCGACGACAGCATAATCCGCAAGGGCTTTGACTTCGCGAATATAACCAACCTCATCATGCCGGCGGTGTCAATTGCGGCGCTGGGAATGATCGAGAGCCTACTGTGCGGCGCGAGCGCGGGCAAGATGAAGGGCGAGCGCCTTGACGCCAGCCGCGAGCTGATCGCGCAGGGAATCGGCAACATGGTTATCCCGCTGCTCGGCGGAGTTCCCGCCACTGCGGCTATTGCGAGAACCTCCGTTGCGATAAAGTCCGGCGGACAGACCAGACTTGTAAGCGTTTTCCATTCGGTTGTGCTTATTCTTTCGATGTTCCTGCTCGGCGGTGTTATGAGCCGTATCCCGATGGCTGCGCTTGCGGGCGTGCTGATGGTAACTGCCTTCAGAATGAACGACTGGGCGGCAATCAAGAGCATTTTTAAGAAAAAGTTCAAGTCCTCCATCTTACAGTATGTGCTGACTATGGTTTCCACCGTTGTATTCGACCTGACGGTCGCGATCGTTATCGGCGTTGTTGCGGCGATGATCGTTTTCGTTGTAAAGAGCTCCGAGCTTCGTGTTACTTCAAGCGATATAGACGAGGACAAGCTGAAGGGCAAGGTGCATTCCGGCCATCACGAGGAATTCAAGGTGGTGTACGTTTCCGGACCGCTGTTCTTCGGAACTCAGGAGAAGCTGATAAATCAGCTCGAGGCGCTGTGCGGCAACCCGCAGGTGATACTCTCAATGCGCGGAGTTCCCACTGCGGACGATATTTCACTTTCAGAGCTTGAGCGGCTCTACAACACGCTCCGTGAGAAGGGCACACAGATATCCTTCACCGGCGTGCAGACCGCGGTCAGCGAGATGATGGACAGAGCGGGATTCCGCGAGCGTATCGGCGAGGAGCATTTCTACTGGGACGCCGTAGCGGCTATAAAGGCGCTGGAGGTTCGCGAGTACGGCTCGGACTACGCTGATTAAGCTGTGATTCAATACATAAAAATCAAAACGGCAGTAAACTGCAAAAAACTGTGGGGGAAAACTCTTATGTTTCTCAGACAAACTTCGTTTGTCTCCCCGACCCACATCCCTTTAGCGCTTTTGAAACGTATAGCTGCGCGCCGGCGCGCAGAGTAGTGAGGGCTCTGTTCTGTCGTTAGTTTGGTGCAAAACATAACATCATACTTATAGCAGGCGGTGATATGTTGTGCCAAACCAGCCCCTCTGGCGCTTTGCGCCACCTCCCCCTGCGGGGGAGACACCTCACACTCCCGCTTCCTTTTGTAGGCAAAAGGAAGCGAAAACCAGTACGCTGCGCGGAAATTATAGACTTTTTCGACAGTCTCAAAGGAAGTGGGAAAACACCAGTTTTCCCACTTTTAAGTTTATTCAGGAATTTGCAAATTCGTCAGACGTTAACCCCGAATGCGCGGCAGAGCGCTTCAAGTCCGCCCTGATAGCCGGCTCCCACAGCGTTGAACTTCCACTCACTGCCGTGACGGTACAGCTCGCCGATGACCAGCGCGGTTTCGATCGAGAAATCCTCGGTGAGGTCGTAGCGGAGAAGCTCCTCGTTAGTATCGGGGTTGTAAATGCGAATGAATGCATTGTTCACCTGACCGAAATTCTGGTTGCGCACCGCAGCGTCGTAAATGGTTACGGCGAACGTAATGCGGGAGATATTCTGCGGAACCTTGCTGAGGTCGATCTTTATTGTTTCATCGTCGCCGTCGCCCACACCGTCGCGGTTGTCGCCGGTATGCTCAACTGAGCCGGAAGCATGCACGGTGTTTCCGTAGAACACGAAGTCGCCGTCGGACGTTACCTTGCCGTTGTCTCCGAGCAGGAACACCTCGGTGTCGAGGTCGAACTGAGAGCCGCTGTCGAACGCGTTGACGTCCCAGCCGAGACCCGCGTTTATCTTCGTCAGCCCGGGGTTGCTCTTTGTAAGTTCCACTTTCTGACCCTTGACCAGATTTACCATATTAATTACCTCTCTTTCATTTATGAAACGACCTATGGTATTTATACAGCCGCATTGCGGCTTGCATATTTTTTAATCCATCGCGAAGCGATACCATGGATACCATGATTTACTCCGTTACCGGTTTGCCTTCGCGCGCCAGGCGCTCGCGCTCCGCCTGCGGGAGCCTGAGGTAGCTCGGCATGAGCGCCGCCGGGTCGATCAGCTCCTTGCCCTGCGCTGCGTAGCATACGCCGCTTCCGCGCTGGTAGCGCAGAATATAGGGAGCAAGCTCATATTTTTCCCCGGTGGACTTATGCGCAAGCTCTGCGCCGTCGCCTGCGAGTATTATCCTGCCGGACATGCCGGAAAGCTCCTGCGCAAGCTCCTCAAGACGTACCGCACGGTCGGCGCACAGACGTGTGATGATTCCGCCTTCGCTGCGGAATATCGCGTTGTAGACCTGCCCGCAGCGGGCGTCCATGCAGCAGACGATAGTGCCGTCAGTTCCGGTGAAATTGTACGCTATCGCCTCCAGCGAGGAGATACCCACGCACTTTTTCCCTGCGCCGTAGCACATTCCCTTAACGGTGGAAACCCCGATACGAAGTCCCGTGAACGACCCCGGACCCACTGTTACAGCGGCGGCGTCGAGATCGGAAATTTTCACGCCCGCGCATTTCAGCATGCTCTCCACCATCGGGAGCAGCGTCTGGGAATGCGTGTGCTTTGTATTCAGAAACTGCTCGGCGATTATCCTGCCGTCGTTGTCCATCAGCGCGCAGCCCGCCGATATCGCGGAGCTGTCTATGCCTAATATCATGTAGTCACTCCCTTTCAGCCGCTTAAAGGTACTGCTTTCCCTCAAGCTCGTTCCAGTAGGGCTTCAGCCCGCGGCTTTCCATATAGTGCGCGAAAGTTGTGCTGTTGTCGGCGGAAATGCGCGGCTCCGTCCACAGCGCGCCGCAGCCCTCGCAGATACGCACCGTATCACCGGTCTGCTTCACCACAGCCCTGGAGATCTCATTGCTTCCGCACAGCGGGCAGACGATATGTCCGCGGACCTTTATGCGGCGCTCGTTCTCACCGGTCTTTTCAATGCGTATCTTCATTATGGTACGGGAGCTGTCTCCGGCAAGCTCCTGCTCCAGACCTTCGATGTTCTCGCTCCACTCCGCCGCGATGATGCCTCCGCGGTCGAGGTAGTCGAGGAACCCTATAGCGTAGAGGTCGTCGTAGCTGTCGATACGGTACAGATCGAAGTGGAACAGCGGCAGCCGTCCTTCGGTGTACTCGTTCACCAGCGCGAAGGTCGGACTGGTTACGGGGTCGGTGATACCCAGAGCAGCGGCAAGACCCTTTGTGAAGGTGGTCTTTCCCGCGCCCATGTCGCCCTCGTAAAGTATGATGTCTCCCGCCCGGAGCTGCGTGGCTATTTCCGCGGAAATACGCGCGGTGTCCTCCGGGCTGCGGGAGATGTATTCAACGTATTCTTCCATCAGAACAGACCGGTGATCCTTCCGTCTGCGTCAACGTCGATGTTGTCTGCGGCGGGAACCTTCGGAAGTCCCGGCATTGTCATAACGTCGCCGGTGTAGACTACCACGAAGCCTGCGCCCGCAGACGCTCTCACGTCGCTGACATTGATTGTGAAATGCTCCGGCCTGCCGAGCTTTGTCGGGTCGTCGGACAGGGAATACTGCGTCTTTGCAACGCAGACCGGAACTCTGTCAAGACCGAGGCTCTCAATCTCCTTTATTGCCTTGTCGGCCTTTGCGGTGTAGTTAACGCCGTCTGCGCGGTAGATCTCCTTTGCGATGACGTCAAGCTTTTCCTTGATGGACAGCTTCTCGTCGTAGAGGGGCTTGTATTCGCTCCTGGTGCTCTCAATGGTCTCAACGACTGCGTTCGCAAGCTCGATTCCGCCGTCGCCGCCCTTGAGGAACACATCTGAGAACGCCACCTTTGCGCCGTGATCCTCGCAGTACTTCTTAACGACTGCGATCTCAGCTTCGGTGTCGGTGTAGAAGTGGTTTATCGCAACTACGACGGGCACGCCGAACTTCTTGAGGTTGTCGATGTGAACGCCGAGGTTCACGATACCCTTTTCGAGTGCTTCAACGTTTTCCTTTGTGAGGTCGGGCTTTGCAACGCCGCCGTTGTACTTCAGCGCGCGGATAGTCGCTACGAGCACGGTGCAGTCAGGCTTTAATCCGGCGCAGCGGCACTTTATGTCGAAGAACTTCTCAGCGCCGAGGTCTGAGCCGAATCCTGCTTCGGTGATGGTGTAGTCAGCGAGCTTGAGCGCAAGCTTGGTGGCTCTTACGGAGTTGCAGCCGTGCGCGATATTCGCGAATGGACCGCCGTGGATAAGCGCAGGGTTGCCCTCGAGGGTCTGCACGAGGTTCGGGTTGATGGCGTCCTTGAGGAGCGCGGTCATGGCGCCGACAGCCTTGAGGTCGCGGGCGTAAACCGGCTCGCCGGAGTAGGTGTAGGCAACTAGGATATTTCCTAGGCGCTTCTTGAGATCTTCAAGGTCGGAAGCGAGGCAGAGGATAGCCATGATCTCGCTTGCAACGGTGATGTGGAAGTGATCCTCACGCGGGATACCGTTGACCTTGCCGCCCATGCCGATAACGATGTTGCGGAGGGCTCTGTCGTTCATGTCGAGGCAGCGCTTGAAAAGTATCCTGCGGACGTCGATACCCAGCGCGTTGCCCTGCTGGATATGGTTATCCATAAGAGCCGCGAGGAGGTTGTTAGCCGCTGTGATGGCGTGCATATCTCCGGTGAAGTGCAGGTTGATGTCCTCCATGGGAACTACCTGAGCGTATCCGCCGCCTGCGGCGCCGCCCTTGATTCCGAACACCGGACCGAGGGACGGCTCACGCAGAGCCAGGATAGCCTTTCTGCCGGTCTTGTTCATGGCTTCGCAGAGACCTACCGAAGTGGTGGTCTTGCCCTCGCCCGCCGGAGTAGGATTGATCGCAGTAACGAGTATCAGCTTGCCGTCGGGCTTGTCTGCGAGGCGGTTGAACAGGTTCTGGTTCAGCTTTGCCTTGTAGTGGCCGTACTGCTCTACTTCGTCCTCCTCAATGCCGAGGTTCGCGGCTATCTCGCCGATCTTCTTCATCTTCGCCTGCTGAGCGATCTCAATATCTGTAAGCATTTTATGTCCTCCGTAATTTACATCAGCGTGAGCTGAGTTATGTCCTCGTCAGTAGCCGTTCCCGCAGAGGGTATCGACTTTATGCGCAGCGACTCGATGTCCTTAACGCCGCTCTGTTCCGCGGGATAAGCCCCAGCAAGCTCCGCCTTTGTAAGGCGCATTACCTGCACGCCCTGGGTGTCGCGCGCTGCCTTCGGGAGCACCAGCGCGGTGTTGAACGCCAGCGCCTTTCCGACGGTCGAGCGCAGCACGAAATCCGAATCCTGCTTTATCAGGAACATTCCGACAAGCTCCGAAAGGTCGGAGTACGCGCCGGAGAGCTTGCGGCGCTTGGTCTTGGTTTCGTAGCTTGACAGCGGTACCTTCGCGCACTTGCCGTTCCTGTAGAACGTTACGAGCGTTTCGCTGTAGTCCTCCGTCACCGCCATGAAGATTATGCTTTCGCCGTCGTCAAATCCGAGCTTCGCGGGGATATAGTCGCCCATTACGCTCGCCTTGGTTTCGTCGAAATCAGTGCAGCGGGTCTTGTAGACCTGGTGCCTGTCGGTAAAGAACAGCAGCTCTGCGCCGCCGTTGACCTCGCCGGACCAGATTATCTCGTCGTTTTCCTTGAGCTTGTGCTGATTGCTCATCCTCAGGGACTGCGGCGTTATCTTCTTGAAGTACCCCTCCCGGGTCAGGAAGATGTTCACGGGACCCAGCTTCACCGGCTCCTCCGCGATATCCGCAGATTCCTCCACGTCGTAGAGGAACATCGTGCGGCGGGGCTGACCGTATTTCTTGGAGATCTCCCGCAGCTCGTCGATTATCAGCTTGTTGACGCGGTTTTCGTTTCCGAGGATATCCTCCATGTCGGCGATCTCCTTTTCAAGGTCGGCGGTCTCCTGGGTGCGCTTGAGGATATACTCGCGGTTGATGTGGCGCAGCTTGATTTCAGCAACGTACTCCGCCTGCACCTCGTCGATGCCGAACCCTATCATCAGGTTGGGAACTACCTCGGATTCCTCGTCGGTCTCGCGGATAAGCTTTATCGCATAGTCGATGTCGAGCAGTATCTTCTTGAGACCGTTGAGCAGGTGGAGCTTTTCCTTCTTCTTTTTCAGGTCGAAGGCCACGCGGCGCTTTACGCAGTTCCGGCGGAATACCGTCCACTCGTTCAGTATCTCGTAAACGCCCATTACGCGGGGAGTTCCGTTTATCAGCACGTTGAAGTTGCAGTTGAAGTTATCCTGTAACGGAGTCAGCCTGAACAGCTTGTTCATAACCGCGTCGGGGTCCTGACCCTTCTTGAGGTCGAACGCCAGCCGCAGACCGGAAAGGTCGGTTTCGTCGCGGACATCGGAAATTTCCTTCAGCTTGCCTTCCTTAACGAGGTCGACTACCTTGTCGATTATAGCCTCGATGGTGGTCGAGGGCGGTATCTGAGTGACCTCGATACAGCGCGCGTCCTGGTCGTAGCTGTACACGGCGCGTACTTTCACCGCGCCAAGTCCGGTGCGGTATATCTTGTTCATCTCCGCCTCGTCGTAGACAATATAGCCGCCGCCCGGGAAATCCGGGCCTTTCAGCGTGGAAAGGGCGTCGTGCTCCGGGTCCTTCATGAGGGCTATAGTGGTTTCGCAAATCTCGCTGAGATTGAACGAGCAGATGTTGCTCGCCATTGATACGGCAAGTCCGAAGTTGCTGTTGACCAGCACCGCGGGGTATCTCACCGGGAAAAGGCTCGGCTCCAGCATGGTGTTGTCGTAGTTCGGCGCCATATCTACGGCTTCCTTGTCTATCTCGGCGAAAAGCTCGGCGCTTATCGGCTCGAGCTTCGCTTCGGTGTATCGCGAAGCCGCATACGCCATATCGCGGGAGTACGCCTTGCCGAAGTTGCCCTTGCTGTCAACATATGGGTGGAGCAGCGCTTCGTTTCCGCGCGCGAGTCTTACCATTGTTTCGTAGATGGCGGCGTCGCCGTGGGGATTGAGCCGCATGGTCTGACCGACTATGTTCGCGGACTTGGTGCGGTTTCCGGTCAGCAGACCCATCTTGTACATCGTATAGAGCAGCTTGCGGTGAGATGGCTTGAAGCCGTCTATCTCCGGCAGCGCACGGCTGACGATAACGCTCATCGCATAGGGCATGTAGTTCTCCTCAAGGGTGCTCACGATGTCCTTCTGCTCGACTATTCCGCTGCCCTCAATGTAAGCCCCGGCTATGGGGGAGCTTAACTTCCTGGGCTGCTTCTTTGGAGTGTTTTTCTTCAAATCTATCTTCCTTTATCGTGGAATTAACTGATATCAGCGGCGGCAAGGTACCTGCTGCCGTTTTCCTTTATGAACCGCTTGCGCCCTTCAAGGTCGTTGCCGAGGAGAACGTCGAACATCTCGCGGGTAGCCTCCACATCGGTGGGGTTGACCTTTATAAGGCGGCGGGTGTCGGGGTTCATGGTGGTGAGGCTCATCATGTCGGGGTCGTTCTCACCAAGACCTTTGCTTCGCTGTATGGTGTACTTCGCGTCGCCTATCATGCCGAGTATCTTGGTTTTTTCCGGCTCGGTGTAGGCAAAGTAGGTGCGGTCCTTCGTGTTTATCTCGTACAGCGGGGATTCCGCGATGTAGACGTAGCCCTTCTCGATAAGGGTGGGGCAAAGCTCCTGTATCATCGTGAGTATCAGCGTGCGTATCTGGAATCCGTCCTCGTCGGCATCGGTGCATATCACGATTTTGTTCCAGCGCAGGTTGTCGAGGTTAAACGTGGATATCTGCTTGTTCGCCTTGGTCTTGACCTCCACGCCGCAGCCCAGAACCTTTATCAGATTCGTTATTATCTCGCTCTTGAATATCTTGTCGTAGCTTGCCTTGAGGCAGTTCAGTATCTTACCGCGAACCGGTATCACCGCCTGGAACTCTGCGTCCCTGGCGAGCTTTACCGAGCCCAGCGCCGAATCACCCTCCACGATGTAGACCTCGCGGCGGGAAACGTCCTTGCTGCGGCAGTCCACGAACTTGTCGATACGGTTGGTGAGGTCGAGCGTGCCGGTGAGCTTCTGCAGCGTGCTCTGACGCACTTTGTCGGCGTTCTCGCGGGAGCGCTTGTTTATCAGTACCTGGGTGCCTATCTTTACGGCTTCGTCCGGGTTCTCAAGGAAGTATACCTCGAGCTGATGCTTGAGCCATTCGGTCATGGCTTCGGTTATGAACTCGTTGGTGACGGCTTTCTTGGTCTGGTTTTCGTAGCTCGCCTGAGTCGAGAAGTTGTTCGAGATGAACACCAGGCAGTCCTCGATGTCCTCCCACTTTATGCTCTTTTCGCCTTTGTTGTACTTGTTTCCGTTTTTGAGGTACCCGTCTATCTGCGACAGGAACGCCTTCTGGAGCGCCTTCTGCGGGCTTCCGCCGTGCTCCAGCCAGCTTGAGTTGTGGTAGTGCTCGATGAACTGCACTTCCTTGCTGAACGTGAACGCGACGTTCAGTTTCAGCTTGTATTCGTCCTTGTCCTCGCGGTCGCGGCCCTGGCGCTCGGCGGTCCAGTGCTGCGGAGTTGTCATCGACTTGTCGCCGACCAGCTCAAGCAGGTAGTCGCTGATTCCGTTTTCGTAGCAGAATATCTGCTCGGTGAAGGTGCCGTCCTCGTGCTCGTTTTTCAGCACGAGTTCCACGCCGTCGTTGACCACAGCCTGCCTGCGGAGGATATCCGCGAGGTAGTCCGCGCCGATGTCGATATCTGTGAATACTTCAAGGTCGGGCTTCCAGTGTATCTTTGTGCCGGTGGTGCCGTCGCCGCGGGACTTCTTGAATCCGCGCTCGTCCTGGGTCACGTTGAAGCCTTTTTCGAACCGCAGCGAGTAGTTCCACTGACCGCGGCGGCTCTCGACCTCCATGTATTCGCTTGAGAACTGCGTAGCGCACAGACCCAAACCGTTCAGACCCAGCGCGAAGGAGTAGTTTCCGCCGGAGTTGTTGTTGTACTTGCTTCCCGCGTACAGCGTGCAGAATGCAAGCTCCCAGTTGTATTTATCCTCTGACTTGTTGAAATCTATCGGGATACCTCTTCCGAAGTCCTCGACAGTTATAGACTTATCCTCGTGAAGCGTGATTATAATGCGCTTTCCGTAGCCCTCACGCGCTTCGTCGATGGAGTTCGAAATAATCTCGAACACCGAGTGGCGGCAGCCGTCGACGCTGTCCGAGCCGAAAATTACGCCCGGGCGCAGACGCACCTGGTCAGGTCCCTTCAGCGCTACGAGGTCGTTGTAGTTGTTTTCCTTTGGCATTTATGCATCTCCTGTTTACCGCGGTTAACCACAGACGGGCAAAAAACCGCATTATCATTTTTAGTATATCACAGTTTGAAAAAAAATGCAAGTACCAAAGCAAAACGTTGACAAATCTCCGGCAAGCAATTATAATAGTACTATAAAAATCAAAGGAGAACCAACATGAAAAAAGCAATTATCTTCGACCTCGACGGAACTCTCTGGGACAGCTCCGCGAGCGTCTGCGAATCCTGGAACATCGTTTTCAGCAGATACCCTGAAATAACCCGCCGCCTGACCCCGGCGGACGTCCAGGGCTTCATGGGAAAGACCCTCGACCAGATATTCCCCATCGCGCTGCCGGATACTCCGGACGAGCTCCGGCGGAAGGCGCTGAACGAGTGCGTTCATTACGAGCTGGAATACATCGCGGAGCACGGCGGGCGGCTCTACCCCAAGCTCCGGGAGACCCTCGTGGAACTGCGCAGGAGCTACGCGCTCATCATCGTCAGCAACTGCCAGGACGGCTATATACAGGACTTCCTCGACTTTGCGGATATGCGCGGGCTGTTCGGCGATTTCGAGAGCGCGGGCGGCACGGGGCTTTCCAAGGGCGAGAACATCAAGCTGGTGATAGAGCGGAATTCAATTGATAGGGCGGTGTATGTCGGCGATACCCAGGGCGACCTAGATTCCGCTGATTTCGCGGGGATTCCGTTTATCCGCGCGGCTTACGGATTCGGTCAGATGAACCGCCCGGTGCCGGAGATACGCGAGTTCTCCGATCTTCCCGAAAAAGCCGCCGAAATTATCTGATTTACGCAAATTATCAAGACAAATGCTCCTCGGAACGCTATAATATAAGTGTAAGCTTACATTGAACGAAAGGGGAATGACATGGAAGCCGACAAGCTGACCGCCCTCGCCGCCGCGCTTGAATACGTCGAGCAGAACCTGACCTCGGATTTTTCCCAGGAAAAGTGCGCGAGATACGCCTGCTGCTCCCTGTCGGGACTGCAAAAGCTGTTCCGCAGCGTGTTCCGCAGG
>ULYR01062290.1_pt1 | contig 15875 bp, 14 predicted proteins | sample 1962341 | NCBI WGS metagenome assembly ULYR01 (sample SAMEA4835868, study PRJEB28245) | human gut metagenome | biome: gut microbiome; material: fecal sample | place: Denmark | collected 2008 | reverse complement strand
AAAAAAGTACCGGAAACATAGTCTAAAGAAAGGACTGTGTTTTTGTTATAATCCTCGATAGCTCAGTCGGTAGAGCACGCGGCTGTTAACCGCGCTGTCGTAGGTTCGAGTCCTACTCGGGGAGCGACAAAAAAGTCCTGTAAACGATTTCGTTTACAGGACTTTTTACTGTGTTTTTTTATTACATTTAATGTGTTACAGGCACATTTATTAAAGAATTTGTATTATTGCATATTTGATACAAAGCGGTTAATTAGGGTACATATGAAAAAAATATGAAAAAAGGAACAAGGGAATAAAAAAGACAAAGGAATTAATTTTAAGAACAGTAGAAAAAAAGCGAAGAAAAAATTGATTACAGATAGTGAGCGTTGGCCTACATGCTTAGGCATCCTACATCAGCCGGTAAGACCACAGTCATTGCAGCATAAAGATGTTACGGAGAAGTAAACATCTTTATGCTTGTGACCTGTAGAGTTTCTCTACAAATTTCTGCGGTACTTGAGAACGGACCCTCAGTGTCGCAGATTAAAACTTCACTTGATCTTGATAATTATAGCATATTAGGTCTGTGTATGCAATGGAATTACATAATTAATGCCCTTTTTCGTATAAAGACGAAGATAAAATATATGAAATAGCAATGTTTGTTAAGAACAGATTACGCATGAATGATGAAACAGGTCAAGGCAATGAACTGGAATCTTTAAAATATGTGTTAAATGAATATGTTTCTGTTGATGATCTTAAAGAGAGGATAAATACAATAGATTCTAATGCGCTTAATTATTATCAAAATAATAAAGTTGTTTTCTGTAATGCTCCTGTTATTGGCTGGTCTCTTTATTGATTTTCGCTGTATTAATAATTATAATGGTAGAAGTAACATTCCGTGCCACACGGAAGAATCATGAAATAGGGATTGGCAATATGAAAAAGGAGTACGAAAAAGGAGTACGAATGAAACAAATCAGAATCTGTAATTTTGGAAGGATCATGCTGAAGCTGTTTTGCGTGACCACGATATTGTTATCTGTGTATTTGTTGCTTGGATTTTTTGGCTGTTATCAGAAATGGTTTGACGGACCGGCGGGAATCACACAGCAGACAATGTACTGGCTGATCCGCCTTGGTATCGGTATTCTTGTTGAGACTCTTATTTTCTGGATTGGCATTATTACAGTTTATCTTACTTCGGAACAGCTTGGCATCCGCTGGCGAGTTCTTGGAATTGTTTGCGGTTGGATCCCCATCCTTCATCTGATCATGCTTCATATTATTATCAAAACCGTTGGTCAGGAGATCAAAATGGAACGAATGCGTGATCAAAGAAATAAAGAGCGCAAAGAGCAGCAGATCTGTCAGACAAAATATCCGATTCTGATGGTGCACGGTGTATTTTTCCGAGATTTTGAGCATTTGAATTACTGGGGAAGAATCCCGGCAGAACTTGAGAGAAACGGAGCAACAATTTATTATGGCAATCATAACAGCGCCGCTGCAGTGAGAGACAGTGCAAAGGAGCTTGCTGGGAGAGTGCATCAGATCATTGAGGAAACTGGCTGCGACAAGATAAATATCATTGCGCATTCCAAGGGCGGTCTTGATTCCAGAGCAATGATCGCATTGACGGACGCGGCACCCTATGTTGCATCGGTGACAACAATCAACACGCCGCACAGAGGCTGCCAGTTTGCTGATTATCTGCTTCATAAAATACCTGAAAAGCAGCAGCATATGGTTGAAACAGCATATAATGCCGGTGCCGCTAAGCTTGGCGATGTGAATCCGGATTTCCTTGCCGCAGTATATGATCTTACTTTTGAAAACTGCAAGGCATTTAATGATGAGATCAAAAATGATCCAGCAATTTATTATCAGTCGGTCGGATCAAAGCTAAACCGGCCGATGTCCGGAAGATTTCCACTTAATTTTACTTATCCGCTGGTGAAATATTTTGATGGTGCAAATGATGGGCTTGTGGGAGAAGAATCCTTTCCGTGGGGCGAGAACTATCAGTTTTTGACGGTCAAAGGAAAACGTGGAATTTCTCATGGTGACGTGATCGATCTGAATCGGGAAAATATTCCTGGCTTTGATGTGCGAGAGTTCTATGTACAGCTTGTTGCCGATTTGAAGTCGCGGGGATACTGATAAGATGAGATTATGATTGACAAATAGCGCTGAAGTGGAAATAAACTTTTTACTTCAGTATTGACAAATAGCGATTAAAAAAAGAGAATTCCACTGCATAAGGGGAGGGTGGAAATAAACATTTTAATTTTCATTCATTAAAAAAATGAAAAAAACACTTGCATTCTTGTAAATTATATGATAGTATATTATTCGTTGTCAGACAAAAATTGTCTAGCAAGATGGCTCCATGGTCAAGCGGTTAAGACATCGCCCTTTCACGGCGGTAACACGGGTTCAAATCCCGTTGGAGTCATATATGGCGACTTAGCCAAGTGGTAAGGCATGGGACTGCAACTCCCTGATCATCGGTTCAAATCCGGTAGTCGCCTCTAGTAACCCTCATTTGCACTATGTAAATGGGGGTCGTTTTAGTTTACGCTATATAAAAAAGGAGACTAAGATTGGAGAAGGAATATCAGGATATTTTTAACGAGATTCAGGACACCTTTGGAAAAAGTAAACTGCAGCCAAGCCAGTATTCCGCATTAGCACTTGCATATATTGGGGATGCAGTATATGATTTGATCATTCGGACGATAGTCATTGATCTGGGTGCTGGTCATGTCAAAAATTTTCATAGAATGACTAGTTCTGTTGTAAAAGCAGAGGCCCAAGCTAAGCTCATGAAAATTTTAGAGGACAAGCTTACTGAGGAGGAAGTGGCATATTATCGTCGGGGACGCAACGCCAAGTCAGCAACTTCTGCAAAGAATGCGTCTATTGTGGATTATCGTGTAGCGACCGGGTTTGAAGCGTTGGTTGGTTATTGGTATTTGACGCACCAGATGGAGCGAGCTATGAAATTGTTGCACGATGGTCTGATCGAAGCAGATCAGATGCCTCACAAATAATGTACTCGCATGATCGAAGCAGATCAGATGCCCCACAAATAATGCACTCGCATGATCGAAGTGAATTAAATTGTTTTGGTACGGTAGTGTAAATTGTTAAATTATATAGGAAGGAAGACACATATGGCATACGAAGAATTAACAATAGAAGGGCGTAATGCAGTAATTGAGGCATTTCGTGCAGGGAAAACCGTTGATAAGATATTTGTTTTAGAAGGCTGCAAGGATGGCCCTATTCAAACCGTTTTGCGTGAAGCGAAAAAGCAGAGTACCGTTGTCAATTTCGTCAAGAAAGAACGCTTGGATCAATTATCAGAGACAGGTAAGCATCAAGGAGTTATTGCACATTTGGCGGCTTATGAGTATAGCACAGTAGAAGAAATTATGGATCGTGCGGCACAGAAGGGGGAAGCACCGTTCGTTATTTTATTGGATGGAATAGAAGACCCACACAATTTGGGGTCTATTATTCGTACTGCTAACCAGGCAGGTGCACATGGTGTCATCATTCCTAAGCGACGAGCTGTTGGTTTAACTGCCACTGTGGCAAAGGCATCTGCAGGAGCGATTCATTATACTCCGGTTGCAAAGGTAACGAATCTGGTCAAAACCATGGAAGAACTCAAGAAACAGGGGATGTGGTTTGTTTGTGGAGATATGTCAGGAGAGACGATGTATTCGCTTGATCTGACCGGACCGATCGGTGTTGTGATCGGTAACGAAGGCGATGGTGTCAGCAGATTAGTGAAAGAAAACTGCGACTTTACGGCATCCATTCCGATGCAGGGTGATATTGATTCATTAAACGCTTCGGTAGCGATGGGAATTTTATCATATGAAATCGTGCGCCAGCGGATCACAAAGGGCATAAAATAAGCGCGTTATAGCCAGAGGAATGCTAAGGATATAGAAGTAAGTGTGTTATAGCTAGGGGTATGTTAAGGGTATAAAGTAGGCACATTTGCAGAAGCAAATCGTATTGGGTGAATGTGAGGTAAGTACGGGGTGTAGTATGAGAGAGTATGAACAGCAGACAATAGAGGAAGTGGTTGCCAGTGCAAAACATGGTAATGATGAGGCTATGGAGTATGTATTGGCTAAATATAAAGGACTCGTTAGAGGGCTTTCGCGAACATTGTTTTTATTGGATGGCGATGAGGACGATTTAATACAGGAAGGGATGATTGGCCTGTACAAGGCAGTCGTAAGCTACGATGAATGTAGAGGCGCTGCATTTGAGACATTTGCCAGTCATTGCATTAATCGGCAGATGTATTCTGCAGTCAAAAAGTCCAATCGTAAAAAAAACGGGCCTCTTAATACTTATATTTCAATTGATTCAGCCAGTGATAGCGATAATGAACAGGGACTGGACAGCGTCAAGCTGTTGGATCGTGTGTCGGCAGGTCTGCATCAAAATCCAGAGGACATTATTATTGACAGAGAAGAAGCCGGTGATATAGAGGAACGCTTATTTAGTGTTTTGAGTGGAATGGAACGAGAAGTTCTATCGTTGTTTTTGCGTGGTATGACTTATCAGGAGATTGCCAGATATATGCAAAAGCAACCGAAAGCAATAGACAACGCATTGCAGCGGATCAAGACTAAATTGCGGACGATACTAAGGTGATGACGCCTTCTTCTCATCCAAAAGCTGCATGAAATACTGCAATAGGGCTGCTGAAGATAAAAGAGAAGGAAATTAATCTGCTTTGCTCTTTAAGGTGAAAATAAGCTTTTCACTTCAGTGTTCGGGGACATGATAGAAAACGTATAAACGGGGCTTATAAAACAGAGAAAATGAAAAACAGAGAAAATGAAAAATTTGCTTGCAAATTTAGAGGCGCTATTATATAATATGGATTGTTGAGTGCTGCTATGGCTCAGTCGGTAGAGCGTCGCCTTGGTAAGGCGGAGGTCACGGGTTCAATTCCCGTTAGCAGCTCTGTTGAGGAAGTGAGGATTTCTGTGAAATTCTCACTTTTTTTACAATATAGGAAAATGCTCGTAACCTAGAGGGAAGCCACCAAGAATTGCGTTAGCAATTCTTGCAGAGCAAAACGCTGGTTTTGCTCTCTTTAGGATATAGGAAAATGCTCGTAACCGAGAGGGAAGTCACCAAGAATTGCGTCAGCAATTCTTGCAGAGCAAAACGCTGGTTTTGCTCTTTTTAGGATAGAAAGGACGGGGAATATGGCAAAAGCACTTATTTTTTTAGCAGAAGGATATGAAGAAGTTGAAATGTTGACGGTAGTAGATATGGTTCGCCGTGCAAAGATTGATATTGACATGGTGGCGATCGGGGATCAGAGAGTGGTAAAGAGCTCACATGGAGTATGCATCACCGCCGACAGATTATTAGATGAGGCAGATTTCGCAGAGGCACAGATGCTGATTTTGCCGGGTGGTATTCCGGGAACACCGAATTTACGTGCCTGCGATACACTGTGCCAGCAATTGCAGCAATTTGCAAAAGAAGAAAAATGGGTTGCAGCGGTGTGTGCAGCACCTACTGTGCTTGGTGAGCTGGGGATTTTGAAAGATCATCAGGCAACTTGTTATCCAAGTTTTGCAGATCAGTTGATCTGCGGTCAGTATGTTAAGAAGCCGGTTGTTCGTGATGGCAAGGTTATCACAAGTCGCGGAATGGGAACGTGTATTGAGTTTGCAGCAGAAATCATTACGGCGTTAAAAGATGCGGAAACAGCAGAGCATGTTAAAACAGCTATCATCTACAACGATCAATATGAGGATTAATCCTTATGAAAGAATACTAAGCCGAGGTTGCATTGTGTAATACACAATACAAAGAATGAGAGATAGTCTCGGTAGAAGAACAAAAAAGACTGCCTTAGAAATTACAGAAAATCCTGTGATTTCTAAGGCAGTTTTATGTTATTTCATGCTTTCGCTCCAAGCCCTCGCATCCAGACGTTCCTCGTAGGCATCTGCTGCGGCATCGTACTCTTCTTCATCATTAATATCTTCTAATTCAAAATCATCATTTCCTAAATCTTTGATGCGGAACACATAATATTCTGTAATGTTTTCCACAAAACCCGGAATCAGAGCAGCATAGAGCCGGCCGTCCACCTCGTAGATTTCATCCACGTAAAAGTCTTTATCAATCCCATCCTCATCGGTTAACGTAACCATAGTTTCTTCAAATTCGTATTCTGTATTTTTTGCCATAATTATCTCCGTTTCTGTATAAAATATTGTTTTAGTTCAAGTGACGGCAACAATATATCTGTGTTATTTGCAAAGGTATTTTCAGTATTCATTTGAAATACCCTCTGAACAGGTCATTGCCGAAATAATAGCATATATTATAATGTGAAAGTGCCACAGATGCAAGTTTACCTTGACAAAAAGGCTTTTAGACCTTATATTGTACGAAGAGACTAAATCGTAAAATGTAGAGTTCTGTAACAAAAATACACAAATTTTAAGCGCCAGAGCCTAGTTTTGTGCACAAAAGTATAAATTTGCACGAATCAGGCTGACGAGGAAAGAGATTATCGAAATTTCGGCGGATGTCTCTTCGCACGCTCCAGTGCGTTATGTATTGGCAAATATGCAGGTGACTGCAAAACAAATTCAATACAGTGGAGATTACAGATCCTTCGTTTGCGATGATTGTTCTTAGAAGGCAATCGACGCAGAACCGCATGGGCACAGGATGAAGTCTGCAAATGCACCGGTGATGCTGCAGATAACAGTGAAGAGTGTGGAAATGCACCGATAATGCTGCAGGATATTGTTGGCAGTGCGGGAGGCGTCGCAGTAACAGGTGGAATCTGCCGATTTGGCAGTAGAACGGAGGAAATTATGTGCGGAATTGTTGGTTATAATGGAGCACGTCCGGTGACGGACTTTTTGTTGGATGCTCTCGAATTGTTGGAATATCGTGGTTACGATAGTGCCGGTCTTGCAACGATCAATGCTGAGACAGGACGGACGAAGTTGCGTAAATGTGCCGGCCGCGTTGCTGATCTGCGCAAAGTATGTGAGAATGACAAGAAACAGGCTACTTGTGGAATTGGTCATACACGCTGGGCAACGCATGGTGGTGTCAGTGACGAGAATGCGCACCCACATCGTCAGGGTAATGTGCTTTTAGTTCATAATGGAATTGTTGAAAATTACGAAGAGCTTCGTGATCATTTTATGTTGAGCAAAGATCTGAAGTCAGAGACGGACACAGAAGTGGTTGCCGGTGTTTTGAACCGTTACTACGATGGAGATCCGCATAAAGCAATTGCACAAACGGTAAAGCATTTAAAGGGAACATTTGCATTAGTTATTATTTTTGATGATATACCGGATGTGATCTATGCAATCCGTAACGTCAGTCCGATCGTGGCTGCACGTACCGAGGACGGCACAATGTTAGCATCTGATGTTGCAGCACTTGGCTCTCATGCTACGGAATATATGGTTGTGCCGGAGTATCAGATCGTTGAGCTGCACAAAGACGATATTAAAGTGTTTGACCTGAAGGGCAAAGAGCAGAAGACAGAGTTTTTGGAGATTGATTGGGATACCAGCCGTGATGGTAAAGGTAAATACCCATTTTATATGGAAAAGGAAATTATGGAGCAGCCGGAGGCATTGCAGGCAACATTAGATCATCGTATTGTTGACGGACATATTGACTTGTCCTTTGATGGTGTGCCGGATGATGTTTTGCAGAATTGTGAGCGAATTTGTGTTGTTGCTTGTGGCACAGCTATGCATGCCGGATTGATCGCCAAAGCGATCGTTCAGTCAAAATTACAAATGCTGATGGATGTAGAGTATGCATCTGAGTTTATGTACTCCAATCCGGTCATTGATGAGAAAACACTGGTATTAGCAATTTCACAGTCCGGTGAGACGATCGATACTTTGGAAGCACTGAAGTATGCGCGCAAAAAAGGTGCCAAGAGTGTTGCGGTTATTAATGTTAAGGGTTCCTCTATCGCCAGAGAGAGTGATTATGTCATGTATACGGTAGCCGGTCCGGAAATCGCGGTTGCAAGTACGAAAGCATATACGACACAGGTAGAAACATTAATGCTCTTAATTGGGCGCATGGCAAAGGTAAGAGGTATTTTCGACGATGCGGCGGAGAAAGAGTATGTTGACAATATGCTTCAGATTCCTGCCAAGTTAAAGGAAGTATTGAATAAGAAACACGACATCCATAAAATTGCCAGAAAGCTGTTAGAGGCAAAAGATGCATTTATGCTTGGCCGTGGATTGGATTATTCTATCTTGCTGGAGGGAGCTTTAAAATTAAAGGAAATTTCCTATATTCATACAGAGGCATATGCGTCTGGTGAATTGAAACATGGTACGATCGCTCTGATCACAGAAGATACACCGGTCGTTGCTGTTGTCACACAGGAAAAGCTAAAAGATAAAGAATTATCTAACATTCGTGAAGTGCAGTCTCGTGGTGCAAGTGTTGTATTGTTTGTACGCGAAAGTATTTCAATGGCAGATGCAGAATATGCAGATGTATTATTATTACCGGATATGGCGGATGAGTTTATGGTATTCCCGGCAGCAGCGGCATTGCAGTTGCTGGCATATTACGTATCGATGGATCGTGGATTGGATGTTGATAAACCAAGAAACTTAGCAAAAGTAGTTACCGTAGAGTGATCCGGTAAAAATGAAATTATGAAAGCAATATTGTATATTGCCGGTCATGACTAAGAAAAATGTGTATTTATGGAGGCGAAAGAATGAAATTTCAGGCAGATAAGAAGCATGTTAGTGTAACGGGTAGAACTATTTATCGAGAGGGTATTCGTTATCTGGGATATTCTGCGACATCTATTTCTTTCAAATTCGTAGGAACAAAAGCAACCGCAGAGATTGTCAGTGACGCATCAAAGCATACTGAGAAGGAGTGGGCTTGGATCGCTATTTATTATGGACAGGATAGAGATCCTGCTAAGCGTCTGCGCTTAGAGCAGGACAGGCAGACAATCGTGCTGTTTGAAACGCAACAAACTACGGAAAAGCAGATTACTATCGTTAAATATTCTGAAGCAGAATATGCAGCGTGTGGTATTGTTTCCATAGAAATTACCGATGAAGTAAACCCGGGGGAAGAAATACTATTATCGCCGCCGGTACATAAGAAAAGACAGATCGAGTTTTTTGGCGATTCGATCACTTGCGGTTACGGCGTGGAAGGTGATGTGAGTGACGAAATATTTGATACCGCAGATGAAAATCCGACCAAATCGTATTCATTGCTTACCGCAGAATTGCTTGATGCAGAACCTAACCTGGTATCGTGGAACGGAAAAGGTGTTATCACGGCATATATAGGGGAAGAAGAGGATGCACAGATTGATGATTCCTGGCTGATGCCAATGTTATATGAATACACAGATGCAGGACTGGAACGAGATTATTTTGCCAATGAGCAGTCAGACTGGGAAACTTGGAATTTTGAGGAATATAAACCGCAGCTTGTTGTCATTTATTTAGGTACGAATGATGCGAGCTATACAAGAGATATTCCAGACAGACAGAAACAGTTTGAAGATGCTTATGTAAAATTGTTGCATCAGGTGCACGAGCATAATCCGAATGCAGCTATTATAACAACGATCGGAGCGATGGATCAAAGATTGAATACGACGATTGATGCTGCGACAGCATGTTTTGCCAAAGTTACGCCAGATTGTACGATTCGTTATGTACAGCTTCCATTGCAGGATGAGGTAGATGGCTTGGGAACTTATTGGCATCCGACGGAAAAGACGAACCGTAAGTGTGCCCGTTTAATTGCAGATGCTGCTAAGGAAATGCTGCAATGGTGATGATCTGAGGAACTTGAATCTAAGGGAAATGTTGAAGTGGTGAGACGAAGAACTTGAATTCGAGAGAAATGTTGCAATAGAGATATGAGAAACTTGAATCCAAGGGAAATGTTGTAATTGAGACATGAGAAACTTGAATCCAAGGGAAATGTTGTAATAGAAATAACTGAAACAGCTCAAATGGGGTGTCGTTATGCGACACCCCATTTTTCAAACAGTTTACCAACAAATTCAACGATCGGTGCCAGTAAAAGCACCATCAGGACAGTCATAACACCAACTTCACCACCCGTGAGAAATCCAAGTATCGTAGCAATCAGATCAATAGAAAGACGAACCGGCTTGAAACAATTTCGGCCGTTTTTTTGCCGTATTTTTTCGGTAACGGCAAAAGGTACGGCATCATAAGGTGCCATGCCGTGCCCGCTGTGCATATAGCAGGCTGCAGCAACCACAAAAAGCAGAAGCGCCGGGACCAGAATGCCAATGCGGGCTGCAAGTGGAAGATGTGCAGGCACATGGCATACGTTTGTCCAGACCCAGCCGAAGAAATCAGCCGAGTAGCCCACCACAACCATATTTCCGATCGTTCCGGTACCGATCAGCCGCCAATCAAGTAAGATGACCAAGATCAGAAGTGCCGTATTAAATAATAGTTGATAATTGCCAAAACTAAGTCCCAGTGTCCGGGCTATTCCATAATTCATTGCCGAGCAGGGATCTGTCCCCATTTCCGTCAGAACGAGCAGCGACACGCCGAGTCCCATCATGATCACAGAAATAAGCATTAGCGCAAAGGTTTTCCACCAATGTTTATCTAGTACCGGCATTTGAAAAGTTGTGGTAATAGTCTCTTTTTCATTCATAGTAATTTTGCATTCCTTTCTCTGCCCACGGGTTTAGAGGTATTTCATACTATGTTATGGGCAAAATGCTTCTGCCGTTTTCATCGGAAAAATATTTCTGACTTTTTCGCAGACAAAATGTTTCTTTCGTTCCCGCAGGTAAATATAGACCTTTTGCCCCATGTATCCTATAATAGGGTTATTAGAACAGCCAACGAAAATCATAACATATTACAGAACCAGCGTCAAAAATCAGCATCATTGTTGGAAGATGCTATGGTGATTGACAGAGTTGGAAACTTTCATGATATGTTTGGATTGTAAATGAAGGAGAATGATCATGCAGAGATTAAAAACAATGTTAAATTCGATAGATCACAAGGGATACCCAGCATATAAAGGCCTTAAGGGCAGTTACGATTTCGGCGATTATCGGCTTGGTATTGACAAAGTGCAGGGTGATCCTTTTGCTTCGCCCTCTCGGATTTCTCTGGTGGTGCCGCAGAGCACACATGCGATCCCAAAAGAGTTTTACGAGCAAAAGCATCGCAGGATCGCAGTGGAAGATCATTTACTCCGCCTGGTTTGTAGGGAAAGCGAACCATTTAATTTTAAGGCAAAAGGATCCGGCAAAAGCGGCTTGATTGCAGTTAGCCGTCCGGGACAGGAAATCGTGGAGCGAAGTGCCTGTCATATCAATGCGAAAAATGGGGAGCTAACCGTTCGTATGTCAGTTGGTTTTCCGGCAAATGGGAGAAGTATCAATGCAAGAGAACTGGGCAAAATATTTTTTCGATTTATACCGGAGATCGTGCATCACGCCTGCTGTTATGCGAATATTGACGCCCAAAAGCTACAGAGAGCTGCAGACCTCGCAGACGATCAGCGTTACATCAGAGAGCAGATGGCGGAAGAAGGGTATATTGCTTTTATTGCCAATGGATCAGTGCTGCCGCGCGAGAATGGAGTATCCCAACGTCCAATGAAGAAGGCGGTGCCATTTGCCTCGCCGGAATCCATGGAGGTTACGTGGAACCTTCCGCATAAAGGCATGATCCAGGGTATGGGGATCAAAAAAGGTGTGACGCTTATCGTCGGAGGCGGTTATCATGGCAAATCCACACTTTTGCAGACGTTAGAAAGAGCAGTATATCCGCATATTGCCGGAGATGGTCGAGAGTACGTTGCCATGGAACAGAGTGCGGTTAAGATCCGTTCTGAGGACGGTAGGAGCATTTATCATAAAGATATTAGTCCGTTTATTCGCAATCTGCCGACCGGACGGGATACGACGGATTTTAGCAGCGAGGATGCCAGCGGTTCCACATCGCAGGCGGCCAATGTTGTAGAAGCTGTCGAGAATGGAGCAGGTGTATTGTTGATCGATGAAGACACCAGTGCGACTAATTTTATGATTCGAGATGAATTAATGGAAAAGGTTGTGGCAGCAGGAGAAGAGCCGATCATACCGTTTATTAAACGGGTAAAAGGGCTATATGAGCAGAAACAGGTTTCCACCATTTTAGTTGCAGGGAGCTGTGGTGCTTTTTTTCATATTGCAGATACAATATTGCAAATGGAAAGTTATCGACCGAAAGAAATCACACAATTTGCAAAAGAGACAGCGAAAGCGTACCCGTTGAATGACACATCGATGGCAGCTGAATATCCGGACAGCGTAGAGCAGAAAATTTTCATTCCAAAGCAGTCGCTTGAAGTTGGCGGTCGTGAGCATAGACGAGCGGTCGGCAAATATAGCGGGGATGTTGCAAGTGCAAGGAGTGCCGGGAAATCTGATCGCGGTACGAAGATCAAGGTGATGGGAACGGATGGATTTGCGATCAACAAGACGAATGTAGATCTTCGTTATCTTGAGCAGATCATTGACAGTGAGCAGATGGCGGCAATTGCACGTTCTTTGGTAGTGATCCTGGAGCAGTATGCCGGACAAAAGATTCAGGTATCGCAGGCGGTGTCAGAACTCGTGGACGCACTGGAGCGAGATGGATTGAATGTGCTATCAAATGGCAATGGCAGTGATCTGGCTATGCCAAGACGAGCAGAGATAGCCGGATGCCTCAATCGATACCGTGGAATTATGAAGCGTTGATCAGGATATGTGTTATGACGAAAATGTGATGCATATAAGACGATGACGTGCAGTGAGCCTATATTGTCCTGCATAAGTCGTTGAAATGCAACAAGATAATATGTCAGATAAATGACAGTTTCGAATACGATATAGAAAAAATCATGTGATTCATCACAAATAATTCTAGTGAAAAAAAGTATGTCTCATGTTATAATTGCGGAGTAAAATACGTTTTTGCGTAAAATTACAATAAACCATAAAGGAGGAGAATTATTACAATGAAACAACGTTACACAAAAAGAATCGTTGCTTTTGCACTTGCACTTGCAATGGTACTTACAGGAGGAGCATTTTCTACTGTATTTAATACCGCCAGCGCGAGCGCAGCTTCTAAGAAAGCAACCCTGAAACTGAAGAAAAAAGTTTCAATTACAGCAGGCAAGAAAGTCACATTAAAGATCACAAAGAAAAATGTGAAGAAGATTAAGTCCCAGAAGTGGACAACCAGCAAGAAGAGCGTGGCTACCGTATCCAAGAAGGGTAAGGTTACCGCTAAGAAGGCTGGTAAGGCAACTATCAAGGTAAAGGTTAAATACATTGCAAAGGGATCTAAGAAAGTAAAGAAAAAGACTTTGAAATGTACTGTTACGGTTAAGAAGAAAGCAACACCTGCGTCTGCAAATGTTGCTACTAAGAAACCTGCAACAACACCTGCAACGACAACACCTGCAACGACAACACCTGCACCAACCTCTAAGGTTACTCCAACTCCGAATCCGGAGGCAGTAATCTATGGAAGACCATCCGGTAATGATGTTATCAAATATACGATTGATGACAAATCCAATATCGGTGATGAGAAGACGGTAACATTTACAGATGGTTCTACAGTAACATCCAAAGATAATGGAACAGTTCGTAAGGAACTTTCTTCTCAGGATTTAGCAGACTCTAAGATGGGTATGGGTGTAAACATCGGTAATACTTTGGAAGCGGTTCAGGGAATCTCTTCTAAGAAGAGCATGGCTGCTACTGATTATGCGACAGCAGATCCATCGTGGTTTGTATCTGCGTGGGGCAATGTTGAGATCACGCAGAAGTATTTAGATACATTACATTCTTACGGTATTAATACCGTACGTATTCCGATCGCTTGGACGAATGGTGATAACGATGATGGATCATATACGATCAATGCCAAGATGTTAGATGCTGTAGAGAAAGCAGTGATCTATGCTTTGAATAATGGTATGTATGTTATCATTAACGATCATTGGGACAACCAGTGGTGGGGCCAGTTCGGTGCTTGCAAGCGTGATGAGAATAATAAGAAAGTTGCCAACGAAGAAGTTCGTGCACAGGCTTGGGTTCGTTATGAGAAATATTGGACTCAGATCGCAGAGCGTTTTAACAAGTATTCCGATCATCTGATCTTTGAGGGAGCTAATGAGGAACTTGGAGATCGTTTGAACGATAGCATTTACTCTAATGGCTATGCTGTAACAGATGATCAGAAAGATGTTTCAATTGGCGGCAACTTAAAGACAGCTGATAAGTATAAGATGGTAAACAAGATCAACCAGAAATTTGTTGACATTATCCGCGCTACAGGCGGTAACAATGCAAACCGTCATCTGTTGATCCCTGGTTACAATACTGACTTTGAGAAGACGGCAGACGAAAAGTATATAATGCCGACAGATATTGCTGAGAATGGTAAGACAAAGCTTTTCGTATCTGTACATTACTACACTCCATGGGATTTTTGTGGTGATGGTGGTGCCGGTTCATATACGTATGAAGACCGCCAGAAAACAGTAGAGCTTTTTAAGAATCTTAAGAGATTTTCTGATGAAGGATATGCATTTATCATCGGTGAGTGTGGTGTCTGCAGTCCTCAGACAGTCACAGGTAGTGTAACTGCTTGGTTTAATGATACGTTCAAGGAAGCAGCTAAATATCATGCTGTGCCGGTGCTTTGGGAGACTGGTCAGTATTTTGATAGAGCTGCAGCAACTTTGAAATTTAAGGATGTTGCCGTATACTTTAATGAGATTAATGGTGCTAACGGCGACACAAGCATGACTAAGACAACAGGTAAATCTACAGATCTTTCTTTCATTAAGGAAGTTGGTGATAAGAAGTCTGTATGGAACTGGACCGGTGTTTGGTACAAGAACGGTGGTGACTATGCATATGGTGAGAACCGTTACAACGATAAAGCTGATAAGACTAACGGAGAAGATCCGGATGTAGCTAAGAAGATGATCCCATCTAGCACAGTATCTCCTACGATTGCGGGCGATACTACTACGATCACTTTTGATGGTGCCGGATTCCAGTCATTCCTCAACATTGATGTCAGCAAGTACAAGAAGCCGGCTATCGCAGTACAGTTCGCTCCTGAGACATTGGACAAGGCAAACTGGAAAGCAGATGACGAGGATAACGTTGGACATATCCAGTTGGGTGTATCTGACACAGCGACGTTCAAGGATGATGTAGATATTGACTATGCTGCTTTCGCAGATAAGCTCATCGTATTAGATGAAGCAGGATTAAACTTGACAAAGGATAGACATTATCTGTCATTGACATTTAGTGGACGTCCAACGATCACAGGCATCCAGATCTACGAGTTAGGCGAATAATTACCGCTTAATTATTGATTGATGGTAGTACAAACAATGATTCGTAATTTGCAGTAATTGTTTTAAGATAAGTAATCAGAACAAGGACGACCTCCGCGAGGTATCTTATAGATACTCCGCGGAGGTTTTTTTATGTTTATGGGGAGGTTTTTTATGTTTATGGGGAGGTTTTTTATGTTTATGCGGAGGTTTTTTATGTTTATACTGTGTAAATAAAAAGGACCATTGGTGCATTTGTATTTGCAAATGCGGTGTCAAAGCTTATGCTATGGAATAGGAAAATGCTGTTATGCAGTGTGATGTTATCAAGAATTGCTTTAGCAATTCATACAAAGCAAAGCGCTAGTAACAGTTAATGTAGAGGGGGAGAAACAAGCTGGAATCAGCGAAAGCCTCAAAGCGGTCACCCGAAG